>Ga0316224_1003799_pt1 | contig 12005 bp, 13 predicted proteins | sample TBH18013metaG_FD_206254 | JGI IMG/M metagenome (GOLD analysis project Ga0316224, IMG submission 206254) | Freshwater microbial communities from Trout Bog Lake, Wisconsin, USA - TBH18013 | ecosystem: Environmental > Aquatic > Freshwater > Lake > Hypolimnion/Profundal zone | place: USA: Wisconsin...
GCATTCGGCCTTGGCAACGGTCGCGGCGGCTTCCTTTACGTCGGTGACGCGCTCCGGACCTTCTGAAGGCGTGCCCTCCTTGACCGTGATGGTGAAACTAGTCGCCTCCTTGTCCTGGATAAAATACACGGGTTTGGTCAGAAGGTTTTCATTATAATCGCCATTGAAGGAGTGCTGATCTGGCGTGGAGCAGCCGCTGAATACTATTGCAGCGGCCAGGTTGATTGGCAGCAGCCAATGTGCCCGGAGAAGTCGGAGGTTCTTGTTCATAAATTGTTTCAAGTTTGACGGTGTTGCATGATGATCGTGAGGTTGTGTGCTTTGCGGGATAATGCGTCACCCCGGAAAACCAACGGCCGCCAGTTCACGCTCCCATTTCGACGGCGCAATGCCAACGCCCACCGGTGCGGTCTTGGCCAGAACGCCTTTTACCATGCCCAAAAACTTCCCCATGCTGTAGGGCTTCCGCAGCATTGTGGCAGCTTGCAGACACGGATGCAGGGCGAATTCCCAGGTCGGCAAGATTTCGGTGACCATGATGACCGGCAAGGACATGCGGGCGTCGTGAATCTTCTTGAGCAGTTCAACGCCTGACAGCTTGGGCAGAAACTGGTCAGTGATCAGCAGATCGTATTGGGAGAGTTGGAGCGCGGCCCAAGCAGTAGTCCCATCGTCGGCAACATCTACTTGGTAGCCAGCGTCAATCAGCACATCGGTGTTAAGCTGGCGCCGGTCAGACTCGTCCTCCACCACGAGAATCCGTTGCCTCTGCGATGGTTCAAAGCCTAAATCATCCGTCTGGAAGTTGGAAATTGCTGTCATTGACAGAACAATAGGTGGAAGGCTTCATTGAGGCTATGGGGTGTTCTCCCCAATCATGTTCGTTTCGAAGCCGGGTTTTAGGCACACAATTCAAAGCTCATGCGTAGTTTCCGCTACCCGTAATTTTCGTGTTTTGCTTTGGCTGGCAGGACTGATAGGCTGTGGGCAATGTGGAATCGGGCCGGACAAAGCCTGATAAAAACACTGGCACAATATGTATTCAAACGATCGCCCTTCGCCTTACTATCGCCCACCTTATCATCAGCCGTATGGCGCTCAACCGCCGCGTCCCTTTGTTCAGGAAGACACGCTCAAAACCGAACTGATCCACATCGAGCGCAAATCATTCCAGCTAACGCTCAAAGAAAATCCTCGGGGCCGGTTCCTACGCATTACTGAAGACGTGGGTGGACGGCACAATACCATCATCATCCCCTCGACTGGTTTGGCTGAATTCAAGAAGCTGCTGGATGAAATGGTCAGGGCGGAAAATGGAATGGCAGCCAAGGGCAAACCCGCAGAACCGCCAGTTGTTGTGGCTGAAGCTCCGGTTGTTCCCGTTGTTTCCATTCCGGTAGTTGCCAAGCCTGTGAAGCGGACGATGAGCGAAGCGGCTAGAGCGAAGATTTCAGCCGCAGCCAAAGCGAGATGGGCGAAGATTAAATCAGCGGGAAAATAAAAAACCTCCCACTCCCAGCCCAACACCACCTCGAAGCAACAGATGATCGAATCAAAATCGAGGCGTCATTTTGGACTCACCCAGCCCGTCAGAGGATGGTGGGTCAACTTTGATGAGGCTAAGGTTTTCTGGAATCAAGTCGTTCTGTGGGTTTGGATTCTGAATCGAGCCTGACGGCATTTCAACACGGGTCAGAAATTGAAGCAAAAAATCCCCCATGAATTTGGTCTGCAACTCAAGCATGTCGTGGTCAAAATCACCTTTTAAATTCCGATGTCCGTCAATTTCAAGGTAGAGACACCGCTTCTTTCCCGGATGCTGGAGTTGCGCCTTGTTTAACAGCACGAGAAGTATCTGTGCCGTGCGGTTGAAATCTTCGCTCGCAAGAACCTTGTGGACAATGGCAATCGCGTCAGCACGGTCTTTCATACGTTGCAGCAGTTTGGTTTAATCGCATATTTGCACCAGTTCAATCTTCATCCTCATCGTCGTCGTCATCTGCGTCATCCGAACCAGACCCGCCGCCCAAAAATGCTGCTAAAAGAAAAATGGCTATCATCACCACCGCTCCGATTGTGCCGATGACGAAATCCCAGAACACAGCCAGCAGAATTCCAAAAATGATGCCTGCGACAATCCCTACGATAATCCATTTTGTTCTGACCATGCGGGTTTAACACCGGGTCGATATTTTGGTTGCCGGTTTAATTCTTAGCTGAGATTGACGGGACTTCTGCATTTCAAACATCAGTGGTAATCTATGGACGCAATGTTTCGGATCATTTTTCATCTCGACATGGACGCCTTCTACGCATCTGTGGAACAGCGAGATGATCCGAATTTGAGGGGCAAGCCAGTGATTGTCGGTTCTCCACCTACCCAACGCGGAGTGGTTTGTGCCGCCAGTTACGAAGCCCGGAAATTTGGGGTTCGCTCCGCCTTGCCCAGTTCCACCGCTGCCAGGCTCTGTCCCAAAGGCATCTTCGTTCGTCCCCGGATGGATGCCTATCGTGAAGAGTCTCATCGGATCATGGAAATCATTGCGAGCACCGGGGCGATTGTGGAGCAAATGTCCGTGGATGAGGCGTATCTCGACATGTCCGGCATCTGCCAAGCTGAGACGATGCAGGCGTCGTTGCAAAAAGCTCTGCCGTTGGCTCAGCATCTGAAACAACGCATTCGAGCTGAGCGGCAATTGACCGCAACCATTGGCATCGCATCAAACAAGCTGCTGGCCAAGATCGCCAGCGACCACCAAAAGCCGGACGGCCTGACCGTGATCACAGACGAGGAAAAAGTTCAGTTCCTACGTCCGCTGCCTGTCCGAACACTTTACGGTGTGGGCAAGGTCACGGAACAGGTCTTGAACAAGGCCCGCATCAGCACCGTAGGAGATTTGCAGGATTACGCGGGCGATCTGCGGGCGCTGGTCGGTTCATTTGGCCCGAAGCTCAAGCAATTTGCCTTTGGTGAAGATGACCGGCCATTGGAGTTGGGGGATGAAATCAAGAGCATCAGTGGCGAGGAGACTTTTTTGCAAGACACTGATGACCGGAAAATCTTACGCCGCTGTCTCAAAGAGCAGGCGGCGGACATTGAGAAGCGGCTCAAGCACCGGCATCTGGCAGCCCACACAGTCCAGGTCAAAGTCCGTTACAGCAATTTTTCGACGCTCACCCGCCAGATTTCCGTTGAAGAACCGATTGCCGAGGCCGGTGAGATTTATCGGCTCGCCTGCTTTCTGCTGGCCAAGGAAAAGCTCGTGCATCGGCCGCTGCGACTGCTCGGTCTTGGCGTCAGCAATTTGAGGGAACCAGTGACTAGGCAATTGGCGCTGTTTTGAGTTTGGCTGGCGTGGTGAAGCAAACGGCGCTTTTTGTGAACTTGCAGCACGACGTAACCGGACTCATATTGAAACCCATGCAATTTAGTGATTTCTTCAACGTGGGCAGTGGTTTGATGGATACGGTTAAAATTGTCCTGTTCAAAATGTTGCCGAGGGGAGCGCAAATCCAAAAAGTCAGGGCGGAACTCAACAGCGGCGTTCTAAAAAAGTATGGCAAGATGACTGGGCTGGAAATTGACAAAGAAAATAAAACCATTTGCGCCGATCTGGATTTGAAGGGAGAAAAAGAAGGTGTTCGGGTCGCCGTGATTGCTGATGAAGCCCACAGTTCGCAGACCGGTGAAGCGGCATCGAAGCTGAAAGCGGTGTTGAGCCCGGAAGAACTGAAGGAGTTGAATGATGGCGGTGAGGTGAGCATGGACGACATTCTGGCGGCACAGATGGTGGCCAGAGCTGATGACAAAGGCATCACCTTTGTAGCGTTCACAGCAACACCCAAGAATAAAACGATGGAGCTGTTCGGCACCCGTCCAGATCCATCGAAGCCGGCCGGCCCTGGGAATCTGCCAAGGCCGTTCCATGTTTATTCGATGAGGCAGGCCATTGAGGAAGAATTCATCCTCGACGTGCTTAAGAATTACACGCCCTACAAACTCGCTTTCAAGCTCGCTCACGAAGGCAAGGTGATTGACGAAAAGACGGTGGAACGTGATGCGGCGATGAAAGGCATCATGGGCTGGGTCAGGCTGCATCCCTACAACATCTCGCAAAAAGTGGAGGTGGTGGTTGAGCACTTCCGTAAATATGTTGCTCCACTTCTCAAAGGTCAGGGCAAGGCGATGGTGGTGGTGGCGAGTCGGGTTGAAGCGGTGCGATGGAAGCTGGCGATTGAGAAATACATCAATGAACACGGCTACAAGATTGGCACGTTGGTCGCCTTCTCTGGCGAAGTGACTGATGCCGAGTCCGGGCCGGATGGTTTTACGGAGAACAGCAAGATTCTGAATCCGAACTTAAAAGGCCGCGATATCCGGGAAGCGTTCAAGGGCGAGGAATATCAGATTTTGCTCGTCGCCAATAAATTTCAGACCGGGTTTGATCAGCCCTTGTTGTGCGGGATGTATGTGGATAAAAGGCTGGCCGGCATTCAAGCTGTCCAAACACTCTCCCGGCTCAATCGCGCGCATCCCGGCAAAGACACCACATACATCATTGATTTCGTGAACGACCCGGCTGAGGTTCTGGCCGCGTTCAAGACGTATCACACCACCGCCGAGCTTTCCGCCACCACTGACCCCAACCTAGTTTACAATCTCCGTTCCAAACTCGATGCTGCCGGCCACTACGATGATTTTGAGGTTGATAGGGTAGTGGCGGCGGAACTGAAGCTGGATGCGAAACAGGGTGATCTGGTAGCGGCAATAGCACCTGTTGAAGACAGGCTGATGAAGCGCTACAAAGCAGCACAGGCAGCGTTGAAAATTGCCAAGGAACACAAAGATGAAAAGGGTATCAAAGCTGCCCAGGACGAGCTGAACGCATTGATCCTATTCAAGACTGACCTAGGTGCGTTCATCCGGCTTTATACTTTCCTGTCCCAAATCTTCGACTACGGCAACACGGCGATTGAGAAACGCGCCATCTTTTTCAAACGTCTGCTTCCACTGCTTGAGTTTGGCCGTGAGCGGGAGGGCATTGATTTGTCAAAAGTCGTCCTCACTCACCATACCTTGAAAGACAAAGGTCGCGAACCCATGCCGCTGTATTCTGGGAAAACGCCTTTGCTCGAACCAATCACTGAAGCTGGGAGTGGTGCTCTGCAGGAAAAGCAGAAGGCGTATCTGGCCGAGATTATCCAGAAAGTGAACGACCTGTTTCAAGGCGAGTTGACGGATCAGGACAAGCTCGTTTATGTGAACCACGTCATCAAAGGCAAGCTGCTGGAGTCGGAAACTCTGCAGCAACAGGCTAGGAACAACACGAAAGAGCAGTTTGCCAATTCACCAGATCTCAAGACCGAGCTTTTGAACGCGATCATGGGAGCACTGGATGCCCATACAGCGATGAGCACTCAGGCATTGAACTCGCCGGCTGTTCAAAGCGGCATGAAGGACATCCTGCTCAACCACGCCGGGCTGTATGAGACGCTGCGCGGTTTTCACCCAGAGCAACCGCTGAAATAAATCCATGCCCATCAGTGAGGCCACGAATATGTCAGCCAGGATGAATTCAGATATGGATTATCCATCCTTGGTTGCTTCGTGGGTTGGGGAAACAATCCCGGAACTGGAGGCAGGAATCTTTAATGGTAAGCTGGCTGAATTAATTGAGCGGCCAGATGTCCAGGAAGTTATCGGCCCAACCTTAACGCAGAGATACCAGATAATTGCCTCCGATAAATTGAAGCATTCCTCGGTTTTTCGCCGGCACTGGATCCAGAAGTTTATCGAAGTCTTCCAAGGCTTGCTGCAGCCCCCTCGCAAGCTTTTTCCTGCCAAAGCCGCCGTCGACCCCAAGCAAATCCGAGTCTGGAGCGTCAGTGATGGAAAGCCACCGTCAATCGTGGCAAATCATTATCATGGCGAGGTGACGCTTCGGCCGGATCAGGTTTTGTCAGTTCGGGGATGGGGGAATTGGTTTACATTTTCCGATGAACAATTGGACCGGTTTTATACAGTTTTCATGGTTAATCAGGCACGCGAGTCTTTAGCCTCAAACATCAAGAATCTCTGGAACATTGAATCGACCTACCTTGCTGGGTATTCAAGGCTTGGAGCCGAAACAACTTGGACTCCCGAACGTCGTGGCGGCCAGTTTGAGCATTTGATCTTGGATGTTTTGAATGAGTTGGCGCCTATCGCCCGACATGCGCCATTGGCGGAGGATATTCTGGAACAAACGGATTTGCGGGTTAAGTTCCGGTCACTCTCGCAATACCCTGTGATCAGAGTGCAAGTGGCCCTGATTTCCGATCCTGAACTTCACGAACAAAAGGTCAATGCTCTCCATTCGCCTGATGAGTTGGTTATTCTTACACCGTTGGAACTGGCCATGTGCGCTGCCCACCCCCCGGCCACACAGATGTTCGAAATGCTATCACGCCAGGCATTTTGGGCTCCCTTTGGGGGCCGCAGTTCTGATGAGGTTAAATTAGGTCACCAATTCTACCAACTTTTCGAAGAAACTTTTGCCATGCCCACTACTCATACGCTTGGGCCAATGTGGATTCTGCCGCCGCCGCTGCGCGACTTTATCCGGGCATTTACCGAATATCGTGCCGCCGAAGCCGGCGCCAGCATCCGAGAACGCGAGGCAAAATTTGGCAGGAAAGCAGGTGTGGCGCATAAATTCACCAGCCCATACTGGAAGGCAACATTTACGCAACTACCATCAAAAGATGAATTACAGAGACCCAAGCCGCCCAAGACTGTAAAAAATGTTTCCGAAACAAAACCGGCCAGTCCCGAGCCGGAAAAAGTCGAAACACCCGTTCCGCCGCCTGTTACTGCGTCAATCCCCTTGCCTGGGTGGAAAGTTGTTGTCCATTATAATAAAGGCGGCCTCACCCGTTTGAAAAACCTCGGCAGAACTCCCGCAGAACACGGAGATCCTGCAGATTGGATGATTCCAGGTCCCATCCATAACTGGCTAAAAGAAAAGTTGGTAAAAGCTGAAATATCATTCAGTAGCATTGAGTGTTTGATGGTTGAGCGTAAAGGCGGCATGGAAACTGCGGACCACTTGCTTGAGCACCTGCCCCTCACGCAGGAGGAAATTGAGTCCTGCCGCTAGTATTTTCCAAAGAAGCCTTAAATAAATGCAACCCGACACGCAGACAGCATCATTCAAGGATCAACTAGCCGACAAAGTGCCTCCTCCGTTATCGCCGGCTCCAAATCGCAAATCTAGTTCCAGCCATAATCTCGCCATCCTGCTCAGTCTTTGCCTCGGACTGTTTCTTGTTGATGCGGCCGTTTCATTTATCGATGACTCCTTGATTCTGTTTTGTGGGTCGCATGTATTTTCAATCATCCGTGAATTGATTTCCGTTTTCGCCTTTTTCATGGCGGTCGGGGTTTATGTGCTGATGGGATTGACGCCGTTGGTTCCTAAGCGGCTGTTTCTCCCCATCTCACTTTTTACCCTAGCGACGTATTTGGCGGTATTTCCACTCATGATTTATTGCTACGGCCAGCTTCAACAAGTGGCTGTAGGGATTTCCGTTTGCCAGGTCATCCTCGGTCTGGCACTTCTGAAGTGGGCGCGGGGCAGCATCAAGTTTAGCTGGCCGTTGGTGCCAGAGAACAGGTTTGAAGGGCGTGGCTTTAGCTGGTTGAACTTGTCTGTTTCCGTGCTTGCGACGGTCTTCGTGCTAATTCCGGCTGTGCTGATTTATCTTTTGCTTTGCACAACCCTAGCCGTGGATCATTTCAGCGAAGGTTTCATGGCACTGCATCCCGGCGGTTTTACGGTAGAGGTCAGAAAATATGTCCGCAACGATGGGAAAACAATCGAGTTGTTTCCGATGTCGCATATTGCCGACGCACGGTTTTACCAACAGGTTTCGCAGACATTTCCCAGCAATTCAATCATTCTGATGGAAGGCGTTACGGACAAAAATAATCTTTTGACCAACAAGCTGAGCTACAAACGCATGGCCAAATCGCTCGGTCTGACTGAACAAAAGCAGGAATTTACGCCGATCCAAGGCGAGTGGGTGCGCGCCGATGTGGATGTGAGTCAGTTCACATCGGACACGATTGATATCCTGAACCTGGTTACGCTGGTTCATGCCAAGGGATTGAAACCGGAAATCATCCAAAAGCTGCTGCAATACTCACCATCGCCCGAAATGGAGATGACGACCTGGTTTGGAAGCGCAACCAGCATCTGCTAGAAGAAATCCAGTCCCATCTGCTGCTATCGGACAATATTATGGTGCCGTGGGGTGTTGCTCATATGCCGGGGATTGCAAAAGAAATTCAAAAGCTCGGTTTCCACCTCGACGAAACCCATGACTATATGGTGATTCGGTTCGGCGGACTTAAGAATCAAAGCAAAGTTGCCAAACCATGAGACGATTGACATGAGATCGCCAGTATCCAAACGCATTTCGACTGAGGGTGGGTCGGCTTTAGCCCAAACTCCCTTTGCCGGCCTATCTAGTGAAGATCTTTCACCTGGCTCGGAACCTTTGCCTACAAATATTGAGCCGACAAAACTGAGTAAGAAACATCGTGGTCGGGTTGATATTCTTCGGGTCAAGGCTGGCAGAGGTGGCAAGACAGTGACGGTGGTTAAGAACTTTGTCGGCATTGGCTTGCCTGAGAAGGAGAAGCTGGCGAAGCAAATGCAAAAAGCCTGTGGCTGCGGTGGCACAGTAAAGAATGGTCAGATCGAGATTCAGGGCGATAAACGGCAGGAAGTCGCACACATTTTGACCGAAGCAAACTTTCATCTAGTTTTTGCCGGCGGATAATCCATGAAACTAAAACTTCCTGATAACGGACTGCCCAAGAGAATAAACAGCCTTCTCACCAAGGCTGGCATTCCGATTGAGAAGAAAGCCATCGTCCACGCGCTACAGACCGGGAAACTTTATGTCTATCACTGGCCTCCAAACTACGGCCGATACACGCACCGGGATGTCTGTCAATGGGCTGGGGTTGATCCGGCGACATTACCCAAGACCTGGCCTGATGACGGCGTAGGCATTTTCCCAGACATCGGACTTTCATATCGGGCTTGGCGGATGCTTAAACGAACCGGCATTCCTGCTACGAAAGAAGCTGTTATTAAAGCTCTCTATAACGGCAACCTTTCACCCTATAAGCGTCCCGGCGGTTATGGCAAGGTCACTCATGACGAAATCTGTCGGTGGGTCGGTATAGACCCGAAAATCCTGCGCCGAATTAAATAGCGGATAGCGGAACAATGACTGATTTAGACGATAATGTCGAACACTAACAAAATATCCCAAGTGACAATATCGGTTCTGTTTTGGAACGTCCAAGCCCCTGGGAAGAAGAATGATTGGAAACGTCATTCGCGTAAAAAATATTTGTCGGAGCTAGTGACAAAGTATAAACCAGACATCGTGGCGTTGGCTGAAGCAAATATGAAAAGCAAGGTCGCCAATACGCTTGAAAAGGAAACTCAAGACCTGCCGGATGACCCCAGAAATCTGCCTCTTTTAGAGGAGTATGGTTACCGCAGTTGGTTTGCGGCCCCTGCGTTCATTACAGGGAATCCCAAATTCACTACAAACTTTGCGATTACCTGGAAAGACACACTTAGTTTTAAGTTTCGCTTTCCAAATAAATATCAAGGATTCGTTGAACTCTCAGCCCAGAACTGTGCTTCTCAGTTTGCCGTCCAGATCGTTCACACCAATGCAAAGGAGGGTCAAACCGTCAAGTGTCTGAAAGCGCTGTTTGCAGTAATAAAAAACACTATGTCGCCGGTGCTGGTGGTCGGGGACTTTAACTACGAACCACAGGAGATTTTAAACATTAGCGATATCCATTTTTCGCAAGATTACAAAAGATTTATTCAAACCGAGCCAGCCCTCAATCCCCAATCGCTCGCCACATCAGATTTAGACACATATTTTAAATCAGATAAAATGCGGGGAATAACAATGAAACGCCGGATTGATTATGCCTTTCAGGCCGGGAATTCAAGAGGCAAGCTTAAGATAAAATATTTGGATTATCGGAAAGGGGCTGGTATCCACTTGTCAGAATACGTTTCGGATCATCGCCCCATATTTGTGGAGTGGATTTTTAATTCTGGTTCAAACGGTGACTGACATTAAAAAAGGCTCTCCTAAATGAACCTGATGATTTTTCAATTCCACACAAAGTTTGGTGCCGGCTTTAGGTTGGCAGCATTGAGAGGCCAATGCGTCTTTCATCGTGGTCAATGTTAATGATGCGGACGCTAACATCTTGGCCAACTTGAAGAAAATCTTTCACTTTATACACCGGCTGCTCGCTGATCCGGGTAATGTGAACCAAACCTTGAAACTCATGCGGCAGTTCCACAAACGCGCCAAAACCGGTAAGCTTTACGACTTTGCCTTTAACGAGGTCGCCGACATTGTAAAACTGGTCAATCGTTTCCCAAGGGTCGCGAACCAGTTGCTTGATCCCGAGTGCCAGACGCCGGTTCGCCTGATCCACCCTGAGAACAACGGCTTCAATTTCATTGCCGAGCGCAAGAAATTCGGTTGGGTGTTTGATTTTTCTCAGCCAGGACATGTCGGAGACGTGAACCAGGCCGACAATGCATCCGTCGAGTTCTACAAGCGCACCGAAGGGCATCAGTTTGTAGGCCGTGCCCGTCACCTTGGTGCCAAAGGGATATTTCGCTTCGACATTGTGCCACGGATCGGCTTCCAGCTGGCGGATGCTTAAGGACATTTTATGCTTCAGGATGTTAATTCCCAGCACGACCGCCATGACTTCCTGACCTGGCGTGAACGCTTCACTTGGCGCTTTCTTCTGCGTGCTCCAGGATATTTCAGTGGCATGGACGAAACCGGCCACGCCGGGTTCAAGCTCGACAATCACACTATTATTCATGAAGCGGCTGATCTTGCCCTTGACCTTCTGGCCAACGGCATATTTCGTTTCAGCCGTTTTCCAGATGCCGGTCAGTTGCTTCAGACCGAGCTTTATTTTTCGCTGCGCTTTCTTGATCCGAAGAATCATGACATCCAGTTTTTGGCCGACAGAAAGCAGGTCGGAGGGATGCTTCGTCATATCCTCACTCATGTCGCTGATGTGTATCATGCCTTGTATCCCTGGTGAGAGGTAGATGAACGCCCCATAGTTTGTAAGGTGCTGAACGGTGCCCGACACAACGGAGCCAACCTTAAACAAATCATTCACAGTCTCCCATGAATCAGGCTTGGGGGCCGGTTTAGGGCGTATTGGATCGGGCAATGTATTCGCCACATTCACTTTGTCCTGTGACGCAGCAAATAAATTGCGGAATTTGCCGATGATTTCAGGTTGCCAGGACATCAGATCATTCATTCCCTGCCTTCAATATCGCCAGAAACTGCTTAATCGCCGGGGACAATACCCGGTGTTTTTTGTAAATCGCGGCGATGGGCCGGAAAAATTCGCCGTCACTGATTTCCACCACGGCCAAAGACTGCTTCTCGATCTCCTTGGCCACCGTGCTTAGCGGGACAATTGAGATGCCGGCGCCGATCTCCACCGCCCGCTTCACCGTCTCAACATTGTCGAACTCCATGACGTGTTCCGCCGTCACGCCATGCCGATTCAGGATTTTATCCAGGGCTTTGCGGGTCGGCGTATCCGGCTCAAAGCTGATGAGCTTCTGGCCATTGAGTTCTTTGAGTGTGATGGACTTCAGCTCGGCGAACGGATGTTGGGGACTGCAAATCAGCACCAGCGGCTCCTTTCGCAATGGGACGATGATTAGCCTGGGATCCGTGACGGGGTAGGCGACGAGGCCAAGGTCGGCGACATTGCACAACACATCCTCATAAACGAGGCTGGCGTTGCGATATTCGACATGGACATTCACGGTCGGATATTTTTGCATGAACCCCTTGATGTAGTGCGGCAGGTCATGCAGGCCGATGGAATAAATCGTTGCGACTTCAATGGTGCCGGAAATGAC
>Ga0316224_1003807_pt1 | contig 11984 bp, 3 predicted proteins | sample TBH18013metaG_FD_206254 | JGI IMG/M metagenome (GOLD analysis project Ga0316224, IMG submission 206254) | Freshwater microbial communities from Trout Bog Lake, Wisconsin, USA - TBH18013 | ecosystem: Environmental > Aquatic > Freshwater > Lake > Hypolimnion/Profundal zone | place: USA: Wisconsin...
ATTTAGTAACGGCTTCAAATGTTTGCGGCGGGGTAACCGATTCTGTTTACATTAAAACCAGCGGGGTACCGTTTGCCCCAATTATTAATACCAATAATGGTTCAACTTTATTTTGCCAGGGACAGAAAGTTGAATTATGGACAAACCCGGAACACACAGATTCTGTTTTCTGGACAGCGCCAGGGGGAACTAAGCTTATTTTAGATTCATTTTCAATAAACCATATTCAGCCAGCTGATACAGGTATTTATGTTTTAAGTGCAGTGAATAGCTGTGGGGTTTCTGCCGATAGTATTGATGTAGCGGTATATTTGCTACCGGGCAACCTGACTGTAAATTCGGGGTCTGATTCTATCTGCCCGGGGGCATCTTTAATACTTGCAGCTATTAATGCGTCAGGCAGTATTGATTGGAACAACAATTTCACAAGCGACACCATAGTCATATATCAACCCGGCAGCTACTATTACACCAGCCGCGATACTAATGGTTGTATTCAATTTTCCGATACGATTGAGATTTATCAGGCTACGGCCCCTGTCTTAAATCTTCTCCGTACTACCCCTGCTGTCATATGCACGGGACAACAATCAGTAGTATTAAATTCGACCAGCGATTTAAATTGTACAATTACCTGGTACCCGGGTGCAATAGTTGCTGATTCCATTGTTGTAACATCACCAGGCCAGTATAATGTAGTTGCAACTAAAAACGGATGCACAACCATTGATTCAACAACTGTATTACAAGCCGCAGTGCCCCAGGTTTATTTTAACGATACTATTATAACTACCTGTTGTACTGATATTACATTGCAACCTACGACTGTAACGAACGGATTGCTTACCTATATTTGGTCTGACAGTACTACTTCCGGTACCGATTTGGTAACTACCAGTGGCATATATCATGTTACCGTTACCAACGTTTCCGGATGTACTGCCTCGGCAATGGTGAATTTTAATAAGGTTTGTATTCAGCCCCAAGCTACTGCCGAACCCGATTCAGTAATGATTGAAAACCCGACTTATCTGCATGTACAAACAAGTATTAGTGATGGCCTAACCTATTACTGGCAACCCAGTGGCAATATCCAAAATCCCGACTCAGTATCAACATTAGCTTATCCTAAACAAAATACCCAATACATTATTTTTGTGAAAGATTCTGCAAGCGGTTGCATTGATTCAGCCGAGGTTTCTGTTTTGGTCAATTATGCAGCTAATTTTGCAATACCTAATGTGTTTTCCCCTAACGGAGATGGTAATAACGATACATGGTACGTTATTAACCAGGGAGGATTGGTTACTGTGCAGGATATAAAAATATTCGATAGATGGGGTGAGTTAGTATTTTCATCAGAAAGGGATGGTACGATTGAATGGAATGGAAAGTATAACGGCAAGTTGCAGCTTATGGGCAATTACGTATATAATGTACGCCTTAAAATTAACGCCACTGGCGAAGAAAAATTCTTAACTGGAAATCTGGCTCTATTGTGGTAGCAGTTTAAAATAGAAATTTAATCCTTGAAAAAAATTTAACTAATTGAATATCACTCCAAAGGTTCGATAAATCGGTGCATAAGGCTATATTAACAAGACAGTTTTTTCAAAAAACTGTCTTTAACAGTTCCGGCTCAAGTCAATCAATCCGGAATGGATAGGTAAATTCATTTTTCCGGTCTTCAATTATTATCTGCTTTGGTCTTTTCTGTTTTCGATTGGAAATTCAATTAAATGTTTAATCAGATTCTGGTTGCGTTTAAGTTTCATCTTTTTCTTGATTCTGTACCTTAAAAGTTCATATCCCTTTTCGCTAAGGCCGTAAAGCTTGGATAATTCTTTATTATTCATGCCTGTTTTAAATAGTCCGCACATTTGTAATTCGTGCGAGGTAAGGCTGGGATACGCATGGGCAAGAACTTTGATGAATCCGGTATTGCCTGAATCCATTTTTTCCTGTATTACGGCTTTTTCTTTTTCAGTAATTTTAATGGCATTTATTTTTTGCGAAATAGCATGTATAAATTTTCGCATCTCAAATTCCTTTTCTTTCAACGAGTGCACATATATTTTTAGTTCGTCGAGTAGTAATATTTTCTCGTGAAGATTTAATGCTGTTAATCGCATTTCTTTGTTCATGGCTTCCATTTGCTGTTCCATTAGTTTTTCGTTCAGTTCTTTTTTTTGCAATTGGTGCTTGGCTTGGATCGCATCCAGTTTGTGCCGGTTAGTCTCTTTCCAGTCGGTCAGCATTATTTCACTGTTGGATTTTTGCAGGCTGTAGGCTTTCAATAATTTTTCATAGTCTTTACCTTTTCGGCCCCAGCTGTAGTAAATTTCCTGCATAAGCTCGGTACACTTCATTGCTGCTTTACGGTTTCCGTTTTTTTCATAAGCCGGTAAACATTCATTAAGGTAGTTAATGGCTTTTTCAAAATTCTCATGCTGGAACTCTAACCGCGCAACGCCTATGGTCCAGAGCAAATTGTGTCCGTTTTTCATATCTGTTTTAATCCAATCGGGCACTTGTTGCAGGTATTGTTCCTGTTTGGCAATATATTGGTTGCGCTGTTTTCGATTTGAACTTTCTTTATACAGGTTGAAGAACTGCTCAGCGGCCATCAGGTAAGATTGCGTGGCGTAATGGCTGTGAGCTTCATCTCCCTTTAGCAGGTTGATGATTTTGTCGTGCCACCCGGCAGATTTTTTCCATTCTTTTTTAAGTTCATAGTAGAAAGCAAAATAGCTGTAAACATTAAATTTATTATATGTAGATATTTTATGTTTTTCAGCAATTTCAAGCGATTCCGCTAAATATGGCCATGCCTTATCAAAGTCAGAGTTGTTAAAATAACTCTCAGCAATATTCGTGCAAAAGATGGTGTAAAGATTATGGTACCAGGGGGCGTTCTCCTTCATACTTCTCAGCTTTTCAAGTGCCAGCAGGCTCACTTTCATCCGCTCATCATATTCCTGTTTCCTTCCATGCAAAAATGCCACACGGGTAAAATAGACGAGCTCCACCCTGGGGGAAATCTTATCCAGCAATTGCTTTTGCACATAGTGAAGAATGTTCTCACCTGTTAAAAGGTCGCCATGAGTAAAATGATGTCTGGCTTTTGTTAAGAGCAATTGGGCTGCTTCGTCAAACTTTTCATTTGCTTCAAAATATTGCTGAAGCTTATGGTCATCTATTTTTTGTTTGTCGTAAGTATTAAAAACAGATGCTATAACCAGCTTTAAAAGATCCACTTTTGCGGCTAAATACCGGCTTTTGAAAGGGTGGTGCCTAGCCTCAAAAGCCTGCAAAGCATTTTCTGCCTGTACCGTGTTTTCAGCTATCAAATCGCTGATTTGGTCTAACTCGTTAAGCATTAGCTTCATATTACAAATGTAACCCGCAAAAATGATTTTACACCGGATGTAGTGTTTTTGTAGTGAGTGCTTTTAAAAGTAATAATCCATCTTCGCAGTTCCAGCGCAAGACAATGTTTTAGCAAAATAGTAAAACGGGTTATATTTAATTTATTACGCATCTGAAAATAAAAATTTTAATAAACAGTAACATGAGAAAACCCTATCGCCATTTTAAAGCAACCGTAAATTCAGTTTTGCTAATTTTTTTGCTGATCATTGGCGGAAGTAGCACCGTTAGTGCCCAGTGCAATGCTTCAGTAACAATTACTTCGATGCAAAACCCCTCTTGTTTTGAATCAGGGGCCAACATTAAGGCTCAGGCGCTTAACGCAGGTGCTAACCCGGTTTACTTCTGGTATCTCAACAATACGCTTATCCAATCGGGTGTAGGCGATAGCATTTTCGGTTATGATTTCAATGTTGATACCACAATGGTGTATTGTTCCATAACAACTTCAACGCCATGTCCGGTAAATACAGTAAGCAGCAACACGGTTACCCAGGTAAGCTTACCCTATTTAACACCCTCGGCAGTATTCCATAATACCCGAAATGGAATTTGTGTGGGCGATACGGCCGTTTTTTCTGTAACAGAAATTAATTTAGGTATTAATCCAAAATTAACCTGGACGTTTAATGGCAATGTGATTGATTCCACCGATACCATTGTCAGGGTTCCTATCACCTCTTATTACGACTACATTTATGTGCAGATTAACGATAATTACGCATGTAACCTTTATGGTAACGTGGCAGCAGTGTCAGAAGGCCAGAGCTACTTTAACGTAGCCACTTATGTTACACCATCAGTTTCTATAATCAACTATCCAACCACAAGCCCTGCTTGTCCGGGCACATCATACACATTCGATGCTATAGTTACCGACCTGAACAATCCCAACAATTATTTTAACTATAATTTGAAGTGGTTGATAAACGGTGTTGTGGTTCAGGGAGAAACCAGTTTTAGTTTTCAAACCTCATCATTAAATAATGGCGACGTTGTTACTGCTGTGGTTACCAGTCTGGCTGCGTGTAATACTGTTGATACCGCAGTAAGCAACGCATTTGTGGCGCAGATTTATGCCTATGGTAATCCCATCGTAACTTTTAATCACCCTGCCGCCGATACTATTTGCCATGGAACGAACGTGCCACTTAGTGTGCAGGTAAGGGATACGGTAACAAATCATGCTCCCGAAACTTATTACTATGAATGGGTTGTTAACGGCACAAACCCTCAGGCCTACGATTCAGCATACGATCCCACTAGCACTTTTTATTTCCAAAGTTCGGGAACCAACCTGGTGTATGTTATTGTACGTGCATCGGGGTGTTATCCGGGCGGCGGCGGAGCCTATTTAACCAGCGACGTCGATACTATCGTTTCCGAAACTGTTTTCAACATAACCGGGGCTTATATATATGGTATAAACACTGTGTGTGCCGGTTCTACCGGTTCATTCTATGCGGAGGCTAATACAGGGCCTAATCCTATTTACGAATGGTATCTTGATGGCCGGGTAGTGCAATACGGGCCATCCAGCACGTTTAGTTGCGACACGCTTAAAAATAACGATGTAGTTACCGCCACAATTATCAGCACCCAAAAATGCAATGTAATTGATAGCCTGCAGCTTAACACATTATCTGTAACCGTTTTGCCTATTGTCAATCCTACCATTTCGCTTTCAACTCCAAATCATATTTGTGGTTCGGGGGCCGCAAATTCCACGGGATATGGCGAGGTGCTTGCCAATGTAAACAATGGGGGCCCGGACCCAGCTTATTACTGGTATGTAAATGGAAATTACAGAGGAAACAGTATTCAACCGGCGTACTATTTCGGAAATCTGAATACAGGCGATATTGTAACTTCTCAGTTTTATTCCGCATGCTCAACTCCCTATCCTGTTATTTCCGCTCCAGACACTATTTCGGTGTTACCCTGGGTTTACCCGTCTGTTACTCTCGCTCCTGCTGGCAACCCGGCGCCAAATTCGATATGCGACAATGACCCGCTGATTGTTGTCGCCCATCCGGTAAACGGGGGGGCGGCGCCTCAATACACTTGGTATCCCTACGGAAGCGCCCCGGTCACTACCTCTTCTGATACTTTCTATTACACCGGCAACCCATATGGATATATTTATTGTTATATGAATAGTGACGCAGTATGTCCTGTGCAACCCAGTGTTGGGTCGGGTGATTTAGATGCGGTTAACTATTATTCACAGCCCTCCGGCCCGATTTATTCCCTTTACGCTAATATTGCAAACGTAGGGCAGGTATACTATAGCGCTTCTGTTTGCCAGGGAAGTTACGTTCAGCTTCTATCTTCCTATTCTGCTACTGGCAGCAATGCTGTAAAGGCTTTGTTTGCAGACTCGTGCGGTGGTATCCCTATATTCACAACTACCAGCAATTCCCTCAGTTATCAAATTAATACTGATTCACCGGGCACCCACATTTATTATGTAAGAACACAAAGCCCATGCGACACCAGTGCATGTGTTAGTTTTACTTTAACGGTTAATCCTGCACCAGCCACACCAGTCATCAATGTAAACAACATTACATGCAGTAACGTTATTGTTACAACATCAGGTTATGCCGGGGCCAGTTACCAGTGGGGACTTATACCCGACAATAACCCAGGATATAATCAAAGTATTACTAACCAGGATTCGGCTTTTATTGCTACCCTATCGGGTAGTTACAGTGTTACGGTTACCAATGATTACGGATGCTCTTCTTCTTCATCACCTGTTGAGTTGAGCGTCCATAATTTTGTTACTATTGATTCCACCAATTTTACCGCTAACGGCACTGTCAACGTATCAACAAACCCATCTTCCCCAAGTCCTAATATTGACATGGACGGATATAATTTTGATACAGAGGCCTCTATTTGGTACAATGATTCTATCAGTTTGAACAGAGATTTTTCCATAAGTTTTTACTCAAGCGGGTATGATTACAGTAATGGTATTTCATTTGTATTGCAAGATAGTTCAGTTAATGCACTTGATGTTTCTGAGAATTATAACGACGATGGATATTACGGCGATTCAGTGTTCGCACATTCGCTGGCTGTAACACTTGATTATAGCGGGGCTGTAAATAATGCTCCCGCAGTCGCCATTGCAGAGAATTCAGGCACGGTTCTCGCCGGGCCTGCAGCTTTCCCCAATTCATGGCAAGTTGGCGATGGTTACCCCTTATTATATAATATTACATGGGAACATAATAGCCGGACGCTTACGGCATATTTGAATGGAGCCCCTGTGGTTTCTTATACCGGCGATGTTGTTGACAGTATTTTTGGCGGTAATCCTTTTGTGCATTTTGGATTAAGCGCACCGGGGTTCCAGGATTATATTGATCACTACGTTCAAATTAATTACTTATCCACCCAACCTTATTTAACACATAGCGGAGCTACCACGTTCTGTGCCAGCGATTCTGTTATTCTTACTTGTACCAAAGGTCCCCAATATTTATGGAGCACAGGTGACACTACCCAAAGTATAACCGTTAAAGCCACCGGCCTGTATAGTGCCACTGTTACTGATTGGGGGGGATGTTCTGAATCAACTGATACGGTTGCTGTAACCGTTAACCCGTTGCCCAATGTAGTGGGTCATGTGTCGGCAGATTCAATTTGTCAGGGAACAGCGCAGGTATTGACCGGTAGCGGGGCCGTTACCTATCAATGGGATAATGGTGTTGCCGACGGAGATACTTTCATACAAACAATCCACCGTCCGCGCGGAGATTCGAGGGTATTTTACTATACCGTAACCGGTACCGATGCCAACGGTTGTTCAAACAATAATACCGACTCTGTAACTATCTTCTTTACGCCTGATGTTTTTGCAAACACATCAGCAGATACCGTATGTCCCGGCTCCGCAGTTACGTTATATGGAACCAGCGACTGGAGTGATATAACTTATGCCTGGAGTAATGGAATTACAGATAATGTAGCTTTTGTGCCCACAACCACCAGCAATTACATGGTAACAGCAACAACCTCTTTTGGTTGTTGGGATACGGCAAGTGTTCGTGTGGCTGTGCGTCCTGCCCCGGTAGTTACGGCTAACGCAACATTAACTACACTCTGCGCAGGAACAGCCGATACCTTAACCGGAGGTGGTGCAGTATCTTATGTTTGGGATAATGGAATTACTGATAGTGTTCCGTTCATTCCTTTAACCACAAATACCTATACGGTAACCGGCACCGACGGCAATGGCTGCACGGCAACTGCTTCCGTTTCTTTAAGCATTAATAATGTTCCTGTTGTTGGGTTTACCGGCAACTCAACAGGTTGTGGGTTGGTTTCACTAACTGCCACAGGTGGAACTTCTTATTCTTGGTCGGGCGGAAATAGCCCGGCTACCGCCGCCAATACTTTTGCTACAGGTGGCACTTATTACGTCACGGCATATAATAGCAGTGGTTGTTCTGCCTCGGGCTCAATAAATGTAACGGTTTACGCAAACCCTGTTGTCGCCTTTAATGGCAGTGCTACGGGTTGCGGTTCCGTTGCTTTAACAGCAACTGGTGGCACCAGCTATTTATGGAGTGGAGGTAGTACCCCAACAACAGCAGCTAACACATTTGCTAACAGCGGAAATTATACAGTTACCGTTAGCAGCAATGGCTGCTCATCCACAGCTTCAATTGCAGTAACAGTAAATACTATCCCTATTGCGGGAATTACCGGAACAACCATCGGTTGCAGTTCAGTTACATTAACGGCAACAGGAGGCACAAGCTATATATGGAGCGGAGGAAGTACGCCAACAAAGGCTGCTAACACATTTGCTGCCGGGGGAAGTTATACCGTTACGGTTAGCAATAATGGCTGTTCATCAACGTCAACAGCATCTGTTACGGTTAATCAAAACACGTCGGCAGGTATATTAGGTAGCCAAACTGGCTGTGGTTCCGTTTCGCTCACCGCCACTGGGGGTACTACTTATTTATGGTCGGGCGGTAGTAGCCTGCATACACCAGCCAACATTTTTATAAGCAGCGGTACATATACGGTAACAGTTACAAATGCCAGTGGTTGCTCTGCAACTGTTTCTGCCCTTGTAACAGTTAATCTAAACCCCGTAGCTGGTATTTCGGGAACGGCAACGGCTTGCGGTTCGGTTTCCTTAACTGCAAGCGGTGGTACCTCTTATCTTTGGTCTGGTGGAAGCAGTATTAATACCGCAACCAATACTTTTACCAGCAGTGGCAATTATACCGTAACGGTCAATAATGCCAATGGTTGTCATGCAACGGCCTCAAAAGCAGTGACTGTTAATCCTAATCCGCTTGCCGGTATTGCTGGCAACGCCGCGGGTTGTGTTTCTGTTTCATTAACCGCCACAGGTGGCACTTCGTACAAATGGTCAGGAGGAAGTTCCATTTATACGGCTGCTAATACTTTTACATCCAGCGGCACCTACACTGTAAGTGTTACGGGTGCCGATGGCTGTTCTGCAACAACCTCGCAGGTTGTAACTATCAATCCTAAACCAGTCGCAGGCATCACCGGTTCCACTACAGGTTGTTTTTCTGTTTCATTAGTTGCTACTGGAGGTAGCGCATACGTATGGTCTGGCGGTGCCAGCCTTCATACCGCAACAAATACTTTTACAAACAGTGGAAACTACAGTGTTACAGTAACAAATGCTGGCGGTTGTAGCAGCACGGCGTCAGCAGCCGTAACAGTAAACACCTTGCCTGGGACTCCGGTATTTAATGGGGATGCAGGTGATAATTTAACTGTTGGTGTTTGTGGCGGTGGTAATTATGAATATCAAATCAATCAAATTGGCAATGCAACTTCTTATACATGGACCGCACCAGCGGGATGCATTATTAAAGACGGGCGGGGGCATTCAGGAAATCCGTTAACCTTCAACGGCCTTAACGTAAGCGGCGAATACGAGGTTTCTATTTCATTCCCTTCAGGATTTGTTTCGGGCACCGTTTCCGTTTTTGGAACAAATGCCTGTGGCCAGGGGCCAACAACCAGCCTGGCAGTCCAGTCTATGCCCAATGCGCCGGGTGCTATTACAGGGCCCACTAATGGCGTTTGCCATGCAACGAACCAGGTTTATTCCATCGCTTCAGTGCCGGGGGCTACATCTTATACCTGGACTGTTCCCACCGGAGTATCAATAACCTCTAATTTGGGAACAAGTATTCATGTAAGTTACGGAAACGGCTTTACAGGAACGGGAAACATTTCAGTAAAGGCCAGCAATGGTTGTGGCTCGAGCACTGCTACTTTACTTCCTGTTTCAGCTTCTCCACTTCAGCCTGGCGTAATTAGCGGTAATTCCAATGTCTGCAAACTTGCTACTTCCGCGGTTTACTCCGTTTCTCCCATTGCCGGAGCAACCGCTTATAACTGGACAATAACCGGCGGAGCTACATTTACAGGTTCAACTAGCGGCAATTCAGTTACAGTAAATTTTGCCCACGCTGCTGGCACAGTTTCTTTGTCCGTTAAGGCCATAAATACTTGTGCATCTTCCCAATCATCTACACTGTCCATAACTGTCCTTAACAACTGTTCCGGCAAGATGGATGAAAGTGCAGCTCCAGACCATGACACAACTGTTATTAGCAGCCTGCAACTGAAAGTGTATCCTAACCCCACCTCGGGTCATTTGTATGTTGACTTTGCTGGGTTGGAGAATCAGAAATTTACATTTTTTATCACCGACCTTTTGGGTAATCAAATAATAACGGAAAACTACACTGCTTTAGCCGGCGAGAACCGGATAGAATTTGATTTGGACCATTTGGCAAAAGGGGTTTATATTATCAAGGCCATGGATGAAGGAACTGAACAAAAAGCATTGAAAATTGTGGTGCAGTAGATGTTTATTTAAGGAATAATGAAGAAGGTCACGCAAGTAATGTGTGGCCTTTTTTCTTTGGTAACCATTAGACTTATTTTTCGATAGTAAGTCGATCTGTTAATATTGATTTAAGTTTATGGGGCCTCTGGACTTAAAAATCCGGGATAGCAAAAAATTAACTAATTGAATATCACTCCAAAGGTTCGATAATTCGATGTTGAAATCTACCTTTTTTGAATTTCCATCAACTTTTCGCGAAACCACTTTTTATCGGCGAATCCTTTGTGCATTTCTAGTTTATTTGATAATTCTTCCAGTTTTGGCCGATTGTAGTTACCTTTCAATTCACATAACTGCCGCATCATTGTAATGAATGTTTGTAGGTGCTGCCTTCTGTCTTCTGTTAGCTTTTCATCCTTTAAGTGGTGTTGCATTGAACGCAATAAAATTTGCAATTCATCCAACATGTCCAGTTCGTATTGTATGCGGGCAACAAGGTTTCGAAGAAGTATTTTTACTACAAAAAACGGAATGTTACAGGATAGTGAAAGCTTAAGCGCCTCTTTATAATTGCCTCCGCCAAATAAAACGTGGGCCTTGGCATAAGCATAAACGTCATCGCGGTATTCCTCCGGCAACAATTTTTTATTTTGCTCTATAAATGTATCCGTCCAGGCAATTTCGCCGGTTTGGGCGCCTCTGGCGGCAATGTTACAATAAAGTATGTAACTTAATGAGTTGTTATGTGTCAACAGATTATTGTCAGCTTCAAAACGGTAAATTTCCATTACCTCATGTGTAAATTTATCTTCGCCCAGGCGAATTTTACCTAAGCAGAAATTTTCAAGGTTTATCCCTGCTTCATGCATTAATACAAGCGGCACCCGCCTATCTTTCTGGAAAAGCCTTTTTTTTAATTCAAAAAAGAAAGCTTCTTCACGGGTTTGTGCCAACTTAAAAATATTGAAATACAGATCGAGCACAATATCTCCCCGATTAATGTAAAGCAAAGCAAGGGTTTCAATTTGCTTTAGCATCGGCTGATCCAAGGTGAATTTGTAAATATTAGAAAGTGTAAGCAAGTAAATATGTATGGTAAGGCAATTAATCAGATACTCGCGATTTAAGGAATGTACAGTTGCAAAAAAATCAAATTGCTGCATTAACTTATCTTCACTACCTTGTGACTGTTCAGTTACAAACTCAAATTTTTTTATGTCTTGCTGCCTCCGGTGGTGGTAATAATGGTGGTCATGCACCGGGTGGTTGTCAACTAAAGCCCGGTGCTGTTCAATTTCTGCTTCAGATAGCTTTGCCAATTGGCGGGCATGTAGCCATTGATACCTTAGCATGCTTGCTTCCAGATTATCCTTGCGCAACTGCTCATGCGCAATAAATATGCGGGCCTGCTTAAATAAATCTGATATCAGTTCACGCATAGTGGCGTCGTTGTAGTCTGCTTTTCCGCCATGAAGTAATTTATATATTTTTTCTTTTTTAATCCTATCTGATTCAAAACCAGGATGATATGGTTCAATTAATTTAAAGAGCCTTACCAGTTTCGTACTTTGGTTAAAGTATGGAGATAGCAGAAAATTCTCAAAGGCCTTCATTTCATGCGTACTGAAGGACCTAAGTAAAGCTATTACTTTGGTTTGCTGCATGTTGACTTTTAGTTTTTAAAAAA
>Ga0316224_1003816_pt1 | contig 11972 bp, 8 predicted proteins | sample TBH18013metaG_FD_206254 | JGI IMG/M metagenome (GOLD analysis project Ga0316224, IMG submission 206254) | Freshwater microbial communities from Trout Bog Lake, Wisconsin, USA - TBH18013 | ecosystem: Environmental > Aquatic > Freshwater > Lake > Hypolimnion/Profundal zone | place: USA: Wisconsin...
AGAGTTGATTGAGTCCAATTTTATCTTTGAAATCAGCAAGACCTGTTTCTTTAGTATTGAATATTTTATGCTCAGTAAAGCCTTTTGATTTAGCATACTTAATTAAGTCCTCAATTTGTGGCTCATAATCTTGAACTGAAGTGCTAACACGCGCTAATATAATAGCACATTTCTTATCCATAATTTCCTTGAATTATGGTGTGAACTTAGGTATTAAATTCGATACGGTATTACCGATACCTATTTATATACTGATTGGCCCTCCGGGTGCGGGTAAAACCATGCTGGCAAAACGTTTCCCTTCCATACTTCCACCGCTTAGCTTACTGGAGGCATTAGAGACCACCAAAATACATTCGGTAGCCGGTAAGCTTTCAAAAAATTCAGCGCTTATTTACCAAAGGCCATTCAGATCGCCTCACCACACCATCAGCGATGTGGCCCTGGTTGGCGGCGGCAGTAACCCACACCCCGGCGAAATATCGCTGGCACATAACGGCGTCTTATTTTTAGATGAGTTACCGGAATTTAAACGCACCGTATTGGAAGTAATGCGCCAACCTATGGAAGAGCGTAGAGTTACCATTGCGCGCTCTAAGTTTTCAGTTACTTATCCTGCATCGTTTATGCTGGTTGCAAGCATGAATCCATGCCCTTGTGGCTTTTATAATCACCCCGAAAAGGAATGTGTTTGCGCACCGGGTGTGGTTCAAAAATACCTCAACAAAATATCAGGCCCTTTAATGGACCGCATTGACTTACACATGGAAGTAACACCTGTTTCATTTAACGAGCTAAGTAGCGATCGTAAAAGCGAGGATAGCAGCAAGATCCGCGAACGCGTTATTAAAGCACGCGAAATTCAAACACAAAGGTTTGCCGGTAACGAGCATATACACAGCAACGCCCAAATGGAGGCCAGCATGGTGCAACAGATATGTATTATCAGCGATGTAGGCAAAAACCTCCTCAACCGCGCCATGACCAAACTAAACCTCAGCGCACGCGCATACGACCGCATCATCAAAGTTAGCCGCACCATAGCCGACCTTGCAGGCAGCGAAGAAATAAAAACAGAACACCTGGCCGAGGCGATTCAATTCAGAAGTCTGGATAGAGAGGATTGGGCGATGTAGCTCGCTATTCCAAAATACCCGTTGCACTTATTTTATTCTCTCCTTCGATATACTCCAACCCATTGTTCAAATTCGGGTTCACAATGTTTGTTCTTATCATTCCAGCATAATATATCCTGCTTGTGTTCCGGCCGGTAAATATTGGCAAGTCCGCAAGGCTCGTAATCCTTCCCAATATATTCTCTGCACCAGTTAAAAAGTGTAGAATCCGGATGTTGTAAAGGAGCCGAATACCACGAACAGCGTTCGTTTACATATACTATAAATGAAGGTTTCGACTTTTCTATTTCGCTTATCATCCCGGCTTGAAAGGCATGCGCGTAATCATGGTCGCGCATCATTTCGTAGGTATAAATAAATCCCGTAGCAGCCCTGCGCTGCGCATAAAAATATATTTCCGGCTCCGAACCTATTACAGCTATTTTATCGCTTGGCACCGAATGTTGCCTGATGTAATTCCCTATATCTACAGCCTCTGTAAAAGGCGCATCCGCATATTCCCACCGCGATATTGCCTTTCCGTTCATCTCAAATAAATAAGCACGTTCATTCCAAACCATGACCAGTACCATCATTAAAACCGACGCATAGACAACCTCCTTTTTTAAAAAAAACTGGCTGTTTAAGGAAATCAAGTTTAGATGAACACATCCAGCTGCCACAAAAAAACTTATTGCCGGCGCAACAAGAATAAAATAGTGCGGATAAAAATTAAAACCTGCCGCTACAGAAAGTATCGAAAACAACAGCAGCCCTGATAAAAAAAACCTTCGATCCCTGTCTTCATCAAGGATAGTTCTAAAAAGGCCCAGGCTTCCAAGTGCGATCATCGGCCAAAACGTGAACCATGCTCCATTGGGCCCACCGGGGTGTAGCATCTTCAATCCCTGGGACAACGACTGGTGGGTAGCATAAAGTTGCGGGTAAGTCCAGGTCCACCACCAAAATTTATCAAACAAACCAAGGTGAAGAAAAACAAGGCAAATAACTGCCATAGGAAATATAGTTCCTGTCAAAAAGGCAAACGTTATCCCCGCAATTCGCCTACGATCTGTTTTTGCTTCTGGGCACATATTGTTTATTCTATACAGCAAATACACACAGTTGAAACCAATAAAAAACACGCCGGTCTGTTTCATGGTATATGAAATCCCCAAAGTAACTCCGGCACTAAAGAAACCCAGGATGGAAATGCCTTTATTAGAACTGCCGAAAGAATCAATTGCCCGAAACATTAAAAATATACCCGCCAAGGCAGCAAGCAGAACAAAGTTTTCGGTGTTTGCCGAGTATCCTTGCTGTTTTTGACTTAAAGTATACAGGGTAAAGCATATTGCTGCAAATGCACCGAAAAGCGGCGAAAAAATTCTCTTTCCTATAAAATAAATGATGAGTGTATTTGCCGCATTCAACAATAACAACCCCAAATGTATAGCAACGGTCGTTTGCCCGCATAAAAACAAAATCATCGCATATGCAGCATATATACCCGGCATCTTTAAATGATAAATACTTATAAAGGGCGGAACCCCGTGAAGCAGTTGCTGCGCCACGTATGCATATTCGCCTTCGTCACGATCAAGCGGAACATGAAGTAGACGCAGGCGCATTATTATTGAAAGAACAAGAGTGCCAATCAAAATAACAATTGCCACTAGCCCTGACTTACCCTTAGTGGCCCCGGCTACTTTTGATCTATCAATCTGCACCTCCATATTATTTACGTTTATAATATCGACCTCTGTACTTCTGAATTAAAATCAAGATATAGATAATACACCCGGAATTTAAATTCTACCTTTATAACCGGTCAATTTCTTATTAATTACAGCTCAAATACGCCGCATGTCACTACCCATAATAACCCAACGCATTGAATCCGGAGCCGGAAACATCTTCCAAATCACCATCAATCGCCCGGAGGTTTACAACTGCATTAATGGCGAAGCCGCCGTGCTCTTATTAGACGCATGGAAAACATTCCGCGATGATGATACTTTAACTATTGCAGTTCTGCATGGTGCAGGCAATGAGTCCTTTTGCTCAGGCGCAGATTTAAAAGCTCTGGATGGTTTGGTAGATATTAATGCCGGGCCGGCCGCTGAAAAAGCCTTCGTACAAAACGGCACAGGCCCTATGGGAGGCACCCGCATAGTACAAACCAAGCCGGTTATAACCGTTACCCAAGGCTATACCTATGCAGGCGGACTGGAATTATTCTGCCACGGGCATATCAGGCTGGCAGAGGATAAAGCAACTTTCTCAGTATCGTGCAGAAGATGGGGCGTGCCACTGGCTGACGGTGGTACCGTTTATCTCCCTCGTCTTATTGGTCATGGTGCCGCATTGCCCTTAATCATTACCGGACAAAAAATATCCGCTCAACGCGCGTATGAAGTAGGTTTAGTTTGGGAAATAACAAAATCCGGAGAAGGACTGAATCGAGCGATGGAATACGCCCGCCAGATCTGTGATCAACCCAAAGACGCACTCATGGCCGACCTGACCTCGGCCATAAACGGGTATCACTTATCGATGGAGGATGCCTTGCGCCTTGAAGCCGAAGGCATCTACGACGTACTGCGCAGCGACAGCATTAAAAAAGGAGTAGCAAAATTTATAAGTGGAAACCGAAGCTGGTTTAAATAAAATACAAGATTCTGAGGTCATTCTCATTCTGCTCTCAATCCCAGCTCCTGGCCCTTCAACCCCGCTGAGCTGGCCTTCAGTTTAATTTCACCTTTCTTGCCATTGCTTTGTATAACCACCAAACACATCCCGTTAAAGGCCTTGCGCTGGTTAGCTTTATGCGGCTCAAGGCTAATGGAGTTACCATTGTCAACCCCTGCAATTTTACCTGCACCCTCTACATCAAAATGAATCAGTTGATCGGCATTAGGCACCATTACACCGTTGGCATCTGTAACTTTTACAGTAACAAAGCACAGGTCTGTACCATTGGCCTTAATCATATTTGTATCAGCAATCAGTTCAATTTGCGCAGGCGCACCTGCTGTTTTTACCTCATCAGTTTTTATAAGCTTTCCGCCCTTATATCCTTCGGCCTTTAATGTGCCGGGGGCAAAAGCCACCTTCCAGGCCAAATGAACCTTATCTGTGTTTGCAAAATTACGGGTACCAATAAGTTGTCCGTTCAGCAACAACTTCACCTCATCGCAATTGGTAAATGCCAGCACATCTACGCTGTCGCCAACATTCCAGTTCCAGTGTGGTAATAAATGCAGCACCGGTTGCGTCGTCCACTGGCTTTGATACATGTAGTAGGCCTCTTTCGGAAAGCCGCAGAGGTCCACAATTCCGAAATATGAACTTACCGCAGGGTAATTATATGGCGTAGGTTCACCGATATAATCAAAACCTGTCCATACAAAAAGGCCCGACATAAAATCACGTTTTTTTATAGCAAGCCAACCATCCTCAGCCGACCTTCCCCAAGGCACCCAGCAATTATCATATGCCGAACACTGTAAATCGGCGGACTTATAGATCAGCTTGTTGGCCGGCCCGTGGTACACGCCACGCGATGCTACCGCCGAGGTTGTTTCGCTACCGATATATAATCTGTCCGGATATTTTTTATGCTGGCCGTCGTACCAGTTTACCTCATAATTAATACCCACTACATCCAGTGCAGCAGCATAGCCGTTTACATCTGCAGCCGCAACCATACTTAATGCCGAAGTAACCAGGCGGGTGGTATCATACTGCCGCACAATACTTTTCAATTCACGTGCAATTTTGCCGCCTCCTGGCGTCAGTTGCTCATTAATTTCGTTCCCTATACTCCATAAAATAATCGATGGATGGCTGCGGTCACGCATTACCATATCGCTCAACTCCTTTTCGTGCCACTTCTTAAAAAACCTGTGAAAATCATATTTGGTCTTCTTCAGATACCAACAGTCAAAAGCCTCGTCCATGACCAAAAAACCCATCTTGTCGCACATATCCAGCAGTTCAGGCGCCGGTGGGTTATGGCTGGTACGAATGGCATTGCATCCCATACTTTTCATTACCTGCAGCTGGCGTTCCAAAGCACGCTCATTCAGCGCAGCGCCCAAACAACCCAGATCATGATGATTGCATACACCCAGAATTTTCATTGGCTTGCCATTCAATGAAAAGCCCTTGTTGGCATCAAAGTGAAAATATCTTACTCCCACACTGTTTGTATAACTCTGCAGTAATTCATGGTTCTTATATATTTCGGTTACTGCTTTATACAGGTAGGGATGCTCCACATCCCAAAGATGCGGGCTGGCAATTTTTAATTGTTGCGATATTGTCACTTCCGATTTTGCATTTATCAATTGAGTCTGGGTTTGGCTGCTTACCAAAACACCGCCGGCATCATAAATACTCACCTTCACTTCTGCATTCGCCGGTTCAAAAGTTTCGTTTAATACAGATGCACTTGCATTTACCGTAGCCTCCTTATCAGTAATCACCGGTGTTGTAAAATAAGTGCCGTTCTGATCAAAATGAATTTCAGGCGTTTCAATCAGCCACACGTGCCGGTAAATACCGCTGCCCGAATACCAACGCGAGTTAGGTTGTTTCGAATTATCGACCCTTATAAGTAACGAGTTATTTCCTGTTTGGATAAAAGGTGTTATGTCATATTGAAACGTGGCATAACCATAGGGCCGGGTTCCTACTTCATAGCCGTTCACCCAAACAGTGCTGTTCATATATACACCGTCAAACTGTAAAAACAATTTATTCCCTTTTACAAGGCCATCTACACTGAAAGTTTTGGCATACCACCCTATTCCACCGGGCAAAGAACCGCCACCATTAGTGGCTGGGTTCGCAGGGCTAAACTCGCCCTCAATACTCCAATCGTGCGGCAGGTCTAAACTCCTCCATTCCGAAACCGGGGCAGAGGGTGCCTTCATATCATTCGGCTTCCCTAAAGTAAATTTCCAATCCTTATCAAAATTGGTTTTGCCTGAAGGCTGAGCACAAACAGTTAAGGCATTGAAACAGCAAACCAGTAAAAGCAAATGAAGTAAGTATTGACGCATCAGTTATTTTTTGATAATTAAAGATAGAATAGTTTATGGCTTTTGATTTTTATGCGATTCCATCTGAACCGTAATGTAGAGTTAAGTCATGCGTATCAATGGGCTACTCATTTTCAGCGCTTGCTTAAAATTACCTTCTTAAATTCACCCTGCGGCTCAATAAGCTGCCACCAAATGAGTTTGCGCAATATTACCCTTTTTACTTTTTTAATCTTTGTGTTGAATTGTTGTGCCCAGGTATTACCCGCCCCCGGCGCTAAACTTAATTATAACCAGGTAATGTTTGAATACCCAAAAGTTACCGGTGCAGACCTTTACATAATTCAGGTTACCGAAGGTGCGTCCGCAGTTGCATTTAACAGCAGAAAATTGATTCAGCAGAAAGATTCCGCAACGGCAACCATGCTCAGCGGGCTTAAATTCGGCAGCACTTACCAATGGCGCTACGCAGGCATCATAAACGGTCAGAGAGCTGCATGGCATGGCCCTTTTAGTTTTAAAATAGTGGATGACTCTATAACCAGAAAGAATTTCGCCAAACTGGTTATAACAAAAAACGACTCTTCAAAAAGCGCAGGTGGATTGATATTGATTGATGCTACCCATACTATAATAGACCGCTCAGGCAAAATGGTCTGGTATCTTCCTGATATTAACTGGCGTTTTGCCTTTCAACAACCAACCAGGTCAGTAAATGGCCTGTTACTTACAGAAAAAAGCATTTCCATAAACCCGGTAGTATTTGATTTAAGGCTAACACCCGTTGGCACTATTACCTGCCTCATCGATTCGCAGGTAGCAGAACGCAACCTGTCAGGCAATATCATTTGGCAGGCACCCGACAACGGCAAAGTTTCGGGCCTGGGTGGCGAAGGCTACAACCACGATTTCAAACGTATGCCCAATGGTCATTACATGGTATTGGGCAACGAGCTATGGCATAAACTACCAATCCAGTATAGCGACACCACCTGGGGCAAAAAGAAATTCGGCGACCGACGGTTTTTTAACGGGCAGGAATATTCAAAAGTCGAATTCGGCACAGTAATAGAATATGACAGCGCCGGAAACGTAGTCTGGAGTTGGAACAGCCGGAACTATCTCGAATACGATCCGCTAAGACCCAGGATAAGAAACCAATTAATTGAATACCCGCTTAAACCGCATATCAATGCCTTTAGCGTAGATCTGAATAATGAATTTGTATATGTAGGTTTTCGCGATATAAGCCGTATTGTAAAAGTGGAGAAAAGCACAGGTAAGGTTGTTGATAGCTGGGGGCTCCGTTTATACCTGGGGGGTGCCAATCATCCACTCGGCCTGCATCAGCAACATGATGCCAATATTCTGAGTGACGGTAACATCGCTGTATTCAACAGCAATGACTATCCTGGTAGCGACAGCATACCCGCAGCGGTTATCATTTCTCAGCAACCGGCAGATAGCGGAAAAATAATCTGGCAATTCGATTGCCAACTCGATTCTGCCGGTCGCAGGGCCAACCGAAACGGCGGCAACGTAGATGAACTAAAAAACGGCAACTTGCTGATATGCACCGGCACATCAGATCAGGTAATGGAAATTACAAAGTCTAAAAAAATAGTGTGGCAATGCGATATTAAAAATACCACCAAAGACGGTATCCCCTATGCGCACAGACTTTACCGGGCCCATTATATTTCATCATTGTATCCCTGCTATTTTGTGTTTGTAACAGATAAAGACACAGTTGACAGAAACTCCCCCACCTTTAAACTCCGCATATTTAACAAAGGCTCAGAAAGCGATGTGTATAGTGTAAAAATATCCGCAGGTTCAACTATTAACCAATTTAGCACCGATACGATAACTGGCAACCGTTCATCAATATACACTTTTAATACCTCCCAAAACTTAACTTCCGGTGATAATATTGAGGTTACCGTCAGTTCGCTGACAAACCCCGCACTTATAAAAAGATTACGGGTGGTAGTACAATAAATTCTGTGTTTTTTGCACTTCGAACCGGCCATTAGCTTATACCACTACATTGTTATGTTTCGTTACAAAAAACAAATGCTTTAGTAACAAAATATACTACCCGCCCTGATTTTTATCATTGAACGCTGCTGCTTTAGCGGGCACCTTTGAAGAACAAAATCAGAAGCAATGCAAGCATCAGTATTAAAAGACGATTTGATGGCTCCAGAAGTGGTGGCCGACCCGCATTCGTATTACCACAACCTGCGCGAAAACGAAAGAGTGCATTGGAATCAAAGATGGAAAGGCTGGGTCCTTACAGGATACAAGGAAGTTGTTGATATACTGCGCGACCCTGACCATTTTTCATCCGACAGGATGGGTTACCTTGAAAACGAATTGACCGAACAGGAACGTGAAGAAATAGCTCCGATATTTAAAGTGCTGAAATACTGGATGGTGTTCCGCGATCCGCCAAGCCATACGGTATTGCGTATGCTCTTGAATAAGCTCTTCACGCCTACAGCTGTTGAAAGATACAGGCCAATGGTAAGAAAAATAGTGCAGAAGGCACTCGATAAAGTAGTAGACCGGGGCAAGATGGAAGTTGTGCATGACCTGGCTTACGATATCCCCATGTCTGTTGTTCTTGAATTGATCGGCGCTCCCGATCTTGATCGCGATAAAATAAAGGAATGGTCAGAAGCTATCGGCGTATTCTTTTTTATAAAAGCTGATGAACCACGCCGCCGCGAAATTGCCTGCGAGGGAATAACCGCTCTGGTAAACTATATCGAACCAATAATAGCACACAGGCGCGAACACCCCGGAACTGACATGATTAGCTTATTGATTGCAGCTGAAGAAGCCGGGCAGATAACTTATAACGATGTGCTGGGCACCTGCGTGCTGTTGATATTCGGCGGCCATGAAACAACCATGAATCTCATAGCCAACGGAACTTTAGCGCTGATGCAACATCCCGACCAATGGACACTGCTACACAATAAACCCGAGTTAATTAAGAAAGCCGTTGAGGAGCTACTGCGTTATGACGGCTCTGTAAAATCGACCGTTCGCTGGGCTAAAGAAGATATTATGATAGCCGATAAACTGGTTAAAAAAGGCGACCGCCTGTTAGTTTGCCTGTCAGGAGCCAACCGCGACCCGCTTCAGTTCCCGGACCCCGATAAACTGGATATAACCCGCGACCCTAATCTGCACGTTGCATTTGCCCACGGCATACATGTCTGCCTGGGGGCATCACTTGCACGCATGGAAGCCGAAGAAGCTTTTGCAGGAATGGTTAAGCGTATCAGTTGCCCAAAATTACCGGAAGATGCTTATTTGAATTATTATCCATCTGTAGTTCACCGCGCTTTAAAAAACCTGCCGGTAACATTTCATAAACTATAATAACCGCAACCATGGGTAATATCAAAGTAACAGTTAACTACAACCGCTGCGTAGGCTCACGACTTTGTGTGGGCTTTCTTCCCGCTGTTTTTGAAATGAATAAAGACAGTCAATCTTCCGTTATCAGGGCCGATGCTGCAACGGCCACAGAGTTAGTGCAAACCGCCGAACAATGCCCCCAATGCGCTATAAGGATAGAAGATTCTGAAACAGGCGAGGTACTCTTCCCTACTGCCGATTTAGAATTGTGATACACGCACTCAGAATTCGTACTTTATAACAAGGCAAATAATCCTTTTACTTTTGCCGCATGCCAAGAAAATTGTTTACAGCCGCCATTCCGGTTGCGCTGGTAACTATTTTATCATTCATCATTATCTACAAAGCCATCAACGTTCCTGTTACGTACGATGAAGTTGTAACCTGGCAACGATATACAACCGGCACCAGCCTATCAGATATTATGTTAAACCCTGATGGAAGTTCAAATAATCACATTTTAAATTCACTGGCCATAAAAGCCACCCAATTTGTTTGGGGCAATACGCCACTTACACTTCGTTTACCCAATATCATTGCATTTCTCCTTTTAGTAATAAGCGTTTTCGCTTTGGCACGAAATTATTTCAGCCATACGCCCTGGCTGTTTTGGCTGCCTTTTTTTGTCATTCTTCTCAACCCCTATCTGATAGATTTTTTCAGCCTTGCCCGCGGCTACGGAATGGCGAATGCTTTTATGGCCGGCTCAATAACAGGCTTGCTGCTTTTCTCTTCGCTCAGGCAAATGAAATGGTATTACCTCTCACTTGTTTTGGCCATGCTCGCCGCTTATGGCAATTTTACTTTTCTGGTTTATTGGGCCGCCATTCATATTTTATTCGCGGGTATGCTTATAACCGGCGACTTTGACAGCAAACTGATTAAGCGCATTTTGTCTGCAACAGCCTTTTGGGCCATTGCCTTTGTGGCGTTGTGCATTACGCCCTTAAAAAATATCCAACAGTGCATCCAATCCACATTCGGAGACCGCACCAGCTTTTATTACGATACTATTTTAAGCGAAACCAACAGATTCAATTACGGAAAGCCCTTTTTCGGCTTGTCTGATAAAATTCTTTCTATGTTGATTTGCATTGCGGGCTTAGCCGCAGGCTTAAACTTTCTCTACAAACTACGAAACGGTCTCCGCACAGCATTCACCGACCCATTCTGCATAACTTTCCTGCTGCTGGTTTTGGTATGGCTGGCAAACATGTTGCAGGTTTATGGATTTAAAACCTCTTATCTGAGTGGAAGGACCGCACTGCTGTATTACGTACTATTCGCGTTTGTTTTAGTTTTTTTTATTCGTGACATTGCAATACATAAATTGCTTAGGATACAAATTGCTACAGCCTTTCTATCCCTGTTATTGATCTGGCATTTTATCAGCGCCGCAAATCTTACTTCAGCATACGAGTGGTCGTTCGATGCATACACATACGATGTAATGCATCATATAAAAGACTACCGCAGCAAACATCCTGAAACAAAAGCCATTGAACTAAACCTCACCGGTTTTCTAAGCCCCTCGTTTACCTATTATGTGTCCACGCACCCTACATCCTGGTTTAGTTTAAGTCCGCTGAAAAATGCTGGTATTGACACCACATCACAAAGCCTGTATTACTATACCACGGCTGACCATATTACAGATCTTAAAAATTATGTGGTGGTAAAAACGTTCAGGCCCAACGGCATTTTATTGCCAATAGTAAATGCAAGCCCTGAGCAGGTTTTGCTCATGCACAAATAACCCTGTAAATAATCCGGTAGAAGATAGAAACCCTAGTTCTTCTGGCTGGATGAAGGATCTGCCGCTTTTGACTGAGACATCCCCATTATTTGTTTCAAAGTATGCTGCATGCCATCGGCCGAGCCATCGAGGAAAATAACATTGCCCTTTGATACCTCAGCAAATTGCTTGATGGACTCTGTCCACATACTGAACATGATCATTGAAGTATCCAGGTTAGCCTGCTCCATTTCTTTGGCGGCCACACTCATACCCCTGGCCACTTCCTCACGGAAAAGCGCTACACCCTGGCCGCGCAACTGCGCCGCGATCTTTTCAGCTTCAGCTGATATCTTGATAGCGTTGCCCTCTGCCTCTGCAGCTTTTGTTTTGGTTATCAGCAAAGCCTGCCCTTCATTTTCGGCAGCAGCCTTTAAGTTGTTCGATGCAACCACACGGCTCATCGATTTCATAATGTCTTCATCAAACGTAATATCGTTCAATTGCAGATCCTGTAAGTGATACCCCCAATCTTCAAGCTGTTTATCCAACTGCGCCTTAACGTACTCAATAATTTCCTTACGCAATAAAAGTATCTCAGCCTGCTTTTTGGTAGCTACAAACGATCTGATTGAGCCC
>Ga0316224_1003818_pt1 | contig 11968 bp, 2 predicted proteins | sample TBH18013metaG_FD_206254 | JGI IMG/M metagenome (GOLD analysis project Ga0316224, IMG submission 206254) | Freshwater microbial communities from Trout Bog Lake, Wisconsin, USA - TBH18013 | ecosystem: Environmental > Aquatic > Freshwater > Lake > Hypolimnion/Profundal zone | place: USA: Wisconsin...
TTAAAATAAAATATTAAATTAAATTAAAATAAAATAAAATAAAATAAAATATTAAAATAAAATAAAATATTAAAAAAAAATAAAATATTAAATTAAAATATTAAAATAAAATATTAAATTAAATTAAAATAAAATAAAATATTAAAATAAAATAAAATATTAAAATAAAATATTAAATTAAATTAAAATAAAATAAAATATTAAATTAAATTAAAATAAAATATTAAATTAAAATATTAAAATAAAATATTAAATTAAATTAAAATAAAATAAAATATTAAATTAAATTAAATTAAAATAAAATATTAAAATAAAATTATTTACGGTCCATAATCTGAACCTGATTCTGAACCTGTATATTCGGATTCTGATTCTCCAGCATCTTTATCCATTCTACTCCATTCTCTTCCTTCATAAACATTTGTATTGCAATTTTGTTTACAAGTTGTTTTACAAGGTCTTGCTTTACCATTTATTGGTTTTGGTAAACTTTCATCCATACCAATAAAATAAGGATAAGGGTAATCATAATTGTCTTTGGCTTCTAATTGTGAATTTACTGCCCAATCATAATAAATATTTGTTTGAGGATTAATGTTAAGATCATAAAATCTATTAATGGACATTTCTCTATATAATTGTTTTGGGTATGTCAATGTTGAATTTAAAGGATCTAAACCTCTATCACATAATTTAGCATCATAATTTTTAAATTTAAATACATCAACCATATTTACATGTCCTTTTTTAGATCTATCTTGTTTAACATTTCTATTGGACATTATTGAATCTATATCAACCAAGTCTTGTGCAGGAGTAATTGAAGGATTAGCTATTGGGATTGAATCACCCCAACCATTATGACTTGCTCTTGGACCATTTAAACTTAAACATTGAGAACAATTTTTTACTCGGTTTGGATCCAATATGGACATTAATGGAGCAGTACTTTGTTCTATATCATCACTGATAAATGCAGGATCATATGCTAAATTACCAGAATAACCAAAATTGAATCCAGAATTTGTACAAACATTTGTTTTGAATGTTGGTAGTCCACTATCATTATACATAGAATTACATGGTTTATTTCCACAATCAACACAATCTGATTGATATGATAAATATTGATCTGTAATATTATTCATTATATTATTATATTTAGAAAAATAATAATATTATTTATATATTATTTTTATAAATAATATAATCATAAAGTCAAATTTTATAACAAAGTCCGTTTAAAAACAATATTTTTTATGGCTATATTTGAAATCATTTGTTATGCTCAAAAAAACTTTTTTTAAATAATTGAAAATTTATTTATAGAAAAAATTTTCAATTATTTAAAAGTAAATACATAAACATTCATTGTACGAAATATTTTATTCACATTACTTGAAATAACTAAAATATCACATATTGATATATTAGAAACATTACCCAATATATCCGTACAAGTCCATGTGAAAGTATCATTGCCTGTATAATCTCTATTTGGAGTATAAATATACAAATTATCTGTAATGACTGATAATGTACCATAGATAGGTTGTGAAATAATTTGATAAGTTAATGTGGATGGAACTGAATAACTTGTTCCTTCTAATTGTATTTGGACAAAAGAATTTGTTCTAACAGAAGTACCAATTGTTTGAGAAATTGGCACTCGTGGAACAATTGTGATTGAACATGTTGAAATATTAGAAACATTTGCCAATACATCCATACAAGTCCAAGTGAAACTATCCAAACCTGAATATCCTAAAATAGGAGTATACGTTAAAATATTGTCTGTGATGACTGATAATGTACCATGGAAAGGTTCAGATACAATTTGATAAGTTAATGTAGATGGAGTTGAATAACTTTGACCTGATAATTGTATCTGGATTGAAGAATTTTCATTTCCATTTATATTGGTTAATTGAGATATTGAACTTGGTATTATTGATGGAGATGGTTGATTTATTTTGATTGAACATGTTGATATATTTGAAACACTTCCATTAATATCAGTCACTTCATAAGTAAAACTATCTGAACCAAAATAATTTGTTTCTGGAGTATATGTGTATACATTTGGTAATGTTACCGATACTAAACCATTTGAATAAATATCTGATATTTCATTTGGTGATAAAACTTTATTATAAAATTTATAAGCAGAAATATAGGAACCAGAATTATTTTGAAAATTGCCATCATAAGCTGTTGAGAAATTTTGACCAAATGATCCATCTGCACCTATTACAACTCTTAAATCATCACCAGGATTAAATTGTGACCATGTTCCTGAACGATTACCATTAGTTGAATGTAAATACCATATACCAGAATCATATGTTATTATTACCGTATCATGTTGTTGAATTTGGATAGAAAGATCACAATCATATCCAGAACCAGCATTATATGTTGTTCCACCTGTAAAAATTTGATTATAAAAAACATTCCCACTGTAAAACCAATTAATATTATTTCCTTGTGTATAATTTTGAATTGTACATAAACGTCCATATTGTTCACTCGAATTATAAACAAATGATATTGCTATGGAAAAACTAGTTTCAGGTAAAAAATAAGAAGGTGTTTGTATATAACCAGTTGGACTAGCATAAAAATAATATCCTCCTACTGAATCCCATACTAAATCATTACATTCATTATATGTTGGTGGATTTGTTGCTGTATTTGCTATACTATTAGCTATAACTGTAGATTTGACATATAATAAATATTCATATATTAATGATGGATCACTTAAAATTTTTAATGTACCATGGGAAGATTCAGATACAATTTGATAAGTTAATGTGGATGGAGTTGAATAACTTTGACCTGATAATTGTACTTGGATTTGAGAATTAGAATTAACATCAATATTAACTGGTTGAGATATTGGACTACCAGGTATTATTGTAATTGAACAAGTTGAAATATTTGATACATTGGTTAATATATCAGTACAATTCCATGTGAAATTATCCAAACCTAAATAGTCTGTTTCAGGAGTATATGTTAAAATATTGTTTGTGATTGCTGATAATGTACCATGGGAAGGTTCGGATACAATTTGATAAGTTAATGTGGATGGAGTTGCATAACTTGTTCCTTCTAATTGTACTTGAATTAAAGAATTAGAATTAATTGTTACATTAGACGGGCTAGATATTGGAGATGAAATAGATATTGGAATTGGTATGATTGTTAGTGAACAAGTTGAAATATTAGATACATTGTTAGATACATCAGATACATTATAAGTAAAACTATCTGGACCTAAATAATCTGTTTCAGGAGTATAGGTTAATGTGTTATCTGTAAGGGCAGATAATGTACCATGGGAAGGTTGAGAAATAATTTGAAAAGTTAATTCAGATGGTGTCGAGTAACTTTGACCTGACAATTGTATTAACACATTAGAATTAAAATTAACAGTACTACTAATGAATTGAGATATTGGACCTGGTGTTATTGTGATTGAACATGTTGAAATATTAGATATATTGTTCATTACATCAGTCACATTATAAGTAAAACTATCTAAACCTGAATAATTTGATTCAGGAGTATATGTTAATGTGTTATCCATAATGGCTGATAATGTACCATGAACTGGTTCAGATACAATTTGATAAGTTAATGTGGAAGGTGTTGAATAACTTTGACCAGATAATTGTACTGGAAATGACGAATTAAGATTAACATTGATATTGGTTGAGATAGATATTGGACCAGGTGTTATTGTTATAGAACATGTTGAAATATTAGATATATTAGCCAATATATCAGTACAATTCCATGTGAAATTATCTGGTCCTGAATAGTCTGTTTCAGGAGTATATTTTAATATATTGTATGTGTTATCTGTGAAAGCAGATAATGTACCGTGTATTGGTTCCGATACAATTTGATAAGTTAATGTAGAAGGAATTGTATAACTTTGACCTAATAATTGTATTGGGAATGACGAATTAAAATTAACATCAATATTACTATTTTGTGCTAATGGATCAGGTACAGTTACTGTAATTAAACAAGTTGAAATATTTGAAACATTATTTGATATATCAGTACAAGTCCAAGTAAAATTATCTGGACCTGAATAATATGCTTCAGGAGTATAGGTTATCATGTTGTTTATAAAGGCTGATAATGTACCATGAATAGGACCAGAAACAATTTGATAAGTTAAAGTAGAAGGAGTTGAATAACTTGTTCCTTCTAATTGTATTAACATATTTGAAATATTATTAACAGTAGTATTGGATGATTGTGTTATTGGTCCTGATGTTATATTAAGAGTTGATATTGATGTATTAGAAATATTATTCGATATATCAGTTACATTAAAAGTAAAACTATCAAAACCTATATAATCTATTTCAGGAGTATAGGTTATTATATTGGATGATTGGGATGATATTATACCATGTGTTGGTTGAGAAATAATTTCATAAGTTAATGTGGAAGGAATTGAATAACTTTGACCTAGTAATTGAATTTGAGTAGGAGAATTTAAATTAACATTTGTATTGGTTGATAGAGAAGTTGGACCTGGTGTTATTGTAATTGAACAAGTTGAAATATTAGATACATTATTAGATACATCCGTACAAGTCCAAGTGAAATTATCATAACCTGAATAATTTGCTTCAGGAATATATGTGTAAGTGCTATCAGTTATGGCTAATAATGTACCATGAATTGGTTCAGAGACAATTAGATAAGTTAATGTGGATGGGATCAAATAACTTTGACCTTCTAATTGTATCGATACATTAGAATTTAAATTAACATTTGTATTGGTTGACTGAGATATTGGATATGGTGGTACTATTGTTGTAATTGAACAAGTTGATATATTTGAAATATTACCATTGGAATCAGTTAGACTATAAGTAAAACTATCTAAACCTGTATAATCTGTTTCAGGAGTATATGTTATTATGTTGGATGATTGGGATGATTGGGATGATTGGGATGATTGGGATGATTGGGATGATAATATACCATGAGTGGGTTGAGAAACAATTTGATAAGTTAATGTTATTGAGTCAGAAAAAGTTATTCCTTCTAATTGTATTTGAATTGGTGTATTGATAAATGTATTTGAATTAAAACTACAAGTTCCTGATGTTTGTAAAAATGTTAAAAAATTAACATTATCAACTGTATAAGTTTGACCATTAAAAGTATAAGATTTCATTAAACCATTTGTTAAATTATTTTTTAATGTTTGTGTGAGACCAGTACCATTTGTTGCAAATGAATTAGTTATATTTATATTAGACGAATCATTATTTATTAATCCATCAGTTAAATTATTTATTGTTCCTAAAGATACACAATTAGTTAATGAACTATTATTACAATTATATCCATAAATACCACCACTATTTATACCGTTAATATTTCCTGTTGAAAAACATTCATTTCCTATACAATTAACAGCTGATTGAGAATAAATTCCACCAGCTCCAGAACCATTAATTTTACCTGTAGAATAACAATTAATAGCTGTACCTGAATGATATCCAGCATTAAAAATGCCACCAGAATAATTTCCTATTTGTCCAGTAGAATAACAATTTATTGCTATATCACCATCACCATTACCATCTGAAAATATACCACCACAATTACCATCAGAATGAGTACTAATTAAACCTGTTGAATAACAATTTATTGCTAAACAAGGTGTGTCAGTATAACCAAAAATACCGCCTATTTGATTTATGTCCATATTACCTGTTGAAAAACAATTTATTGCAACTGAATCAATGCATTTTATTGAAAATATACCACCTGCATCATGTTTTATAATACCATGTGTATTCGAATTTGTTACTAAAACAGTAGAATAAGGTCCAACTATACCTCCTGAATATGATTCTATATCAATAGTATTATCAATAGAACAATTATCAATTAAACAATTATTAGCACCATTACCAAAAGCATATTGTGCAATCACACCTGCACTAAAATTCATATAACTATTTGTTGCTGTAAAATTAATATTTTTAACTGTGATATGAGAATTTGAATTATCATATGGAAAATAATTACCATTATTATTTATTATACCATATCTATTTGAAACTAATCCATCATAAATATTAACATTAGCCAATACAAAAGTATGATTATTACCATCAATTGTTATATAATCACTATCGGTAATAAAATAGCAATTATTTGAATTTAATGTGATATCATCAGAAAAACTAATTATTACAGGACTATTTTCAGTTCCCCCATTTATTGTGATTGGCCAAGTATAAATAGTTGGATCATTCAAATTTGAATTTGTTAATATTGTTGATGAACTAATTGTACTTGTTGCTAATGTTTGATTATAAGAATTAATTAAATTAGTCCAATATATATTTTGTATATTTTCCATTGTAGTTTCCATTACCCAATCTCCTCCATATAAAATATTTCCAGTTTTATTATTTGAAGCACCAATAATAACATTAGTTTCTTTATTTAAAATAGAATAATATTGTTTCCAAGAATCATAATTTAATGATCCACAAACTAAAAAATCTATATTTTTAATATTAAATTTTTTTATTGTATCAATTATAAATTGCAAATTTGATGAATAATAAGAATTTGTTATTTCTAAATCTGTTGAATTATAAAAAAAATCAAAATTAATAAATTCTTTATAATTGATTTTTGAATCATTAAAAATAATACCTATTCTATTTAAATTTGTAAAATTTGCCAATAAATTATTTAAATCATTTTGTGATGAACGATAATTATATATTATTGGAAAAGTATTTGAATTGACAAAATTATAAAACTTATCTGATTCTGACACATCAGAATCAATCAATAATATATTGGTATAAACAGAATAATTGCTAATTTCATCGAAATGAAATTGCATTATTGGAATATTTATATTTTTTGGGGGATTATTTTGCATTTTTATTAATATTACATTTATATAAAAATTTACAATAGGTATGACTTTTTATATTGAATTATATGTTATTATTTTATACTCTGAAAATAAAAATTTACTTAATTTATTATTTAAACAATATATTTTTTAATTTTTATTTAAAAGAAAATACATAAACATTCATTGTACGAAATATTTTATTCACATTACTTGAAATAACTAAAATATCACATGTTGATATATTAGAAACATTACCCAATATATCCGTACAAGTCCAAGTAAAACTATCCTGACCTAAATATCCTGAAACAGGAATATATGTAACCTGATTTGAAATTTGATTTGATAATGTACCATGAGCGGGTTCGGATACAATTTGATAAGTTAATGTGGATGGAGTTGCATAACTTATTCCTTCTAATTGTATTTGAGGACTTGAATTAGAATAAACATTTATATTAGATGGGTTGGCTATTGGAGCAAGTTGAATCATTGTAATTGAGCATGTTGAAATATTAGAAACATTGTTTGATATATCTGTACAAGTCCAAGTGAAATTATCAGAACCTGAATATCCTGTTTCAGGAGTATAGATTATATGATTACCCGTTAGAGCTGATAATGTACCATGGTTAGGTTCGGATACAATTTGATAAGTTAATGTGGATGGAGTTGAATAACTTTGACCTGCTAATTGTATTTGAATTAAAGAATTTTCATTTTTTGTTATATTGGTTGATTGTGATAATGGTCTATTTGTTATTGTAATTGAACAAGTTGATATATCAGAAACACTATCCAACACATCAGTACAAGTCCAAGTAAAACTATCTGGTCCTGAATATCCTAATGTAGGAGTATAAATAACATTGTTACCAGTTTGATTCGATAATGTGCCATGATTAGGTTCAGATACAATTTGATAAGTTAATGTGGAAGGTGATGAATAACTTGTTCCTTCTAACTGTATTGATTTATTCGAATTAAAATTAATATTTATGTTGGATGATTGAGATAATGGAAGTGGTTTTGTTATTGTAACAGAACATGTTGAAACATTAGAAACATTATCTAATATATCAGTACAAGTATATTGAAAACTATCTTGTCCTAAATATCCAGCATTAGGAGTATATAAAAATGTACTTGCTGTCATTTCTGATATTGTATTATATGAATAAATATTCGATATTTCTGTTGGTGTTAAAACTTTATCATATAATCTAAATGAAGATATATAAGATTCTGTATCATTTTCAAAACCATTGCCAAAATGTGTTGAGAAATTTGAACCAAATGAACCATCTGCACCTACTACAACTCTTAATTCATCACCAACATTAAACTGTGCCCATGTATTACCCCAACCATTTTGAATAGAAGAATATCTATTCCACAAACCATTATTATATGTTATTACAACAATATCATTTAATTGTGTTTGAATTGAAAAATTACCATCTCTATTTGAACCCCCGTGATACCCAGTATCACCAACATAAATTTCACTACCCCAATTAGTATTTATACTCCAATCAATATAATTATGTTGTGTGTAGTTTTGAATTGTACATAATCGTCCATATAGTGAATTTGAATTTAAAACATATGACATTACAATCGAAAAATTTGTTGATGGTAAAATATATGATGGTGTTTGTATATAACCTTTTGGTGATGCATAAAAATTATATCCTCCATTAGGATTCCATACTAAATTACTACAGTCATTATATGTTGGTGGATTTGTTGCTGTATTTAAAACTTTATTATTCGATACTGTTGATTCATTATATAATAAATATTCATATAACAATGACGGATCATGAAAAGCCGTTAATGTACCATCTGATGGACCCGATATAATTTGATAAGTTAATGTTTTTGGTAATGTATAACTTGTTCCTTTTAATTGTACTAAAATATTTGAAATATTATCAACAGTATTATTAATATCTTGAGAATATGGTTGGGGTACTGTTACAGTAATTGAACATGTTGAAATATTAGAAACATTATCTAATATATCAGTACATGTGTATGTGAAATTATCTGAACCTGAATATCCCGCAAGAGGTGTATAAATAAAAATATTATCTGTTTGATAATATATTGATCCATTTAATGGATAGGATACAATTTGATAAGTTAATCCAGATGGTACCAAATAACTTGTTCCTTCTAATTGAACTGATACATTAGAAATATTATTAACACTTGTACTAATATTTTGAGATATTGGTTGTAGTATTTCTATTGTGATTGAACATGTTGAAATATTAGAAACATTGTTTGATATATCTGTACAAGTCCAAGTGAAATTATCAGAACCTGAATAATTTGTATTAGGAGTATATGTGTACGTATTATCTATGAGGGCTGATAATGTACCATTGTTAGGTTCGGATACAATTTGATAAGTTAATGTAGATGGAATCAAATAACTTGTTCCTATCAATTGAACTTGGATAGAAGAATTTTCATTAACTATTGTATTGGATTGGATAGATATTGGAGCAAGAGGTGTTATTGTAATAAAACTTGTTGAAATATTAGAAACATTGTTCGATACATCTGTACAAGTCCAAGTGAAGCTATCAGGACCTGAATATTCTGTTTCAGGAGTATAAGTGATCAAGTTATCAGTTTGGTTTGATAATATACCATGGGTAGGTTGGGAAACAATTTGATAAGTTAATGTGGAAGGACTCGTGTAACTTGTTCCTGCAAATTGTATTTGGATGAAAGAATTTTCATTTACATTTGTACTTGATGGGAAGGAAGTTGGAGCAAGTTGTGTTATTCCGATTGAACAAGTTGAGATATTAGAAACATTGTTTGATACATCCATACATGTCCAAGTGAAGCTATCCGAACCTGAATACCCTAATATTGGAGTATAAGTTATTTGGTTACCTATTTGATTTGATAATGTACCATGGATAGGTTCGGATACAATTTGATAAGTTAATCCAGATGGGTTTACATAACTAGTTCCTGTCAATTGAACCAATACACTTGAATTTTCATTCACATTTGTATTGGATGATTGGGATGTTGGAGGAAGAGGTATAATTGTGATTGAACTTGTTGAAATATTAGAAACATTGTTCGATACATCCTTACAAGTCCAAGTGAAGTTATCCAAACCTGAATACCCATTTATTGGAATATAGGTTATTTGGTTACCTGTTTGATTAGATAATGTTCCATGTGTAGGTTCAGATACAATTTGATAAGTTAATGTGGGAGGACTCAAATAACTTGTTCCTGTGAATTGGATTTGAATTGAAGAATTTTCATTCATATTATTACTTGATGATTGGGATGTTGGAGCAAGTGGTATTACTGTGATAGAACTTGTTGAAATATTTGAAATATCACCCAATACATCAGTACAAGTCCAAGTGAAGTTATCCGAACCTGAATATCCTGATTCAGGAGTATAAGTTATTTGATTACCTGTTTGATTAGATAATATACCATGCGTAGGTTCATATACAATTTGATAAGTTAATGTGGATGGGTCTATATAACTTGTTCCTGTTAATTGAATTTGAATTGAAGAATTTTCATCCACATTAACATTGGATGAGAGGGATGTTGGATCAAGTGGTTTTATTCCGATTGAACTTGTTGAAATATTTGAAACATTATTCAATACATCAGTACAAGTCCAAGTGAAGCTATCTGAACCTGAATATCCTGTTGTTGGAGTATAAGTGTATGTGTTATCACTGATAGCAGATAATGTACCATGTGCAGGTTCAGATACAATTTGATAAGTTAATGTGGAAGGGATCACATAACTAGTTCCTGTAAATTGAATTTGAATCGAAGAATTTTCATTCATATTAGTATTTGATGATTGGGATATTGGAGCAATAGGTATTATTTCGATTGAACAAGTTGAAATATCCGATACAATATCCGATACATCAGTACAAGTCCAAGTGAAACTATCAGAACCTGAATATCCTGTTATTGGAGTATAAGAGTACGTGTTATCACTAATAGCAGATAATATACCATGTGCTGGTTCAGATACAATTTGATAAGTTAATCCAGATGGAACCAAATAACTTGTTCCTATCAATTGAACTTGGATGAAAGAATTTTCATTTGCAATTGTACTGGAAGATTGGGATAATGGAGGAAGAGGTGTTATTATAATTGAATTTGTTGAAATATTAGAAACATTATTTAATATGTCCATACAAGTCCAAGTGAAGCTATCTGAACCTGAATATCCTGTTATTGGAGTATAAGTTATTTGATTACCTATGATGGCTGATAATGTACCATGGTTAGGTTGGGAAACAATTTGATAAGTTAATGTGGAAGGACTCAAATAACTTGTTCCTGTTAATTGTATTTGGATAGAAGAATTTTCATTCAAAGTTGTGCTGGATGGGATGGATAATGGAGGAAGAGGTGTTATTATAATTGAATTTGTTGAAATATTAGAAACATTATTTGATATATCAGTACAAGTCCAAGTGAAGCTATCTGAACCTGAATATCCTGATGTTGGAGTATAGGTTATTTGGTTACCTATTAGAGTTGATAATGTACCATGTGTTGGATTCGATACAATTTGATAAGTTAATGTGGATGGGTTTGCATAACTTGTTCCTGTTAATTGTATTTGGATAGAAGAATTTTCATTCAAAGTTGTGCTGGAAGGGATGGAAGTTGGAGGAAGAGGTGTTATTATAATTGAATTTGTTGAAATATTAGAAACATTGCTTGATACATCAGTACAAGTCCAAGTGAAACTATCTGAACCTAAATATCCTGATGTTGGAGTATAAGTTATTTGATTACCTATTTGAGCTGATAATGTACCATGGTTAGGTTGGGAAACAATTTGATAAGTTAATGTGGAAGGACTCAAATAACTTGTTCCTTCCAATTGTATTTGGATAGAAGAATTTTCATTCAAAGTTGTGCTGGAAGGGATGGAAGTTGGAGGAAGAGGTGTTATTATAATTGAATTTGTTGAAATATTAGAAACATTATTTGATACATCAGTACAAG
>Ga0316224_1003829_pt1 | contig 11935 bp, 17 predicted proteins | sample TBH18013metaG_FD_206254 | JGI IMG/M metagenome (GOLD analysis project Ga0316224, IMG submission 206254) | Freshwater microbial communities from Trout Bog Lake, Wisconsin, USA - TBH18013 | ecosystem: Environmental > Aquatic > Freshwater > Lake > Hypolimnion/Profundal zone | place: USA: Wisconsin...
AAAAGTTTGAAAAATCTCAAGCGCCTCGCTCTTGCTTGTGGCACGACCTAGTGACAGTCTGAATCCATGATAGCCATTGGCACCCTGGCCACCAGAGGCATGTTGGTCGATGAGCAAAAAACACGGATCTGTTCCGATTCTATAGGGGTCTGAGAGTAGAACTTTTCGTGATTGCTCCTTGCTTAGGACGAAGACTGGAACGGGGTCCATTAGCGACTTGAAGTTTTCCATGTTTTCTTCAACCACGGCACTTGCATCTGAATGCCAGCCGGTATTGACGATAAACAGCTGAAATCGAGGTGTTTTTTCCAGATCCTTTGGACTCATCTGGGGCTCCAGCAAGAAGTTTAATCGATGAGGGGTTCCATCGATGTTTCAAAATCTCATCTTAAGTCTAATTGATGTTAGCGCTGGTGTAAAAGCGCGTAATTTCGCGGTTTAAGCACCGGACTAAAAAAGGGGGTCAGTATGACCCGTTGAATCCAAGCATGCCAATAATGGGGTGATTACCGGGGCGACTGCGATCCTTCCATTTGCAGTTGCCCCCAATGCAATCATCGCCCTCTTTTTTAGGACTGGCACTTTCCAGGCCCAGGAGCTTAAGCCACCATCTTCAACCTATAGCCTATTTGGGGAAGTCTACGCATTGACATGGTGCGGGATTCCCGTACACTCAACTCGTATGCGAACAATTATTGAAACTCCTACTTTCCAAAAAAAGCCGAGAAGCTTTGGTCTGAGGATGAACGCTTTGAGTTCATTGAATGGATCGCAGTTAACCCAACAGCCGGGGATGTCATTCCCGGCGCCAACGGAGCGAGAAAGGTCCGCTGGGCTCGTGGCAATCAGGGAAAACGTGGTGGTGTTCGCATCATCTATTTCCACATGAACGAGCATGGCTACATTATTTTAGTGACGATGTATGCCAAAAATGACCAAGAAAATATAAGCCCCGGAGACATTCCCCATGGACATTGAAAAGATAGCCAAGGCCATAGAATCCGATGCAGGGATGCACATCCCAGATATCAGGCAAGCATTGCTGGAAGCAAACTCAGGAATAGGTCGTATTACTACGGCAGAGCAGATTCTTGTTCGTTCCGCTCGAACGAAGACGGGATTGTCTCAACAAGTTTTCGCGGATCTGATCAACACACCAGTTGCCACACTAAGAGACTGGGAACAAGGCCGCTTTGCTCCACCCGGTGGAGTGCTCTGTCTGATGAAACTAATTTTAAGCCACCCTGAACTGGTTCAGGAACTTGAAGTGGCATGATTAGGAATAACTGCTATAGCTGCTGAACTTTTTAGCCTGAAGGCGTGACATGGTTTCGATGCGGCATGGTCGTCCGTACCTCTCAGAACGCTCTTGAACGTTCTGGGAAAAAAACTTTTACAGCAAATAAATTAGGGGGCAACTTTTAACACCCAAAAGTGAGTTGCCCCCAACGCAATCATCCCACCTCTTTTCCAGGACTGGCACTTGCCATGTATCCAGGGAGACTCAATCTAAATCTTCAACTTGTAGTCGATTGGGGGAAGTCTACGAAGGTACAAAAACAGCCGTCCGATAGGCAATGTAGTGCAGTTTAAAAAAGTGGCGTGGCCAACCGTATTAAGTTGCTGGCGTGGTGGTACACCAGAACCATGGGTTGCGTGGGTTGGCCACATTGCTAGTCACAACTGATACATTCTCAGCTTTTAAAATCAGGGCGCCAATCTAGTTTGAATTGAGGTGGTCATGGCATCTACTCCCCGCCCTACCACTTCACCGTGACTCAAACCACTAGAGATCAGCGTTAAATCCTTGGTCTCAATCTATGTTTAAAAAAGGAGCCCAATTTTGACTCATTGGGCTCAGTCTTAGTTAAGAAAGAGAGGTTGAGACGCGATGCCTCGAGAGCGGAAACATAAAAACTCTCGTTGAGGCTGGAAAGATTCTATTTGTCATAACCAACTGTTTCAATGGGGTAAATTGTCGCACCCAATTCGTGTGAATTGACCTGTTTTTCTAAGTGATATGCCATATTTTGGAGTCGTTCCGAATTGGACTCACCTGGATGTTGCTCCAGACGAATACAAGAAGAACAAGCAGAAATACAAGACAGACAAGCGCTAAGCGAATTGGCGTTACAGGCATAGTGATCTTTAGGTTATGAACGATTGATTGGCTCCCTAGGGTGTCTCGACGGTATCTTAAAAACCGCCAATTATGAGGAGGAATTCCACGTGTAATTGGCGGTGCGTAAACCACGCAATCATTGAGACACCGAAAGTAACGTATGCAAAATAGATGCCAATATGACTCGACCCACTTTGCATGACACCTGTACTGCTCACTACAGCAATAATGAAGCGTCCTCGCCCATCTCACGTCAGTATCTTCGGGGATCTGGAATGCATATATGCGTGTACATCTCAGCTTTGGCCTCAGATTTGCTCTATCAAAATACTGAACGAAATTATGGAGAGCCTATAAGTAAGTCACAGAGTTTATTAATTGGTCAGATGATTGGGGTTTGAAAAATTATCGCCACTCCAGAAAAGGGGAATATGGAATATCGTTATTTCTGCCGCTGCAGTTGCCAGCGTTCCTTGAGGCGGCTCAGGCGGGAATCCACACGACAGCCTGCCGAACTCTCAAAAAGTTCTCTATCAACTTAACCTAATTCAGCTTGGGTATCTTCCGCCAGCGGATCAACTCTTGGACGAAGATGGCTCACCCTCATGGACGCTTGAATCCATCGCCATAATTCTTGGGGTTACCCATGAAGACATGTTGCGAATTCTGGAAAGAGGTTTAGCCAGATTCAAGAGTCCAACATCTGAAAGTGTAGAATCATCTTACTTTGTGTTGAATAGACTGCCGTACACCATTCATGAATCAAAAGCGCTCTCTCTGAAAGTGACTTCAGAGAGAGCGCATTTCGTTTAGCAGCACTCACCCGTACAGGCTTCGCACGCTGCGGCACAGGCCCTGCAGGCATCTGCGCAACTCTTGCAGCAAGCATGATGTGCCGCATGCTTTTCACAAGATTCAGCGCAGGCCTTACAAGCCTTCGCACAAATTTTGCAGATATCGTCACACAGGGCAGATCCGCGAGCCATCAGCGAAATACAAAGACGGCATAGATCAATGCAGTCTAAACAAGTGCGAATGCAGGATCCCATATGCTCTGGATGCTCAAGGCAGCCAGCAATGCAACGCTCACATTCAACGATGCAAGCCTGACAAGCTAGGATGCAGGCTTGGTGCTTATCGTTCATTTCGTTTTCTCCGTTTTATAGGTGGTCAAAAATCACAAGTCGTCGCTAGCCACTGGCAAGCTTGATGCCAACCTTCTCGATGTTAGGTTTGAGGTATGAATTACATAAGTTCAGAGGGATAACACATCCATTTTATCTTGGGGTTATACACATAGGATGCCTCATATCACACGGGGCCATGTGATATGACACGCACTTAGTGAGACTAGGAAATGTCCTATCGATACGCCCCTTAGGATTTAGCGCATTCGATAACTGGCATGCGTTGTGCAAAGTAGCAGATATTTCGGCCCTAGTACGACCAACATGGTTAACCCAGCAAAGCAAAACTCTACGCTTCAACTTGAGATCAATGAGAACGGGGAAGTGAGTGCTCTCGCCTTTAACGGGCGGATGTATTCGGTCTCAGTCAAAGACCACGAACACATCATGAACGCGCGAATTCACGACGTCACCGCTCACAGTGGAGCACATCTAAATGAGCATAGGTCGCAAGAGCATCAACCATGCAAAGGATCGACAGCCAGAGACAAAGGGATCTTGGTTAGGCAGTTTTATAACGGGCTGTTTGCCCTTTCATTACTAATAGGGGTTGAGCTCCTTATGGAGTTCTTATTTTTTCGCAATAGCAGCATATTGCTTGAGGCCTATGCCCCTTGGTTCTTCTATCTGGATATTACTGTTGTCTGTCTTGTAGTCACGATCGGCTACCTAAGAAGCTACCGCTACGGCGAAGTGAATCACATGATTAGCATGATGATCGGGATGACCGTTGGAATGCAGGTCGGCATGATGATTGGTGGCGTCATCGGAGCAACAGACGGCTATTTCATCGGAGCATTCGTTGGCGTCGTACTGGGTACATTTTTGGGTGTAGCTACATCCTGGTGTTGCGGGCCTATGGCGATCACTCAGAGTCTAATGTCGGGCGTGATGGGTGGAACAATGGGCGCGATGATTGTGACGATGATGCCAGGGGAAAACTTATCCATATTCATGCCGTTATTCACCTTGATCAACATTGCGGTACTGGGCTGGTTTACATACCTCTTTTTTAGGGACTGTGTTGTTGGCGAACTTTGCCAACTTCATAAACCTACACCGTTATGGATCACTCTCCTGACTTCATTGATTGCTGTGGGATCTCTTGGGGGGCTGATGGTTCTTAATCCAAAACACTCCCTGCACTTCAAAGTAGATGTGGATGATCCGCCTCAAGAGAATCCATTTTCAGCAACCCACATGAAAGAGTCATCGCCCTCGGTACCTGAGATGAATTGCGGCGGAAAAATGTGATTTCGCCTGTAGCAAATAGACGTGTTCCGAATAGATATCTACTCAATTAACTTTGACAGCTCCATCTCATGTACGATTTTAAAAGGAAAGACAAATTAAGTTTTGTCCTTAAAGCAAGCCTAGCACTGCTCGCATTTAGCGCCTCTTTTTTTTCATCAAATGCTTATGCAACAGCAGCCTTCTCAAGACAAACTGGAGAGTCTTGTGCAACCTGTCACATGCAAGGTTATGGCCCGTGGCTTACAGAATATGGAACAAAATTTAAGCTGGATGGTTATGTTGCCGGCGATGCGGCCAAGGTCCCTACACTACTCAACAATTTCTCAGCTGAAATTGTCTCCTCAGTTACAAACGTAGCCAGCGCAGTTCCTCAGGGAACTTATTTCCAGAATTCAAAATACGCGTCCAATGCTCAAACCAACGTTTTGAACGATTGGGACGCAATTTACTACACGGGGCGGGTCTTACCAAAAGTTGGCGTTTACTTCCAAATTAACTTTACCCCCCAAACCAGTCGGAGCATCAGTCTTTCAATGGCGGATATGCGGTTCGCAGATCATTTCAGCTTTGAAGGGCACAACGTTCAATATGGCATCACAGCCAATAACGCACCTACGATGTCCGATACTTGGATGACGAGCTTCGCTTGGATGTATCCCTACACCACCTCTTCTGGGGCAGTGGCCCCAAACGCAACGCCCTGGTTGCAGCAGCTTATGGCGTCCCCAACTTCTGTTGGTATGACGGCCTATACAAAAATTGATAATCACTGGTATTTCGAGGCAGGCGGTTACAGCAATCAGTCCATTGCGATGGGGCAGGGTTTTGGTCAGGCCATGAATCTGGGTGCCAATGACGCGATCGTCGGTGGTGCTGGCTATTGGCGCGTGTATTGGGATCAGGTCTTTGGCGCTCACCACATCATGTTCGGATCATATGGATTGACCGGTAATGTCGCTCCAAATATCGCGGGTCAGATTCCAGGCCAGAATTACAGCGTGGCTACCACAGGGACTAGTAGCAAACAGGAAGTCAATCTCGACAGCAACTATTCCTACATGATGGATGAGAAAAACATGTTCATGGTCATGTGGCGGTATACCCATGACAGCATCAAGAATGCAGCCTACCTTCAAACCAATAATGGCGTGAATGCTTCAGACGCCCTAAACAACGACATGCTGATGGGCATGTGGACGTACGAAAAGACCTATAACTTGGCATTTGCGTGGAATCACCAGTGGGGTACAGCAGACATGGCGCTCTACAATAACGGAAGTCCCATCACGGGTAGTGCAAACGGTTCACCTAATAGCAACAGTTTCTTGGTGGAGGTGGACTACATCCCATTCGGCAAAGGGAAATTTCTGACGGACCCCTACTTCAACATGCGCCTCTCCCTTCAGTATTGGGCCTACACCCAGTTCAATGGAGCCACTACCAATTACGACGGCTTTGGAAGAAATGCAGGTCAAAACAACACGACCTATTTCGTGACCAACATCAACTTCTAAGAGGTCATCACAACATGCAGATGACCCCACACAATACGATCCAGAGAACACTCATAATGTCCCAGAAGCTCAAGCGCCAAACCTCACTTTGGATGTTCCTCTTCTCAGGAATATTCACTGGCCCACTTCAGGCGGATGTCGATACCCCGGTTGAAGACACCGCCTATCTTCTCTGCGGTGGCTGCCACGGACCAAACAATATCCGTACTATGGAAGATATGGGACCCAACATCATCGGACAAAAGAAGGGATACATCTCGAAACAACTCAGGGCTTTCCGAGATGGTAAACGAAGCCATCCATCGATGAACGGAGCCATGGAGCCTTACTCTGACAAAAATATCGATGACCTAGCTAGTTTCTTCGCCAACGCTACTGTAGATCTCCCCGGCAGCCAGTCAACAAATAAAAATAGTGATCCGACCGATCCATCGCCTCAAAAACACGAGCATTAAGGCGTCTCACAACTCCATCGATATCACTGATATGAACACTCCAGCCAAACTGAGCTTACTTCTAGTATTCTTGTCCCTAATGGGCATCACACTCCCGGTTTTTGCCATCAAAGCCACAGTTGAATGCCCCCTGCCTCATGTACATATGGGCCACGGAGAGGATATGGGATCAGAAAATATGGATATGAGTAAGATGCATCAGATGAGTGCAGCCACTCTTAAATACGTACAGCAGGAATGTGCTAGCTGTCATGGCCTCCATGGAATGAGCCACGCTCAAGATGTCCCAAATCTTGCAGGACAAGATCAAACCTATTTATGCCAGTGGTTAACGGCTTGTCGGGAGGAAGGGAAAACTTGCGAGAGTCATGAGGACCTTTCTTGGAAGTGGACCAATCAGGAAATTAGTGACCTGTCTGAGTTCTATTCGCATATGCATGATTTCGGCAAAAAGTAACAATCACCTTAAGCGAAGGATGACCATGACTAATCTTATGCTTCCAATATTACTCATAACCGTGTGGTTTCTTTGCACAGACGCTGCGAGGGCGGAAACCGCACAGGATTTCCTTAATAAATATACCACTCAGGCCAAACAGGAAGATCCCGGATTCACAGGCTGTGACCCTAAGCGAGGTGCCATGTTCTATAAGGAGCCTCATGGGGGGGAGTGGAACTGTGCGACCTGCCATACAGAGGACCCCAAATCAGTTGGCAAACATGCCGAAACTCAGAAGATTATTGATCCTTTGGCTCCCTCCGTTAACGCAGAGCGATTCACAGATCCGTTAAAAGTGGAGAAATGGTTCAAGAGAAGCTGTAAGGATGTTCTGGGACGAGAGTGTACTCCCCAAGAGAAAGGCGATTTTCTCGCCTATGTCATATCAGTAAAGTAGGTTGACGGTGTTACAAAAAAGTATAGAAAGGCTGATCTGGGATCTCCCCATACGCGCATTCCATTGGTCCTTGGTATTAAGTTTTGCCGGAGCCTATTTAACGGGAGACAACGACCACTATGCTTTTCTACATATAACCTGTGGATTCACGGTGCTAGGACTCATTTTTTTCCGCTTCATATGGGGATTCATGGGTTCTCGTTATGCGCGCTTCAAGAATTTCATTGCGGATCTACCAGAGATATTCACCTATCTTAAAAGCCTCCTATCACGCTCGCCGAGACACTATGTTGGGCATAACCCAGCAGGTGGAGTGGCTATCATCGTAATACTGATTCTCGGATTAACCACTACGATATCCGGATGGATGGAATATGAAGACCTCGATATCGCCTATATTGAGGTGATCCATGAGCTATCAGCTGATGCGATGATTGGGTTGGTATTCGTTCATGTGGCTGCAGTGCTTTTTAGCTCATTTCTCCACCGAGAGAATCTAATTCGAGCAATGCTGACAGGCTGTAAAGCATGCCGAGATAGCGAGTGCATCCAAAAAAGCCACCCCTCGGTCGCAGTGTTTATCCTCGTCTCAATAGGGGTCTTTTGGGCATGGATGTACCGTTCGAAATGGCTGGCCTTGATATGAGTAATATAGGTCACCGTGGAAAGTCCATTAGACTTACTTTTGGCTCAGCAATCGCCATTCTCTAGCGTCCATTTGCTCTGCTACACAAAGGAAACGGGTATCAGCAGATGAAAATCGACACTGGTTCCGCTTGTTGAGTACCAATAACAAAATCAGTTCACTTTTAACCAAGAGCGGAGCAACCATGAGCATCTTTGCAAAACATCCATTAGCCCTATTTGTGACAGGCGTTGCTGTTGGGTTCTACGCGCACAAATATCGTAAGGAGCTTATAGAGAGTGCAGAACATCTGGGTGACCTAGGTAAAGGATTTGTAATGCATCAAGGGGAAAACGACATTAAAGTCGAGACGAGTACCCCCTCTGCCGCTGCAAAACCATCAAGTAAATCCTCAAAGTCGACGCGATGAGTGCAAGGTGGACCTAGATATCCTGGAAAAGTGGATTAATAACAATGACCCGTAAGCCTTGGCTTACGGGCTTTTAGGAATCACAGGCGCATTCCCTAGTCTTTTCGAGTAGAAACCTAGACGGGAGAATTTGTCTTGAGCCAGTCCTTTAAGGCCGCATCTACACGAGTTTGCCAACCTGCGCCGCTCGCCCGGAAACTCTCTAACACATCAGGCGATAGACGGATGGTGATACGTTCTTTGGTCATGGGCAGCTTAGGGCGCCCACGCAACTTGGCTTGAAGCGCTACGGGTAGTTCGTTAAAACTTACCGAATGCGTGATCATCTCATCAGTCCACTCTGGATTTTCCTCGTCGATCATCTCAGGATTTGATTTTTTGCTCATAACTATTAATCTCGCGTTTGTTTGCTTTTCGAAAGCTGATAACTCGGATGCCAATCTCGGTTTCAGAAAAAACCAGAGAATGAAGGCGACCGTTCAAGTATCCAAGAGCGGAAAGGCGAACTTCTGGATAGGCTTTCCTCGTATCAATCCAAATTAAAGCGGATAGGAAATCAAACTCACAAACACGTTCAAAGCTTAGACCGCGTGCCTCAATGTGAGGGCATTTTTCTGGGGGTCATAAGTGATTTTCATGGCTTTACTGTATGTACGTTTAATTGTTACGTCAATCTTTTATGTGCATACATTTTCAAAAGGATCTTACGACGAAGAGAGTGAATCTTGAAGCAATGGAAAAGTGATGTTGTTTCGAGAGAAAACTATGTCCTGCACGTCTTAGAACGCTTTTGGACGTCTTGGGAAAAAAACTTTTACAGCGAGTAAATTTGGGGGCAACTTTTAACACCCAAAAGTGAGTCGCCCCCAACGCAATCATCACCCCTCTTTTCCAGGACTGGCACTTTCCATGTACCCAGGGAGACTCAATCTAAATCTTCAACTTGTATTCGATTTGGGGAAGTCTACGCATTTGTAGTCTCCCCCTAAATTGAGACAGTTGGTTAGTGAAATTTTCTGTCATCACTGGCATGCAGGTTTAGGCCGGGTTAAATTTGGATCGGACTCAACACCCAGAGCGCAAATTACTTCATGCGTCTGGCCGATTAGCCTTTCACCAAATAGTCGCAGCACCAAGAGCATTGAAGGCCGTATCGCATGTAATGATAGGAGCGTTCTCCATCAGGCTTTGCGCCGCAAGCATGCGATCAAATGGATCGCGATGCTCGCTGTCGAAGCTCCCTGCGCGCAGGGCATGAAGATAGTTAACTGGCAAATGGCTGAAGCCATCGAGCGATACTAATTCATCAAACTGGGCTACCGCACCACGCCCAATTTCCAACTTCCCAAGACGATACTTGGTGGCAATCTCCCACGCGCTGGCAGCACTAACCAAGATCTCATGTGTCTCGTCATGAATTAGTTCTCTTATTCCTAGGGGGAGCGCCGGATCATCCGTCCACCACCATAGAAGCGCGTGCGTATCGAGCAAATAGTTCATTAAACTTCCCACGCATCGAGATCTTCCTTTGGCAGCGGTTCGAAAAACGCTTCAGTGACCCGCCCCTGCAAACGGCCTGGCTGACGTTTCCCAACTTCCCGCTCGAGCGGCATTAATCGGGCGTAGGGCTTACCTGCTTTCGCCAACAGGATTTCTTGACCCGCATGCGCCTGCTCCAGTAAACGAGAAAAATGTGTCTTAGCTTCATGCACGTTAACCACGATTGTCATGACGGCACCACTTGGTTAAGTTAATGGACTAACCTAATATTATCAGGCTACAACAACCTCCACCACAGGTTAAGATCCAGAAGAGTGAATCGCCCCGGGTTTTGTAGACACTTCCAATCCTTACAGATCATATTCAAGGCGAAGCTCATTCCAATACTCACTCAACGTTAGTTACTAGGATGAGACGAGAACCACTCTCTGAGCGCCTGATTCATTCGGGTCTTCCAACCCTTACCTGTAGCTTCAATCACCTCAACGTCATAACGCACGGTGAAAGATCGTTTTGGGATGCTCCCAATGGTGTTCTACCACGAAGAGTGGCTTTCCCCAGCTCAGCAACGCCAGCCGCCGATGACACGGAGACATAACCTATTTTCCATTCAGCATGCTCAAGGAATTCGTCCGTCAATTCCGGAGCATCATCAGAATCAACCCAATTTGGTTTCAGATTTCGCAATTCCCCGTTCATTGGCTTCTATCCCAACCATCTCTACGCAACAATCTTGAAATTGGTTGCTTTCGCAATAGGCCTAACGAAGTTCTTTTCTCGCTTCATTTCAACAAAGCCATAGTTCGACATGGTCTTGAGCGTTCTGGATAGATTTCCAGGCTTCCTCCCAGTTAATAGAGCGAGAGAAGATACAGATTCAGGTCTAGTCTCAGCAATTACTTTGAGTAAGGCACGGTTATCATCGCTTAAAACCTCAGCTAGAGATCTCATAGATGTGAACCATATCTTTGGATCGGAAGGCTTAGGTTTAAAATCTCCACGTGCAATCGCTAGCGTCCTCGCACGGATCTTTTCTTGCGACATAATGCCAATGACCAGTGTGTTCATGATTGCCTCAGTTCTTTTAGAATTCGATCCACTTCGCGAAAAAATTCGCTTATCAGCTGGTGAGCGTTATGAAATTCATAGGGAACACCCTTGTCACTTATATGACGATGCTTATGATCATAAGGGATCCTCTGGCCCGCGTATTTGAACTTCTTTGGTGGTTTGACTGCGTGCGCATTGTCAAAACCTAGAATCCTTTTCCCATAGGGTTCATGTAATGTCAGGCAGTATCTAATCCCGTGTGGGATGTCATCGGATGCATCAACCTGCCACGCTTCTATCTTGATCCAGTAGCCATAGTCCTGCTCAATAATTTGACCGTGCAAATCGAGCAGCGTGCCTATTCCATGATCATTTTCCATATCTAATTGTATCAGCTGCTGATAATCCATGCATAGTTTTCTCCTGAGTGGTACCTCGTGATAATTACGCTATGTTAGAAGCGTAAGGAGAAAGCAAAAGGACGTAAGCGGCCAGCGAATCCACCTGTATATTTTTAAGGTAGTCCCTCATTCTAAGGTCTCATAAGAACGGAGACCTATTCATGGCTGAGTTTGAGTTACCCGCTGATCCAGATGACGAACGTGCTTCTCATGTTGATGCCTGGCGCACGAGCGGGAAATCGCAGAGAACATATGCGCGAATGCATGGTCTCCAAAAGTCTACATTTAATGACTGGATCCACAAAGCTTATAGCGACAAGGCGCAGCCTAATATGGTGCCTGTTACGGTTCGCAAAAAGGGATCAGTTTATAAGGATCCCTCTCGCCTTGTGCACATTGAGTGCGGGTCTGGCGTTGTTCTTCAGGTAACGCCAGGTACCCCCATTCCTTGGGTGGTCGAATTAATTAAGGCGCTGTGATGATCCTCTTTGAAGGTGCGAT
>Ga0316224_1003841_pt1 | contig 11890 bp, 6 predicted proteins | sample TBH18013metaG_FD_206254 | JGI IMG/M metagenome (GOLD analysis project Ga0316224, IMG submission 206254) | Freshwater microbial communities from Trout Bog Lake, Wisconsin, USA - TBH18013 | ecosystem: Environmental > Aquatic > Freshwater > Lake > Hypolimnion/Profundal zone | place: USA: Wisconsin...
CCCCCAGCGAAACCCCATGCTCCATCCGCTTCCGCAACCGCACCGTCCCCGCCTCAAATCGCGAACTCGCCGCCGATTGCTCGTAGTTGAACAGCACATCCCCCGCCAACCCATACGGATTCACCTGGCTCTCCGGCCTCGGCGCGCTCGTCACATCCAGGTGCGTCCCCTTCGACCCGTTGTAGCCCACATTCAGCACAATCCCCTTCGGCAGCGTCTTCTGCACATCCACATTCCACGTCTGCACATACGGCAGCACATAGTGCGGCTCCAGCGCATAAGTCGCCGGCTGCTTCGCCTCAGCCACCGGAAAAGCATCGCTCAGCGCAATCGGCGCGCCCGCCGTTGCCACATTCGTCTGCACATTCGCCCACGGAGCCTGGTGGGCCATCGCCGTCGCAAACGTCGCATACTGCCCATTGTTGAAGTTCATCCCATACCCGGCCCGCACCACCGTCTGCCCCTTCAGCCGCCACGCCAACCCAAATCGCGGCGCCAGCCCCGCCCGAAACGGATACACCAACCCCGCCGGCAACCCCGCGCACAGCCCTCCCTCGCACCCCGGCGTCACCGTCCCCACCTGGCTGAAATCCCCACTCACCCCCAACTCCGCCAGCCGGTTGTACTTCTCCGAATAGGGTGAAAAATACTCATACCGCAGCCCATACGTCAGGCTCAGCATCGGCAGCACCCGCCAGTCATCCTGCGCAAACACATCCCACACGTTCTCCCGCAGATAGCTCTTCTGCACGCTCGCGTTGATGCTCGACTCCTCCGGAAGCCCCGCAATCAAATCCCCAACCGAGCTCCCCGTCGCCGCCCCGGTAAAGTACAGCGTCCCCGTCGCATTCGCCCCGCCCAGCACATCCTGGTGCACCCGCCGGTAATCCCCGCCAAACCGGTAGTTATGCTTTCCATGGCCCCAGCTCAGCGCCTCCGTCAGCGAAATCGTCTGGTTCACCCGCACGCTCGGCTGCTGCTCGCTCAACCCGCTCGTAAAGCCCGTCAGCACCACATTCGGCACGCCAAAGTTCAGTGGATCCGTCGTCAGCAGCCCGCCCGGCCCGCCAATCCCCAACTCCGCCGCCACATTCTCACTCGTCCCCGTGTAGAAGTTCTTGGCCTGGCTCTGGCTCCGGTTCCACCCAGCCTGCAGGTTGTTGTTCAGCTTCTTCCACCCCAGCGAGTACCCCACCTGCACGCTGTAGCTGTCGCTCGCTGTCTTGCCTCCCAACTCCGGAAACAGATTCAGATTCTCCCCCGCCGAGTGGCTCCAGTTCCCGTTTGCATTCACACTCTGACGCACACCCTGCTGCGCCTGCCCCTTCTTTCCGCCACCCCCACCCGGCCCTCCCATTCTTGACAACAAACTCGCCCCATTCGCCCCAAGCCCTCTCATATACCGCAACCCCGCCTGCGTCTGGTTCTGCTGCGCCGTCGAAGCAAAGTAGTAGTTGTACCCCGCCCCCGTCGGCTGGCTCAGATTCGGCATCGGGAAATAAGCCAGCAGCGCACACCCCGGCGTCGTCGACCCGCCCGCACACCCCACCCGCTCCGCCGCATCCGGCACCTGCGCGTACTGGTCAAACGGCGTCGAATTCCGCTGCCCGCTCACCGTCAGGAACACCGTCTCTTTCCCGCTCGGCTTCGTCACCCCCGGCAAATACGGCTGTCCCATCAGCGTCAGCCCAAACCGATTCGTCCCGTTCCCCGGCTGCCGCTCTGCTCCCGCACCCGCTGCCCCCGGCAATGTAAACGGCAGCGCATTCAGCGCCGAGTTCCCCCCCGTCCAGAACACCGCCCCATGCGGCTGATCCGGCCGAAAATTCCGGAAGCTCCCCCGTCCCCCACCAAACCCGCCCCCGCCACCTCCAAAACCACCCCCAAACCCGCCTCCGCCGAAGCCCCCCAGGTCGCCCCCGCCAAAGCTCCCTCCCAGTTGCGTTCGCACTGTCTCCATCACATCCCGCAACCGGTCTTGGTCCATCCCCGCCAGCGGACTAACCTGCCCCGCCTGCCCCGTCACCGCCACAGAATCCGCACCAAACGCCTGATTTCCCGCCGCTCCCGGCGTCGTCACTCCGCTCGCCGTCGTCCCGCCCTCAGCCGCCTCAGTCCCCGCGCCCAGCGAACTCAGCAATCCCAAACTCGCCTGCCCATTCGCCGCCAGCGCCCGCAACACCTGCGTCCCATCCGCCCCGCTCGCCGCATCTGCCTTCGCCACCCGCGACGCCAGCTCCAGCGCAAAATCCACCGTCTGCTCCCGCCCCGCCGTCGCATTCAGCAGCGCCTCATGGGTCACTGCGGCAAACGCCAGCAGCTCCGCCCGCACCACATACCGCCCGTTCGCCGGAATCACCATCCGCCACGCCCCGGTCACATCCGTCACCGTCGCAAACTTCTTCCCCGTCAGCGTATTGGTCGCCGTTATCGTCACACCCGGCAGCGCTACCGCCCCCGCCTTCACCACCCCGTGCAGGACTCCACCGGCCACCGGCGCAACCTGTGCCGACACAACCCCATCCGGCTCCTTCGTCGCGCCTGCCTCCTGCCCCAGCCCACACGCCACCGCCAGCCCCAGCCACGCGCACAGCAATCCCGCCCGCCACGGCCACCCGCAACGCTCCCCGGCACGTCTCTGGGACTTCACCATCATTCCCTTCAGCTCCGTCTCAACCCAGTACTTCCACTCAGTACCCCAGTTGACGTTCCAAACGCCCCAAATGTTTACCCCAACCCTGCCGAATTTCCCTCCGGCCTTCATTTCCGGCGCATTTCCGCCCCACGTGCCCCGAAAGTAACCAAACAGGGTTCCCCCTGCCCGCAAAAATTCTTGCCAACAGTGCGCCCCCATGTTAACTCTTAATACAACACTTGAATCTCAGCTCACGGGCGAAACTCTCCCCCCGAGCGGAATCAGCAGGAATCGCAGAATGCAGATTGGGACCACTATCCGCGGCCATCGCCTCCAAAAAGGGCTCTCCCAGGGCGATATCGAAAAGAAGACAGGGTTACTTCGCTGCTACCTGTCCCGCGTCGAAAATGGTCACACCATCCCTTCGCTCGATACCCTCTCCAAAATCGCCCAAGCTCTCGATATCCCCATCTCCCAGTTCTTCACGGAAGACTCTCTGACGCGGGATCTCAACACCCAGAAGCTCTCTGACGACGAACTCCGCTTCCTCACCCAGATCCGCCGCTATTCCACCAATCTCAATGAGAGCGACCGCAAGCTCTTGCTCGCCATGGTCAAAAAATTCGCAGCCACCGCTGTCCGCTAGCCCAGGCAACCAGTCCAGGACACCCTGAACACTGACCACTGTTCACTGACCACTCGTGGCTACTTCCCAGGGAACGCGTTGCTCAGATAAAACCCGAACAGCACCAGAATCCCCGTCAGCGTGCCCACCGCCACCCGCCGCCGCAGCACAAACAGCTCCACCGGCGAGCCCTTCCTTGGCACCATCGGCAGCGCAAAAATCATCCCGCCAACGCACCCGCCCAGGTGCGCCATGTTGTCGATTTGTACACTACTCGTGAAGGTGTTCGCGCCAAACCCAATCGCAAAATTCGCCAACGCAAAATAAATCACATACCGCCGCAGCCCCGCCAGTTCCTCCGCCGGCACCGGCAACCGCGGCGACTTCAGCAGCACAATCAGCAGCCCCGCCAGCCCAAATACCGCACCCGAAGCACCAGCGCCCACAATCCCGCCCAGCCCGCGCGCCTCGTTCACTCCCACGCTCAGCAGGTTTCCCGCCGCTCCCGCCAGAATGTATGCCGCAACCACTCCCAGCGGCCCAATCAGCGGCTCACCCAGCAGCCCCAGGTTCCACAGGCACCACATGTTCGTAATCAGATGTACCGCGCCCACATGCACAAACATCGCGGTCACGATCCGCCACCACTCCCCATGCAGCACAATGTCAGGATTGTTCCCGCCCCAATGCATCAGCTGGTCCACTGTCGGGTCGGTTAGCGACACATGGTTCAGCGCCATCGCCACAAATACCAGGCAATTCACCGCCAGCAGCAGGTACGTCGCTGGCGCAAACGCCCACGACTTCCCGCCTCTCCGCGCTTCCGGCAAGGGTGCACGCTCATAGCGCTCCGCCTCGCCAGGCGGAAGCAACTCCGGCATCTCGCTTGGGACGTTCGGTTGGGGGTGGTAACTTCCCATAGCTCTACTCTACGCCCCGCATAAAATCATGGCCCACCATCTGAAACATCCAGTTACGGCTTCGCATCCGGATCGTGGCTCTCCTGCTTCGCCAGCCGCGTCCGCGCATTGTCCAGCTTCTTCTGCACCTTGGCCACTTCGCCCGGCTCCACATCCGCCTGCGCGCTCCGGCCATACTCCTTCAGGCTCAGCTCCCACTGCGCGGCCGCCAGCCGAATCCGGTTCGTCTTCTCGTACAGGTCGCCCAGATGGTCATGCACCGTCGGGTCCGTGCTCGTCCGCTCCACCGCCTTGCGCAGATTCTCCTCCGCCGGCTCATACTCGCCCAGCTTGAAGTAAACCCACCCCAGCGAATCCAGATACGCCCCGTTCATCGGCTCCAGCTCAACCGCCTTCTTGATCAGCTTCAGCGCATCGGCATACCGCGTCGTCTTGTCCACCAGCAGATAGCCCAGATTGTTCAGCGTCAGCGCATTGTTCGGGTCAATCTCCAGTACCTTGCGGAAGTTCTGTTCCGCCACGTCATACTTCTTCTCACGCTCCGCCAGTGAACCCTTCTGGAAGTACACATTCAGCTTGTCCTCCGGCGTAGCGGCAAACGGCTCTGCTTTGGCCAGCGCTTCATCGGCTTCCTTCCAGTGCTTCAGCCGTAGCTGAATCTGCGAAATCTGCATGTAGACTTCGCGGTCTTCAGCCGTGTTCTTCAGCATCCCCGTCGCAATCGCCAACCCCTCATCCAGCTTGCCCGTATCCGCCAGTTGCCACGCCAGCAGCAACTTCAGCTCCCGGTTCTCAGGATTCGCACCCACAGCCTTCCGGCAGGCCGCCGTCGCCTCATCAAACATCTTCGCGTCGCGGTACGTATCCACCTGCGCCTGGTACCCGCGCACCGCCTGATCTCCGCCCAAATCCACCATCTTCTGGTAGGTCGCAATCGCGTCAGCCGTCTTGTTCTGCTCGTGATACACCGCGCCCAGCCGCTCCAGGAAGATCGCCCGGTTCGCCTTTTCCTCGCTCGTATACGCGCCGTTCGCGTGCTCGGTCAGGTCCACCATCTTCTTGTAGACCTCCACCGACTCGTCATACCGCCCCAGCACATCCAGCAGCAGTCCTTCGTTGTACCCCGACTCCAGATTCTCAGGCTCCTTCGCCCGCGACTTCCGAATCGTCTTCAGCGCTTCCTCGTAGTTCCCCTGCCGCCGCTCAATCTCTGACACCCGGTTCAGGCTCGCCGTATCCTCCGGGTCCGCCGCCAGCAGCTTCTTGTACTCATCCAGCGCAGCATTCAGTTGGTTGTCCGCCAGCAGCGCCTGCGCAAGCGAGTGCACTGCATCCAGATTCTCCGGCTCCAGCGCAATCGCCGCGCGATATGCCTCAATCGCCTTCTTGTTCTCCTTCATCTCCTCGTAGGCTGAGCCCAGTGCAAACTCAACCTTGCTCGTACGATTCGCCTCCGGCACCGCCGCCAGCAGCTCCGTCGCCCGCTTCAGCTCCTTGTTCTCCGCATACAACCGGGCCAGGCTCAGCACTGCGTCTTCGCTCGCCGGCTCAATCGCCTGCGCCGCCTTGAACTCCGCCTCCGCCTTCTCGGTATCCCGCTTCATCCCATACAACTGGCCCAGCAGCAGGTGATTCTCCAGGCTCTTCGGCTCCAGCGCCACCACCCGCGCATACTCCACAATCGCCTGGTCCAGCGCCTGGTTTGCCGCCGACACTCCCGACCCCGGTCCCGGCCCCTGCTCCTGGCTCAGCGACCGCAGATACAGCCGGCCCAGCAGCTTGTGCGCCTCCAGGTTGTTGTCATCCTGCTTCAGCAGCCCACGAATCGTGCTCATCGCCTCGGTCTTGTGCTGCGTCTTCAGGTACATCTCCGCCAGCGCCAGTGTCAGGCTTTCTGAGCCCGGATCCGCATTCAGCGCCAGCTTGTACTCCTCAATCGCGCGGCTCGCCAGGTCCATACGACCCTGCGTCATCGCCTGCTCGTCATAGCTGTCGGCCAGCATCGCGTGGTAATACGCCGTCGCACGGTCTACCCCAGCCTGCGCCGCAGCCTTTGCCGCCGGCACCGGGGCCACCACCACTTCGCCCGTCGTCGCCGGCGTCTGTCCCACCGCGGCCATCAGGCTCGCAATCCCAAGCACTCCCGCCGTTGCTGCTGCACGCATCCGATTCTTCGCTGCCCGCTTGCTCTCTGACGTAGCCAAATCTGCTCTCTTCCCTGCCTCAGCCGACCCTTGCCCGCCCACATTCCATCGGCAGGCAAAAACGGCCCGGTATTCACCCTGTTCACACGGCATCGCGCGCTTCCGCGCCACCCCGTCTGTCATTGGACGATTGTATCGCGCAAATGGTTCATCTGGCCCGGTTCCCCCAGCCCACTTTCCCGCCTCACGCGCAGCGAATCCCCTGCTGCTGCCGCAGTTGCTCCACCTGCCGCTCCAGCACTGCCGCCTGTCGCTCCAGACGCGCCAGCAGCCGCGCTCCCAACGCCGCCTCTTCGCCCGCCGCAACCGCCTCCCCTGCCACCCCATCTCCGCTCACCACCGCGCTCGGCCCGCCGCATCGCAACTGCTGCTCCACCCCACCAATCGCTCCCGCAACAGCTTCCATCCGCCCCTGCACCGCCGCGCTCGCCTTCCACGCCGCAGCCCCGTTCAGCGTCGTCATCGCAGTTACGCTCTGCGCAAATCGCCGCAGATACGTCGCCACCGCAAGCGCCGCCTCCGCCCCCTGCCCCTTCCGGCTCCACCTCTCCGCCATCATCCGGTCCAGCGACTCCTCCACCGCGTTATGCGCCAACCCCGTCGCCCGGCGAGCCTGCGCCAGTTGCCGTGTCCTTGGCTCTCCCGTCGCCCAGCTCTCCAGCAAGGTCTCCACGTACCGCCGGTTCGCCTCCAGGCTCGCCACCAGATAACTTCCCGCCCGCTCCCGCTCATAGCTCGGGAACAGCACCCGCATCGCCCCCAGCGCCACCAGCGCGCCCATCGCCGTATCCCCCACCCGCACCAGCGCCAACTGCCAGTCCCCCGGATACGGCAGATACGCCAGCACAAACACCGGCGTCAGGAAAAACGCAAACACCGCATAGTTGATCGGCAAAAAGGTCAGGCAAAGCACCGACAGCGGAAACAACGCCACCGCAGTCATAAGCTTCGTATGCAGCGCAATCGCCAGCACCGCGGCAAACACCCCACCCGCCACCGTCCCCACCGTCCGCTCCAGCCCCCGACGCATCGTCCCGCTCACATACGGCTGCAGCACAATCAGGCTCGTCATCAGCAGCCAGTACCCATGGTCCAGCCGCAGAGTATGCACAATCCCTACATCCACCATGCACACCAGCGCCACCCGCACCGCATGGCGCAGCAGCAGCGAATCCTTCCGCAAATGGCTCCGCAAGTTTTCCGGCCGCCAACCCTCCCGCAGCCGCGCCATCCGCTCCCGCACATGGCTGCCCCTGGCCGCCAAAGCCGCGCTCTTTCCCTCGCCCAATCGCAGCGCCGCTGCCGCTTCCACCGCCGTCTCCATCAGCAGCAGCCCCTCGGCCACCTGCCCGCGCAGCAGCTCATCCCACCCCGTCTCGCCCAGCCGCTTCGGCAAATCCGCCAGCCGGCGCCGCCGCTCCCCGGCCTCCGTCCGCGTCACGTCCAACCGCTTCCGCAGCACCCCGGCCACCCACTCTTCGGCTTCCAGCAGCTCATTCAGCCCGGCAGCTCCCCCGCCGCCGGCCATCCCAGCACTGCCCCCCAGCGCCTCCATATGTTCGGCCAGCGCCACGCTCCGCCCCAGCAGCATATCCGCCGTCTCCAGCAGCACCACCATAAAGCTGCTCTGCGCGCTCTCCGCCCGCGTCTCCGCGCGAACACTCGCCACCGCCTCCCACGCCGTCTCCAGGCTCGCCCGCAGCCGCCGCTGATGGTGCTTTGCCAGCCTGTGCCACAGCGCCGGCCTCACCCGCTCCCGCTCCGCCAGCTCCCGAATCCCCCTCTGGAAGCTCGCCAGCGCCTCATAGCAATCCCCCACCGCATTCCGCGCCGGCCGGTACGGGTCAAACGGCCACAGCACCAGCGAAATCACCATCGCCCACACCCCGCCAGCCAGCAGCACCAGCCCCCGCAGCCCCGCTGCCCGCACATCCGGCTCCGGCGCGCCCAGCCCGCAAATGTAAATCACCTGCACCAGCAGCCCGCTCCCCGCAAACGCCGGCCCCAGCACCCCCAGGTAGCTCCACAGAAAGCAGAAAATCCCCGTCACCGGCAGCGCCAGCCACACGTTCCCGCCCACCAGCGACCCCACCGTCAGCCCCAGCGCTCCCCCCAGCGAAAGCAAGCTCAGCCGCGTCAGCCGAATCCGGTACGGCCCGCCTGCATCAGAAATAATCGCCTCAAATCCGCCCAGCGCCGCCCAGCCCAGCGGTGCAAATCCCGTCACATCCACCGCCGCCAGCGGCACACACAGCGCCGCCCCGGCCCGCAAACCGCGCGCCCAGTCCATCTGCCGTGCCAGCGCCGCACCCTCCCGCGCCAGCCCCGTCACCCACTCCCGAACTGAGATTCCCCGCTTCATCCGCACCTTTGCTTTCGCCCCGCTAACCAACTTCTGGGGGTGCCCCGCTCCCTCGCACCTGGGTACCGGGGCTCGACATTCCCCCGCTCCCTCTGCAAAAACGGCACGGCCTCAGCCGTGCCGCAATTGCCATCCAAACACCCGTAATCAATGCTTGAAGTGCCGCATCCCGGTGAACACCATCGCCACACCCAGCCGGTCCGCCGCCGCAATCACCTCAGCATCCCGCACCGAGCCGCCCGGCTGGATCACCGCCGTCGCGCCCTCGTTCACCACCGTCTCCAAACCATCTGCAAACGGGAAAAACGCATCGCTCGCCGCCACGCAGCCGGCCAGCGGAAGCGCCGCCTTCATCGCTCCAAACCGCGCCGCGTCCACCCGGCTCATCTGCCCGGCACCCACGCCCACCGTCTGGCCGTTCCGCGCATACACAATCGCGTTCGACTTCACATGCTTGCAAATCCGCCACGCAAACAGCAGACTCTTCAGCTCCTCTTCGCTCGGCTGCCGCTGCGTTACCACCTTCAGCTCCGCCGCCGTCACACTGCCCGTGTCCGCATCCTGCAGCAGCATTCCGCCGCTTACCTGCTTGGCCACCGGCTTCGCCGCCGCGCTCTGTACCTTCACCAGCCGCAGATTCTTCTTCGCTGCAAAAATCTCCAGCGCTTCTGCCGTAAATCCCGGTGCCGCAATCGCTTCCACAAACAGCTTCGCAATCTGCGTCGCAGCCGCCGCATCCACCTCGCGGTTAATCCCAATCACCCCGCCAAACGCCGACACCGGATCCGCCGCCAGAGCCTTCTCATAGGCCTCCAGCACCGACCCGCCCGTCGCCGCGCCACACGGATTCGTATGCTTGATAATCGCCACCGCCGGCTCGTCAAACTCCTCCGCCAGCGCCCAGCACGCATCCAGATCCACCAGGTTGTTGTAGCTCAGTTCCTTGCCCTGCAACTGCTCGGCCCCTGCCACACCCAGCCCGGTTCCGTCCGCATACAGCGCCGCCCGCTGGTGCGGATTCTCCCCATACCGCAAATGCGTCGCCAGCGGCAGGTTAATCCGCAGCGTCGGCGGCAAAGCCTCCGTCTGGAACACCACCGCCTCTTCCGGCTCCGGTGCCGTCGCTACCTGGTCCAGCGCATTCGCAATCGCCGTGTCATACGCCGCCGTCGTCGCAAACGCCTGCTTCGCCAGCCGCCACCGTGTCGCCCGGCACAGCCCGCCGCCAAACTCCTCCAGCTCCGCAGCCAGCGCAGGATACTCGTCCACCCGCGTCACAATCGCCACGTCCTCAAAGTTCTTCGCCGCAGACCGCACCATCGACGGCCCGCCAATATCAATATTTTCAATCAGATGCCCAAACGCCACACCCGCCTGCGCCGCCGTCTTCTCAAACGCGTACAGGTTCACCACCACCATGTCGATTGGCAATATCCCGTGCTCAGCCACCGCAGCCTCGTGCTCGGCCTTCCCGCGGATATACAGCAGTCCTCCATGGACACGCGGATGCAAAGTTTTGACCCGCCCGTCCAGCATCTCCGGGAAACCCGTCAACTGGCTGATGTCCTTCACCTCCAGCCCTGCCTCACGCAGCGCCTTCGCCGTCCCGCCCGTGCTGATCAGCTCCACGCCCAGCCCCGCCAGCACTTTCGCAAACGCCACCAACCCCGTCTTGTCCGTCACGCTCAGCAGCGCCCGGCGAATCTTCTTCGTTGTCTCCAGAACCGTCTCTTCATTTCCCACGGCAACACCCGCATATCAATCGAAATACCCGGACCTGCCCGGGCCGAGGCGCCTCAAAGCGCCCACCTTTCAGGGTACACGCTTCCCCTCCCCCGAACGCACTTCGGCAGGCCAGGGATTCCTCCCCGGCCCACCGTCAGGCTTGGTCTCAATTACTGCTGATGCTTCGCCGCGCTTGCCGCGTACAGGTCCACGTTCACCTTGTCCACCAGCGCTGACCCTGTATCGATAAACGTCGGATAATCCGCAAATGGATCCGCGCTCGCATCCTTCGGGAACGCCGCAGGCTTGTTGTGGAAGACCTCGTCCAGCTCTTTCAGGCCCACATAGGCCATCGTGTACGGCTTCTGGCTCAGCGTCGCCTCAATCGTTCCGTCCTTGATCTCAGCCAGCGTGTCCTGCTCCACGTCCATCGCAATCACAACCCGGTCCGTCGCCTTCTGCCGCCGCACCGCATCGGCAACCACCTTGCCCGACGAGGCCTCAAGGCACACAAACGCCGCCACCCTCGCCGGCCCCGTCGCCGACAGATACTGCATCGCGTTGTCAAACGCATTCCGCGCATCGCCCTTGATATTCACCACGTCGATTATGTGGATATCCGGGTGTGTCGCAAACACGTCCTTGTATCCCGCCAGGCGCTCATCCAGGTTCGGCTGGCCAGGCATCGAGAAAAACACCACATTCCCGCGCCCGCCAATCTTCTCCACCACACGCTGCGCGCCCAGCCTGCCCGCCGCCATGTTATTCGTTCCGATAAAGAACAACCGGTGGCTGCTCGGTGCATCCGAGTCAAACGTAATCACCGGAATCCCGGCATCCATCGCCGCATCAATCCCCGACTTCAACAGCGCTTCATCCGCCACCGAAATCAATATCCCCGAAGGCTTCGCGGCAATCGCCGTCTTCAACTCCGCCAGCTCCGCCGCCGGATCATAGTTGTTCGGCCCCACAATCTTCGCCGTCACTTTGTAATGGTCCGCCGCCTGCTGGAATCCCGCCGCTGCCGTCTTCCAGTACGTCAGCGATAAGTTCGCCGCAATCATGTAATAGGTCTCTTTTGCAGAGTGCCGCTCACAACTCGTCGTCACCAGCACAGCCGGTGCCAGCGCAAGGATCAAGAGCTTTCGCATCATTGGCATATTTTTCCCCTCCAAAGAGAATCAAGACGGACAGATGAAATAGTTATGGCCGGCGCATACTCCAGGTCACTCGGACCATGCGTCAGTCGGCTCCAAAAGAACGGATGAGCATACTCCCGTTCCCCCCGCATGTCCAGCACTGGCCTCATATCTTTTTCTCGCGCTTCAGGACCCTTTCGCACCAATTCCCCCATCCCCGCGTGCAATGCGATTTACTCTGGATGTGCGTGCTTTGCCAGGGGAGCAACCACACCATGCC
>Ga0316224_1003844_pt1 | contig 11877 bp, 1 predicted proteins | sample TBH18013metaG_FD_206254 | JGI IMG/M metagenome (GOLD analysis project Ga0316224, IMG submission 206254) | Freshwater microbial communities from Trout Bog Lake, Wisconsin, USA - TBH18013 | ecosystem: Environmental > Aquatic > Freshwater > Lake > Hypolimnion/Profundal zone | place: USA: Wisconsin...
AGCGCCGAGCCGACGGTGGACGCCTTCCGTTTTTTGCGGACGCTGGACTGCGACGGCGCGATTGTGCGGGTGATGAACCCGGCGATGCGGCGCGAGGCGCTGCGGGTGCGCTGCCCGCTGGTGAACGTCTCCTCCTGGCTGGAAAAGCCCGGCGTCATTACGGTGCGCCATGACTACCGGGCGATTGGCCGGCAGACAGCGGAACATCTTTTGGAAAAAGGCTACCGGCGGTTCGGCTGTGTGACGACGCCCGGTGGCTGGTTCATCCAGGCGCGGCGGACGGCCTTTCTGGAAACGCTGCGGGCGCGCGGACTGGCGGCGACGAATTTTGTCCTGCGCAAGGGCCCGCCCAATGCCGATGAATTTTCCCTGCACAATATGCCCATCCCGGACAGCGAACGGCGGCGGTTCACAGAGTGGGTGCGCGCCTTGCAGCCGCCGGCGGCGCTAATGCTGACGGACGACTGGGACGCGCCGGCGCTGATGGATCTCTGCCGCGAGGCCGGCCTGCAGATTCCGGGCGACTTGGTGGTGATTTCGACTGGAATCCACAGTGAAATCCTGCCGCTTTGCAAGCCGTCCCTGACCGCCGCGCAGGAAGACCAGTTGAGCCAGGCGCGCATGACGATTGACACGCTCACCGCCCTGATGGCCGGCAAAACCGCCGATCGCCCCATCATCGAGGTGCCGCCGCTGGGCGTCGTGGAGCGCGACTCCACCGCGACGCTGGCCATCGACAACCGCGAGGTGGCGCATGCGGTCGAGTTCATCCGCGGCCACGCCGGGGACGGCATTAACGTGGCCGACGTGATTTCGCGGGCGCGGCTTTCGCGGGTGACCCTGGAGCGGCATTTCCGGGAAATCACCGGGCAGACGATGCACGACTACATCATCCACCAGAAAGTGCGGCGGGTGCAGGAGCTGCTGCTGGAAAAACCGCAACGCAGCCTGCAGGGCATCGCCAAGCTGTGCGGCTTTCCCGACCGCCGCCGGCTCAACCAGGTGTTCCGGCGGGTCACCCGCAAGACCCCGGCGGACTGGCGGCGTTCCCGTCCCGGCATGCAGGAACTGGCCTGACGCACATACGCCCGCGCCGCCGGAGCCGCCGCCGGTGTTTGACAGTTTGCGGCAAATCCCGCTGTCGCAAAATCACCCCTTCGTGACGCAATAATGCCCCTGTCGCCGCCGCCGTTTTGAAGTATGTTTGCGTGCCAAAAATCCCATTTTCATCTGTGATCAGAAACTTTAGCAAACTTTGCGCTGCGGCCGGTTCGGCAGCGCTCCTAGCCGCAATCTTTTTTTGCATTGTGACCGGAGGACACGCCGCCACCTACACCAAGACCGACACCACCACGATGTATCTGGCGGCGGACTGGAAAACCAACGGCGTGGCCGGGTTGCCCGGCATCAATGACACCGGGCTGTTTGACGCCACGTTGAGCGCGGGCAAGGCGGCCACGCTGGCGCTGGGCGGGAATGTTTCCGTCGGCGGGCTGGTCTTCACCAACAGCCTGAACGGCCCGGTCATCATCGGCTCCGGCAGCACGCTGACGTTGAATACAAACGGTCTCGATGTCAGTTCGGCCAACCAAAATGTCGCAATCAACTGCGCTGTGACCGTCGGCACGAACCAAGCCTGGCTCGTCGGTTCCAATGGCGCCTTGACTGTCGGTGGCACGATTTCCGGCGCGAGCGGACGGACGCTCACGCTCGGCGGCAACGCCGTTTCTTCCGGGATCATTTCCAACACGCTCGGCACTTCCGGGATGCTAATGAAAATCACCAACGGCAACTGGACGTTCATCGGCGACGGCGCTTACGCTGTGAATTTTGAACTCGACGGCGGCACGGTGCTGTGTCCGAACCGGAACTTTTACCTGAACAACAGCGGTCAGACGTTCACGATTCACGGCGGCACTTGGTTGAACCAAAATATTTATGGCTTACGCTTCGGCAGCACGTTTGGCGCGAACAGCGGCGGTGGCAATTTCACCGGCGTTCAGGACGGCGGCCTGCTGCAGCTTTCGGTGAGCTCACTTGAATTGGGCAACAACTCCAGCGGCTTCACCGTGAGCTACACGCTGTCGGGCGGCACTATTTCCACGGTGAACAATAATTTCAACATCGGTTCCGGCACGAGTGCCAGCACGACGACGTTCACGCTGACGAACACGGGAAAATTATTCATCAACGGCACGCTGGCCGCCGCGCAGGGCGCGGGCGCAAAACAAGTTCTCGCGCTCAACGGCGGCACGTTCGTCGTCAAGACGGTCAACGCCACGCAGCTTTCTGGCGCGGCGTCGCCGACGGTGCAGGGCACGCTGTTCAATCCCGGCGCCACCGTCGCGCCCGGCGACGCCGGCACGGCGGGCGTCATCAGCATCACCGGCAATTACATGCAGACGAACAGCGGCGTGCTGGCGATTGACCTCGCCGGCACGAGCCAGGCCACCGGTTTTCAGAGCGGCGGCAGCGCCTACGACGTGCTGGTGGTGAGCGGCACGGCCACGCTCGGCGGCTCGCTGGCCGTGACCATCAGCACCAATTTCATTCCGCTTTACGGCGACACTTACTATGTCGTCGGGGCCGGCAACATTCTCGGCGCGTTCACGAACGTGGCGTTCGGCTCGCGCTTGACCACGACCGGCGGAGAAGGCTCGTTCCTCGTCACCACCGACGGCAAGAACGTCATCTTGAGCCAGTTCACGCCGACGGTCTGGCCGAGCGCGCCGGTGGTCAGCATCATGCCGGCGGGTGTCACGACGAATCAAGGTGGCGCGACGGTTTTCACGGCGAATGTGACGAGCGCCATGGCCTGCCGCTATCAATGGCGTTTCAACGGCGCGCCCATCAGCGGCGCGACTTCACCGACCTTGAACATTTACAACCAGCCGCAGAACGCCGGCAGTTACGACGTGGTGGTCATCAATCCCGGCGGCACGGCGGTCGCCAGTCCGGTGACGCTGGCGGTGACGCCGGTGTGGGAAAATCCGGCGGCGCTGATTTATCACCTGGATCAAACTCCGGTGGCCGGCACGGGCGTGATCGCGGACGCGACCGGTCAGACAGCGGGAACGATGGTTGGCGCGACGCTGCCGGCGGTGTTCACCGGCGCGACGGCGCTGACCAGCAACGCCTGGGATTTTACGGCGGCAAATTCTTTCTTGAGCGTCGCGTCGAGTCCCGTCGTCCAGTCGCTCGGCGATTACAGCCAGACGCCGGGCTTGAGCTTCAGTTTCTGGGTGAAGATGACGAACGACGTCAACAACGTCTCCGTCAGCGCGCTCAACGGGCTGTTCAAAATTTACTGCGACGGCAGCGGGCTGACCTGTTACTGCGGCGGCGACCTGCTTTTCAACCCGCTCTTTACATTTTCCACCCCGTCGCTGGCCGACGCCAACTGGCATCATGTGGTGTTCACCGCCGATTTCCGCAACAACTCCGGCGCGTATTATCTCGACGGCGTCTATCAGGCCGCCGCCACCATCAACACCGCGCTCGCCACCAGCCTCACGCCGAACCTGACGGCGGCGCTGAACATCGGCGCGGACGCGAACGGTGCGAACCAATGGAAGTCCGGGCTGGACGAGTTCGCCATCTACACGAAAAGTTTGAGCGCCGCCGAAGTCACGCAGCTTTACAACGCCAGCGGCATCAGCACCAACGCCGGCACGACGAATTATTGCGCGCTGGCGAATCCCGCCCCGACCGTCAGCGTCGGCGCGACCCGGATTTTGCTTTGGACCAACGGCGCGTCGTCCGTCACCGCCGCAATCAACGCCGTCGCCAGCGATTTGAACGGCGGCGTGACTTACGCCTGGAGCACGCGCAGCACGCCGGCCGGCGCGACGGTGAATTACGGCAGCACCTCCGCCGCGAGCACGACGGCGACTTTGTCGGCGTTGGGAACTTATGTTTTGCGCTGCACCGTGACGGATGGTGGCGGGCTGACGGATTATGACGAACTTACTTTGGTTGTCGTGACGAACCAGGCGCCGAGCATCGGTGTTTGTCAGGCCAGTCAGTATGTCCTGCTCAACACCAATCCCGCCACGGTGAATCTTTCCGCCGTGGTGCTCGACGACGGCCTGCCGTCGCCGCCGGGAATCGTCACGACGCTCTGGTCGCAGGTGAGCGGCCCGGCCTCGGTGAGTTTCCTGACGCCGTGGACGGCGAACACGCCGGTCACGATTCCGGCCACCGCCGGCAGCTACGTTTTGCAGTTGGTCGCCAGCGACGGTTCGCTGTCGGCGACGAACAGCGTGACCATCAGCGTCGTCACCAACCTCGCGCCGGCGGTCACGGCCGATGCGGCGGCACACATTGTTTGCTGGCCGACGAACACCACGGCGCTGCTCGGCACGGCGGGCGACGACGGCCGGCCAAGCGGCGGTTCGTTGAGCTACTTGTGGACGCAGGTCAGCGGCCCGGCGGCCGCCGTGATGACCAATTCAACTTCCCTGACCAACAAAGTCATGTTCCCGGCCATCGGCATGTATGTTTTCCAACTCGCCGTTTCCGACACCGCGCTGACGAACACCGCCACGACTTATGTGGATGTCTGGTCGCCGGGCGCGCCGCAGGTCAACGCCGGCAGCAGCCGCGTGGCGTGGCTGCCGAACGCGGTCGTCGGCCTGCAAGGTTCTTATACCGCCATCACCGGCGCGGTTTCGGTGGCGTGGTCCTGCACGCAAGGGCCGGCGAATATTTCGTTCTCGAACCCAAATTCGCTGGCGACGACGGCGACGTTCACCAATTCCGGCAAATACCGCCTGTGCCTGACCGCGACCAACAACGGCGGCTATTCCGGCCAGGGATTTCTCGTCGTGGAAGTTTATGCCGCGACAAATAACTTCGGTTACACCTCGGCCACGCTGAACAGCTTCACCAACGACATCGGGCTGACTTACAACTATACCGACCTGGCCTGGTCGAAGATCAAGCCGCCGCCGCCGGGCTATGTGCATCCGCGCATTTTGTTCAACCCGGAAGACGTGCCGGACATCCGCGCGCGGCTGACCAACACCATTGCCGGCCCGATTGTGATGGGCAAAATCCGTTCCAACGCCGCCCTGATCACGACGCTCGGCACGTCGTGGCGCACGGCTTACGACAGCTTGGCGGCGGGAGATCCGACGGCGTTCAACGGGCTTTACAACAACTGGGCGAACTTTGTGAACTCGCTGCGCGACGAATGTTTCCGCTGCCTGATTGACAGCGACACCATCGGCGGCGCGAAGGTTGGCGCGGCGCTGGCCACGCTGGCGGAATCCATGTATCGCACGTTGCCGGGCAACCTGGCGGTGGCCGCGCAATCAACCCAGGGCAATATTGACTGGCGTCCGTTGCAGGATACCGGCGTGGTCTATCGCGATTGCATCGGCTGGAGCTATGACTTCGCCTACAACTTCATGAACGCGACCCAGCAGGCTTCCGTGCGTCGCACGCTGGCGCTGATGACCACCAACATGTGGAATTTGGGGATGGACGCCCTGCCCGGCTTCAACGGGAACTGCTCGAACTGGATGCCGCTGACCGGCCAGACGCTGCTCGTGAACGGCCTGGCGATTGAAGGCGAAAATGGCGCAGATGCAAACTTGTTGCTCCGCTACCAGGCGATGTGCGACCGGATGTGCTCGGCGTTTGTATTCACGGACGGCTGCATTTATGAGGGCATGGGCAAAGGCTGGATCGGCACGCAGACTTTCTGGGAACTCGCGCGGCGCGGCGACATGGCGCTGGCGACGCCAAACGTCCGCAATCACATCCGCCAGTTTTACCTGCATGCGCTGGAGACGTTCGGCTACGGCTGGACCTGGGACGAGATGCTGGGCAGCAACAACCAGGGCGCGAAGATGGACGACGTGATTGTGGCAAAATACCTTTTCCCGACCGATCCGCTCGTGGACTTCATGTATCGCAACGCCTGCGGCGCGAATTATACGAACGGGCTTGCCGGCCTGAGTTCGGGCAGCCCGATGTATCACGCGCTGCTGCAGGCGGTCTGCGTTTCGGATTACAGCGGCACCAACTCAACTTACTCCCAGGCGATCACCAACCAGGTCGCGCCGAACGCGCCGTTAAGCTGCCAGTTCAATCAGCGCGGCCTGATGATCACGCGCAGCGACTGGACGACCAACGGCCTCCGCCTGATGTTCCAGCCGCGCAGCGAGCCGGGCGGCCATTCCGAGGCGGACCGCAATATGTTCAATCTTGACGGCCTCGGCCGCATTTTGGTGCCGCAGTGTAACGGCTGGGCGGGCGTCAGCGATTTCTCCGACATCTCCTCGGTGCCGCGCATTGACGGCACCGGGCCGTCCACCATTCCCGCGACCTTCATCGAATTTGGCGACACCGGTAATTACACCTACGGCGTCGGCGACGCGGCGGATTCCTACAACAAGCAGTTCGGCGGCACGACGGCCGTGTTCAGCCCGACTTACAACTCCAAACTGCTCAATCCAATTGCCCAAGGCTGGGCGAACCTGCCGATGGGAATTTTGCCGGACTGGTATACTTCGCAATATAATTTGAGCGGCGGCAACACTTACTGGCAGGACAACACGCCGGTGCAGCGCGCCTTCCGCACCGCCGGCCTGGTGCGCGGCAGCACGCCGTATGTGCTCATCACCGACGACCTCCAAAAAGACAACGCCAGCCACACCTATGACTGGCGCATGATTTTGCCGACGGACTTGGCCGGCAACTACACCGTCAGCGGCAACGACATTGTTTTTACCTCCACCAATCCTGCCTGCAAAATGCTGGTGCGCGTTTTGAACACGAACTGGTCTGGCAGCTTTGCGGTTGCTGCGCACTCCGGCCAGATGGCGTTGAGCGCACTCATCACCAACATCACGCCGGACTACAAGATGCTCATCCTGCCTTACACCAACGCCACCGCGCCGGTCACAACGAGCTGGAGCAACAATGTTTTGACCGTCACGATGACGGACGGACAGAAAGACCTGATCTACTACACGAAATTTTCCGACGGTCGCACGCGGGTGAATCCTTATCGCGTCGCCGGTGTCGGCGTGGTGCTGCCCGCGCCGACCAATCTGACCGCCACCGGCGGCGTGGCTTCGGCGTCGCTGAACTGGAACGGCGTGACGGGCGCAGCCGGCTACAACGTCCGCAGCTCGCTGACCAGCGGCGGCCCTTACACCTTGGTGGTCACGAATGTCAGCGGCACAAATTACGTCAACACCTATATAATCAGCGGCACGACTTATTACTATGTCGTCACGGCCTTGAGCACCAATGGCGAGAGCATGAATTCACCGGAAGCCAGCGCGGTGCCGACCGGTGCGCCGCCAGTGCCGACCAGCCTCGGCTCGAATCCCGACAACACCATTGTGCATCTCGGCTGGACTGCATCCACTGGTGCCACCGGCTACAACGTCCTCCGCTCGCTGACCAGCGGGACGGGCTATGTCACCGTTGCGACCAACTGGCTGGCGACAACTTATGACGACACCGGGCTGACTAATGGCACGACTTATTACTACGTCGTCCAATCCGTCAACGCCCTCGGCCACAGTGCCAATTCCGCCGAAGTCAGCGCCGTGCCGAATGTCCACGTCGCCGCCGCGCTCGTCTGGCAGGGCGGCGCGCTGGCGAACAATTGGGACAAGCAAAATCCCGCCAACCAGGACTGGTTGAGCGGCGCGGTGAATGTGACTTTCTGGGACGGCGATTCCGTGACGTTCAACGACACCGGCTATTCCTCGACGCCGGTGAACCTGCTCACCAACGTCGCGCCAAGCGGCGTGGTGGAAGTCAACAACAGCGGCACTTACATCTTTGGCGGCAGCGGCAAGATCACCGGCGGTTGCGACCTGCAAAAGGACGGAGCCGGCACGCTGACTTTTCTGAATTACAATGATTACACCGGCACGAATTTCATCAATGCCGGCACGGTTCAAATCGGCAATGGCGGCGCGGCCTACGCGCTCGGCGGAGTTGGCAGCGTGCTCGCCAGCAATGCCACGCTCATCTTCAACACCACCACCAGCCTGACCAACGGCAGCGTGGATGGCGCGTATGGGATCGTGAAAAATAATAGCGCCACCGGCGTGATCACGCTCTATCAAAGTCCCGGCGCCCGCACCATCGGAACCGTCGGCGGCGTGAGCGGCGCCACGATGGTTTTCGCCGGCGACCCGGCGGCCACCACCGTGCTGCCAAACAAGTTCACCACCGCCGGCATGACCATCATGTTCGGCGGCGGCACCTGGTATCTGAACGGCGACGGCACGATGTTCGCCGGCAACTCGGAAATTGACGGCGGTGTGCTGCTGTTCACCAACCGCAATTTCTATCTCGACCAGAACGGCCAGAGCTTCACGATGCACGGCGGCGCGATGACCTGCACTAACACCTACGGCCTCCGCCTGGGCAGCACGTTCGGCGCGAACAACAACAGCGGCGCGAATTTTTCCGGCACGCAGGACGGCGGCATTATTTCTGTGAACCGCAGCAGTCTCGAATTTGGGAGCGCAACGACGAACAAAGTCGCCACTTACTTGCTCTCCGGTGGCACGCTTGGCACCGGGAGCGGCATCAACCTGAACCTCGGCGCGGATGCCGGCGGCTTCGGCAACACGACGCTCACGCTGAGCGGAACCGGCAAGCTCGCCGTCGGCGGCACGCTGGCCGGAAGCCAGGTTGGCGGAAAACAGTTGCTCGCCTTCACCGGCGGCACGCTGGCGTGCAGCACCATCAACGCCGCCAGCCTGCGCGACAGCACCAACGACGCGCCCGGCACTTTGGTCAACAACGGCGGCGCGCTCGCGCCGGGCGACATCGGCACGCCGGGCAAGACCATCATCACCGGCAACTACGCCGTCTCCAACAGCACGGCGGCGCTGGCAATTGACATCGGCGGGACGACGCAGGCGGGCGCGTTTCAAGATGCGATGAACAAATATGATTTTGTTTCCGTCAGCGGCGCGGCGACGTTGGGCGGCGGCTTGAATGTGAGCCTGATTAGCAACTTTATTCCCGCAACGAACAACACCTTCACGATCCTCACCGCCAGCAGCGGCGGTTTGAGCGGCGTGTTCACCAACGTCGTGAACAATCGCGTGCCGGTGGCAAACTACGCCGGCGGCAGCTTCCTCGTCGTGACCACCGCAACGAGCGTGGTGCTGACAAACTTCCAGGTGCTGCTTGCAAACTTCACCGCCAGCGCCACCAACGGCGCGTCACCGCTGGCCGTGAATTTCACCGACATCTCGCTCGGCAACATCACCAACCGCGCCTGGAATTTCGGTGACGGTTTTACGACCAACCTGACCGGCACAAATTTGTCACACACGTTCACCGTGGCCGGCACGAATCTGGTTTCGCTCGTCGTCAGCGGCACGGCGGGGACCAGCACGAACATTTTGCCGGTCGTCGTGACCGCCCCGTCCACGCCGCCGGTCATCGGCGGCATCAAGATTACCGGCGGCAGCCTGATCCTGACCGGCTCAAACGGCACGACGGGCGCAAATTATTATGTGCTGGCGGCGACCAACCTTGCTTTGCCGGTGACGAACTGGAGCATTGTCTCGACCAACCAGTTTGGCCCGGGCGGCAATGTGAACTGGACCAACCAGCTGAACCCGGCTGCGCCGCAGTGGTTCTACCGCCTGCGGCTGCCGTGAAGCCGCCGACACGATCAGGCCGAATCAAATTCAAGCTGGAACCAAAAGTTTTGAAACAAAATTTGAAAATGAAAAAAATGTTTCGCCGCTTTCATCCGGCAGGATTCATGGCCGCGCTGGCGCTGCTTGGCGTTTCCACGCGAGCCGGCCAGACGGTCGTGGACGCGGGAACGGCTTTTACTTTCTCCGTTCCGGCGCTGGCCACGAACTACGCCTGGCGGCTGGAAGGCACGCTGGTCAGCACCAACGGCATCGTCGGCACGAACGGACCGAATTTCACCTACGCGCCGACGCGGTTTGACGTGGGCACGCACGAGCTGGCCTGCTTCCAGACGCTCTCGAACGGCGCGGCCGCCAGCACGTTCTGGCAGGTGCGCGTGCGCATCCCGCTGCCGGCGACAGCGACGAGCTATTACGTCGCGACGAACGGCTCGGACGGCAATGCCGGCACGCTGGCGACGCCATTCCTTACGCTGGAGCGCGCGCGCAACGCGATTCGCACCAACGGCCTGCCCGCCGGCGGCGTGACGGTGTGGCTGCGCGGCGGGACTTATTTTCGCACGAACACTTTCCTGCTGACGAACAGCGATTCCGGCACGATGAGTTCGCCGGTGATTTATCAAGGTTATCCCGGCGAGACGGCGGTGATCTCGGCGGGCAAGCCTATCGCTGCGGCAAGTTTTGTTCCGCTGGATTCTTCGCAGACCAACCGCGTGCCGGCGGGAGTGAATCCCACGAACATTTTGGAAATGGATTTGGCGACGGCGGGCGTCACGCATCGCGAGCCGTTCCCGGCACATTTCGGGACGTGGGTGACGACGAATGTCTATGGCGCGAACGGCTCCAGCGGCAGCGCCTCCGGCGGCATCTGCGACCTGTTTTACAACGACCAGCGGATGTGGCTCTCGCGCTATCCGAACCATGATTTGACGAACGACAATCTCAACACGGCTTATCTGCTGATGGACGGCGTGGCGACGACCGGTGCCGGCAGCACAAATTATTTGAACAGCGCCGGCATTTACACGAACAGCGACGGCACGCCCGTTTCCGTCGGCTGCGCGTTTCATTATTATCCGTCGGACGCCGGCCATGTGACGAACTGGGTTTCCGCGCTGACGAACGGCGGCGCGTGGGTGTCCGGCTTCTGGCGCGTGGACTGGCAGAACGACGCGCTGCAAATCCTCGGGATTGACGCCGGCAACCAGGTCATCGAAATCGCCAGCACGGCGTCGGCGCAGGGCGGCATCGGCTCAAAATACCAGCAGCCGCTCGGCAGCTTGCAGGAAAGGTATTGGGTGATGAACCTGCTGGAGGAAATGGACCAGCCGGGCGAGTGGGCGATTGATTTCAGCCGCAAGAAAATTTATTTCTACGCGCCGACAAACTCGCTGGCGGACGGCAGCGTGGTCATTGCGGATTTCGCCGCGCCCATCGTGCAATTGTCGGCGGCGACGAACGTGGTCTTCCAATCGCTGACGCTTGAGGACGGGCTGGCGCAGGGAATTTTGATCGGCACGAACTGCCAGAACAACCTCGTCGCCGGCTGCACGTTCCAGAACATGAACAATTATGCGCTGGACATCAGCGGCTACACCAACGGCGTGGTGAGCTGCCTGCTCCAAAATCTCGCGGGCGGCGGCGTGCTGCTGCACGGCGGCAACGCCTCCAGTTCGCCGCGCGTGCCGGCCCGGAATTTTGTGGTCAACAACATCATCACCAATTCCGGCGTCATCGCGCGCGTCTACAACACGCCGGTGGATATCGGCGGCAACGGCGCGGGCGGCGGCAGCACCAACGTGGTCGGCATGCGCATCGCGCATAATTTCCTGACCGTCATGCCGCACCTGGGAATTCTTCACGGCACGACCTGGGACACGCTGGTTGAATACAACAACCTTTACAACTTCGGCCAGATTTCCAGCGGCATTGGCGGGATTTACGGCTACACTTATTTCACCAGCAGCGGCAACAATTATTTCCGCTACAATTTTGTCCACGACAGCCCACAAGAGGACGGCATCACCTTCGATCAGGACCACCGGCAGGCGCACGTTTATTGCAATGTGGTGGATCTCACCGTGCCCCGAGTGGGCGAGCAGCAATGCCTCGCCACGGAAACCGGCTCGCAGGCGACGGCAGGCGAACAGCAGTATCTTGACCATTACAACAACCTCGGGCTGAACTCGAACAACGGCCTGATCGTGGTCTCGCCGACCGGCTC
>Ga0316224_1003846_pt1 | contig 11874 bp, 13 predicted proteins | sample TBH18013metaG_FD_206254 | JGI IMG/M metagenome (GOLD analysis project Ga0316224, IMG submission 206254) | Freshwater microbial communities from Trout Bog Lake, Wisconsin, USA - TBH18013 | ecosystem: Environmental > Aquatic > Freshwater > Lake > Hypolimnion/Profundal zone | place: USA: Wisconsin...
GCGGGGCCGTGGGGGGCGATGTAGGTATCGGCCACCTCGGCAACGGCCTGCTGTTCGAGGGCCAGGAGGGTGAGGACGAGGCGGTCTTCGCCCATGGCGAAGCCGATGCCGGGGGCTTTGGGGCCACCGATGGCTTCAGAGAGGCCGTCGTAGCGTCCGCCGCCGAGGAGGGCGTTTTGCGCGCCGAGGCCGCCGTGGGTGAACTCGAAGGTGGTGCGGGTGTAGTAGTCAAGGCCGCGGACGAGGCGGTGGTCGTGGGTGTAGGGGACGCCGGAGGCATCGAGGGCGGCGCAGACCTGGGCGAAGTGGTCGCGGGAGGCTTCGTCGAGGGAGTCGGCGATGCGGGGCAGGGCGTCGATGATGGGCTGGTCCTCGGGGATTTTGCAGTCGAGGACGCGGAGGGGGTTGGTTTCGGCACGGCGCTGGCAGTCGGGGCACATTTGACTGACGACGGGCTGGAGGGCGGTGCGGAGGGTTTCGATGTAGCGGGGGCGGTCGGCGGAGGAGCCGACGGAGTTGATTTTGAGGGTCCAGCCGGTGATGCCGAGCTCGTCGAGGAAGGTGGCGAGCATTTCGAGGACTTCGGCGTCGCGGAGGGGGCTTTCCGAGCCGGCGTGGGTGGGGCCGATGACTTCGGCGCCGATTTGGGAGAACTGGCGGTAGCGGCCCTTCTGGGGGCGTTCGCGGCGGAACTGGGGGCCGATGTAGTAGAGCTTGGCGAGCTGTCCGGTTTCGCCGAGCTTGTGCTCGATGTAGGCGCGGACGACGCCGGCGGTGTTTTCTGGGCGGAGGGTGAGGGACTGGGTTTTCTCGCTCTGGGCGCGAGCGCGGTCTTCCCAGGTGTACATCTCTTTGGAGACGATGTCGGTTTCTTCGCCGACTCCGCGTGCGAAGAGGGCGGTGTCTTCGAAGATGGGGGTGCGGATTTCGCCGAAGTTGTAGCGGGCGAAGACGGAGCGGGCGACGGCCTCGATGCGGTTCCAGAGGGCGGTTTCCGGGGGGAGCAGGTCGCGAGTGCCGCGGACGGCTTTGAGGGTAGACATGGCTCTTTTAGTCTAAATGTTTGGGGGAAGGGGGTGTTCCAATACTCGAGCGCCAAGCACGCACACTTTCTTACGAGAAGGGGCCTGTTCGTTCTTGACCCAGCGGCCCGGCGCGCGCATTCTTGTTGCCAAAGCCCCGTGCAGCCTGAAGTGCAGTTTAGTCTGGCCGGGCTAATTGATGGCCGAAAGGTGCGCCATGCCAGATCCCCACAGAATTGAGCGTGAGTTACGTGACCTCCTCTCTCGCCCTGCCTATGTCCCACTCTTCATTCACCGAAACGAATTCAGGAAGCCGGGCTCGGATCCGGCGACTCCTGGGACCCTGGCGACCGAAACGACAGCATGGCTGTTGAAAAATCGGGCGTTACTGGATCCGGTGAGCGTTGAGGAGAATCGCGGAGAATCGGTGGAGTTTTATCGGGCATTTGATGGAAATCCGGGCGGGTCGTTGGGTGCCGCAACTCTCGGGCGGTGCTGGTTTGAGCGGTCTGTGCTGGAGTCAGTTTGGAATGCGACGAAGCGATGGCCGAACCAGAGGCCGGAGAAGCTAATGCAGTTTCTGCGCGCTGCCAACTTCATCGATCCGAAATGGAATTTGATGAAGGAAATCGCATGTATGAGGATTGTAGGTGGCTCAAGTGTCGTCGTGATCAAGGGACGGGGGAATTGGAAGGCGCTGCTCTCTGAGGATGTGCGAACTCCTGCGGACTTGGAAGCGGTCAACCAGATGGTGGCGTTGCCAGGCACCGTGCAGTGTGTGGTGCCTTTGTTCAATGATATGTGGGTGGCGAAGGTTCCGCGTCTGTCGCCGTCATGGCCGTTCATTTCGGGGTCCGCGCGCTAATTGGCAAAGGACAATTGAGGCGGTCTCCGCTCAGGCTCCGCGCTTGATGGATTCGACGAGGGTTCGTTCGATGCGGGTTTGCCAGCCGGGGCCGCCTGCTTTGAAGTGTTCAATGACATCGGGCGGCAGGCGAAGGGAGACCAGCTTCTTGGTTGGGGCCTTTTGCGGTCCGCGGGCTCCCTTGCGTACGACTTTTCCGTGGCGAATGAGATCGGCGCGGGTGAAGAACGCCTGGGTTGCCACGGCGTCATTGGGGTCGTAGGGGCCGTCTTCGGGGTCGTAGGGAATGGGGTCGCCGTCCTTGTAGGCGAGGACGCGATCCCAGTCGGTTTCACTGGGCTGGTGGTTCAAATCCTCTGTCTTCTTCATAAAGTCTCTTCTCCAAATGGGATGCGTGGCGAAACGAAATCACGCGGATATCGTCATCGATTTCCATGTAAACCAGCGAAAGCAAACGGCCTTTTCTGAGAGCAAGTGCTACATCCATCAGCCTGTACTCTTCTTCCCGGCTTGCGTCATAGGTGCACTTGTCTGGGTTGTTGTAAATGAGATGGGCGTCCCGGAAGTCGAGACCGTGCTTTTGCAGGTTGGAGATGCGCTTTGCCTCATCCCACACGAACATGGCTTTATTGTAGCTACGATTTAATGAATTTGCCAAGATTGATTGAGCTGAGGGTATTCAGGAACAGATTTTGAGGTACCAGGCTGGCGAATATGGGTGGGAAGATGAGGTTCTGCCATTCTGCGGCGGCTTCCTGAATCTCGACCATCATCACGGGCGAGCCATCTGTTCTCGAAGAATTGCAACAAGGCTGCGCTGGGAGAGTTCTTCTGGAGTGACGTCAAACGATTTGGATTGCATTGCCTGGAGCAAACTTGCCTCAAGCCGTTCGAGGCGTTTTTCGCGGTCTTGGCGGATGAGGTCCCGGACGTACTCTGCGGGGGTACCGAACTCACCGCCGGCGACGCGCTCTTCCACGTAGGACTTGAGCGGGTCGGGGATGGAGATGTTCATTGAGTTCGTGGCCATGACAGGATTTTATGCCAGATTGCGGAAAGAAATGGGGAATTTCGGTGGGGTGCGAGGACGCTAACGGAAAGTTACTTCGAAGACGCGCCAGTTTCCGGGGGGAGCAGGTCGCGAGTGCCGCGGACGGCTTTGAGGGTAGACATGGCTTTTTTAGTCTAAATGTTCTGTGGTGGTAACCTTAAGCATCAAGCTGCGGGGATTTGCCTGGTCTCGGCATGTGCCTGAGTATCAGGAACGGAACGCTGGAGTCTGCTGATGATGTTTCATGTGGTTTTGCACCCGGAAGAAGAAGGCTGGATTGTTGCTGAATGTCCAGCGCTGCCCGGCTGTGTGAGTCAGGGCAGAGACGAGAAGGAAGCGCTGGCGAATATTCGCGAGGCGATTACCGGCTGGCTATGGGCTGAGGACCAGAAGGCCACTGAGGCGCTTCCGGGGGACCAGTCTCCTTTGCTGGTAGCGGTTTAGACGCGCGGTCGGCCGGAGTTGCCATTGGGTAAGTTGAGCAACATCTCGGGAAAAGATGCCGTTAGGGCCTTTGGAAAGGCCGGCTGGAGTGTGCGCGGGCAGGTGGGGAGCCATCGGGTTCTGACGCGCGCCGGGGTGCGATGCAACTTGACGGTTCCGATGCATCCGGAGTTGGCGCCTGGAACTTTGCGTTCGCTGATACGGAATGCCGGGTTGACAGTGGACGAGTTTCTGGATCTGCTCGGTTGATAATTCTGAAGGAATTTGCGGGTTCGGCATGAGTTTCTATCGGGATGGGGTGTCCGATTGCCGGCATGGTCGGCCTGCTGGTGCGGGGGAGACGTCGTAAGTTCAACACGGTTGGGGACGGCGATTCTCCCCCTCTTCCGGTGCAGGGAATGGATTGCGATTGGTTTCATCGCACCAATTTGGGGTGGATGGGTCCAAAACAAAGCTGCGCGGGATCACAGACATGACGGTACAATTCAGTCATGGGTCGTAAAAGGCCTGGTTTTGAAAAAGGAAGTTGACTGAATGTCACAAGTTGTATCGAATTTGCCGTCAGCGGGTGTGGCGAGTGCGCCGGAAGTAGCCGATTTGCAGGCGATGAGCAACCATGCGGCGACGTATGGAGTTGCGACGCCGAAGACGCGCCAGAAGAATGAACTGGTGATGGGCCGTGAGGCTATGGGCGGGGGCATCAACTGGGTGACTGCCGGTTTTATTGCCGCATTCCACCTGGGAGCCGTGGCTGCCTTGTTCTATTTCAGCTGGACGCGGCTGGCGGTTGCCGCAGTGTTGTGGATTTTGGCCATCAACTTCGGGATTGGGGTTTGCTACCACCGGCTGCTGACGCACCGGGGCTTCCAGACGCCGAAGTGGGTGGAGTATGCGATGACCTTCTGCGCGACGCTGGCGCTGGAGGGTGGGCCGATTTTCTGGGTGGCGGTGCATCGTGTGCATCACCAGCACAGTGACAATCCGGGTGACCCGCATACGCCGAAGGAAGGCCCGTGGTGGGCGCATATTGGCTGGATGGTGCTGGGCAAGAGCATGCATGCGGAGAGCACGAAGCTGGCGCGGTATGCTCCGGACCTGACACGGGACAAGTTTCACGTGTTCATGAGCAAGTACCACTGGATTTCGCTGGTTTCGGTGGGTGCGCTGCTGTTTGGATTTGGCGCGTGGCTGGATCACGGCGTGATGGGTGGCGTGAAGATGGTGCTTTGGGGCATCTTCCTGCGGGTGACGCTGGGACTTCATGCGACGTGGCTGGTGAATTCGGCAACGCATTTGTGGGGCAGCCGGCGTTTTGCGACGCGGGATGACTCGCGCAACAACTTCTGGGTGGCTCTGGTGACCGGTGGCGAGGGATGGCACAACAACCACCACGCGCATCCGGTATCTGCCAAGCATGGGCTGGCGTGGTATGAGGTTGACCCGAATTTCTACCTGATTTGGATACTGAGCAAGCTGGGGCTGGCGAAGAAGATCCAGGTGGCGCGGTATGACAAGGGAAATCCGAAGCCGGCCGGCGCGTAAGGCTGGTTGTTGAGGGAATGCAGGAAGGCCCGCCGGGATGGCGGGCCTTCCTGCGTTTGGGGGTGGATTATTCGAAGGATTCGGAGAGGTAGATTTTGGTGTAGTCGAGGTAGTTGCGGGCGTACTGGAGGATGAGTTCGCGGTCGGAGTCGGAGAGCGAGCGGCGGAGCTTGGCGGGGACGCCGGCCCATAGGGTGCGCGGGGGGACGATGGTGCCTTCGGGGACGACGGCTCCGGCGGCGATGATGGAGCCCTCGCCGATGCGGGAGTTGTTGAGGATGGTGGTGCCCATGCCGATGAGGACGGCGTCTTCGACGATGCAGCCGTGGACGGTGGCATTGTGGCCGATGGTGACGTAGTCGCCGACGGTGACGGGGTAGAGGTAGCGCTGGCCGTGGAGGACGGCGCAGTCCTGGACGTTGGAGTTGGCGCCGACGCGGATGGAGTTGACGTCGCCGCGGAGGACGGCGTTCATCCAGACGGAGGAGTTTTCGCCGAGGGAGACGTCGCCGATGAGCTGGGCGGAGAGGTCGATGTAGCAGCCGGCGGCGATGGATGGGCGGATTCCCTGGTAGCTGCGGATCATGGCGGTTCTCCTGGACGAAGTTTGGGGCTGGGGTGGTGACCGAAGCCCCAGTATAGCGAAGGGGCGAGGGCGGTTGTCCCGTACAGGGCGGGAATGGGGAGGAGAAAACCGGGATGCAATTCGCGGAAAATCGTAAAATCCCGTATGCTGGAAAGAGCCATTTGGGCAGGATTGGAGGTGTATTGATTTGGCAGAGGTTCGCGTACAAGAAGGCGAGCCGCTTGAGAATGCTCTCCGCCGGTTTAAGCGGAAGGTACAGCAGGAAGACATCATCAAGGAAGTCAAACGTCACTCCTACTACCTGAAGCCCGGTGAGAAGAAGCGCGTGAAGGAAGCACTGGCACGCAAGCGGAATCGCAAGAAGGCGCGCAAGGAACAGGATTAATTCCTGACCTGCGAGCGACAAGCAAAGAAGCAGGCACCCCCCTCTCGCGAGGGGGGTGTGGTGCAAAGGGCGGAATTCAGGGAATGTTTGCTGAGTTTTGCCGGTAGTGAAACGTTGTAACAGGCGGCACTGTTCTTCCCCATTTTGGGCAGGTCGCTTTGGTTGGCCATCCGGTTTATTGGCTGACTGTACGCCAAATACAATTCCTTTGGCTCGGGCCCCGTCGTGACCATGCAAGTTTGTTCCAGACGAGCGAATCGGCCCCTGCAGTCGCCGCGGCTTCCGTCTTGTGAACTCAGGGAAGCCGGATATGGAATTCACTGACCGAAATTTGAAGTGTGTGGACTGCGGAAACGAGTTTGTGTTTACCGCAGGCGAACAACTGTTTTTCCACGAGAAGCAGTTTACGAACGATCCGAAGCGCTGCAAGGCTTGCAAGGCGAAGCGGGCGACGGGGTCGAGGGTGCGTCCGGAGACGCGGACGACGTGTTCGGAGTGTGGAGCGGAGACGACGGTACCGTTCAAGCCGACGCAGGGAAGGCCGGTGTTGTGCCGGAGCTGCTTCCAGAAGATGAGTGGCGGCTAGGGCGTGGGGAAGAGTATGGGAGCGATTGGCGCGGCATGACGGATGGAACGCGATTGCGGGATGGGGAGCCTTCGCCGGAGGAGGGCGCGCCGGGGGAGTGCGTGGCACCTGCGGTGGAAGAGGATGCCGGGCGAAGGTTGGCGAGCAGGCTGGCTGAGCGGCAAGAGCAGTTGCAGGCTCATGGCAGGCGGTATCTGGAGGAGCCGACGAAGCAGGTTCCATATTAAGTACCTGGATCGTCAGCAGTTGCCGGGGGCTTAGGTCGGGTGGAGTCCAGCGCATTCCGGGTGCCAAAGGTGCATGAAGCCGGGGTGCTGAAAAAGGATTTTTGGAACAGTATTTCCAGTGCCGACAGGGTGCAGGGGCTGAAGAGGCTGCTGAAAAAGACAGGTATTTGGGAAAGGTCGGGGAGGAAGACGTCCCTCAGGGGCTAAAGCCCTCTCCTTCTATTGGCTCTATCGGCCCGACTGAAGTCGGGCCCTTTCAAAACAGTGTGCTGATTGAGTTTTTCGGCAGCCTGCAAGGCCCCGTTGATTCCATTGGCCTTATGCCGGGGTTGAAACCCCGGCATACCGAGAGAGCGAGTTTTTCAGCAGGATGAGCCTGTCCCTTGGGGCAGGCTTTTTGCGTTTGGGGGGGATTTGGGGCGAGGGTGGGACTAGTCGACGTCGCTGGCGATGTAGACCTGAACGGGCTGGGTGACGAGCAGGGGGTCTACGACGAGGACGGTGCGGACTTCGCCGCCGGTGAGCGGCAGCGCCTGGGAGATGTAGATGGTGGTGGAGGTGGTGGTGAGGGTTTTGCCGGTAGCCACGATGACCATGTAGAGGGTGCTGGAGGGGATGGCAACGTAGCCGGAGGTTGCGCCGACGGCGAGGTTGGTGATGACGGGCTTGGCGTTGGCGAAGGCGGTGGCGGTGGTGGAGGGGAGGAAGTAGACGTCGACGGGGCCGGTGGAGGGGGCCTGGTTGAGGATGCGGAAGTCAGAGTGGCCGGAGGGTGCGGCCTGGGACTGATCTTCGAGGACCTGGACCTGGTACTCGGCGTTGATGTCGGTGACGAGTATGGACTGGCTTTTGCCGGCGAGCAGGGTTCCGTTGGAGCTGATGATGGTGGTGTTGTTGCTGGCGTTGGTGACCTTGACGACGGCGTTGTTGGAAGGGGGGAATGCACCGTAGAGGGTGATGGCGCCCTGGCCGGCGTTGGCGGCGAGTTGGAGGCCTTCGACGGAGACGGTGATGGCGGGGGCGTTGTAGCTGGCGTCAATGAGGCGGACCTGGCTGACGGCGGTGTAGCCCTGGACGTTGACGCAGCCGGCGACGAGCAGGCTTGCGGCCAGGGAGAGAACTGCGACCAGAACAGTGGCCGGCAGGGAGAGCCGCTTCGAACTGTCTTGCCATGGAACCATCGAGAACCTCATCGCCAGCGCTTGACCTGACGAAGGAAACCGGCACCGGGATAGAGGTGAGCGGTTGCCGTGCATTTCATCCTATCTTAAGGCCTTGTGCTCTGTTCGTTTTACCACTTTTTCGGGAGGGTGGTATGGGCGGGCGTCTTCTAACTGGCGGAGAGGTAGAGGAAGCGGGCAAGGAAGAGGGCGGCGAGGATGTAGAGGAGCCAGTCTTTGCGCTGAAATTTGCCGGCGGCAATGTGGAGGACGGCCCAGGCGATGACGCCGAATCCGAGGCCGTTGGCGATGGAGTAGGTGAGGGGGATGAGGATGAGTGTGAGGAAGGCGGGGACGGCGACGAGTGGCTCGGTCCAGCGGATTTCGGTGATGGTGGCGAGCATCATGGAGCCGACGAGGATGAGGGCGGGGGCGGTGGCGGCGGCGGGAACGACGCCGATGAAGGGGGCAGCGCCGAGGGCGAGGAGGAAGAAGAGGCCGGTGACGATGGCGGTGACGCCGCTGCGTCCGCCAGCGGCGACGCCGGCGGTGGACTCGACGTAGCTGGTGACGGTGGAGGTGCCGGTGAGGGAGCCGAAGATGGTGGCGATGGCGTCGGTAAAGAGGATGCGGTTGAGGCGGGGGATGGAGTGGTCGCTGGCGAGGAGGCCGGCGCGCTTGGTGACGGCGACGAGGGTGCCGAGGTTGTCAAAGAGATCGACGAAGAAGAAGACGAAGACGATTTCGAGGAGGCCGACGTGGAAGGCGCCGGGGAGGTCGAGGCGGAAGGCGGTGGCGGTGAGGGCGGAGACGCCGCCGGAGCCGCGGGTCCAGTGCATGAGGCCGAGGGCCCAGTCGAGGCCGGTGATGGCGAGGACGCCGATGAGGATGGAGCCGCGGACCTTCCAGATTTCGAGGGCGACCATGAGGACGAGGCCGACGAGGGCGAGGGCGGTTTGGGGCTGGCGGATGCTGCCGAGGCCGACCATGGTGGCTGGGTCGGCGACGACGATGCCTGCTTTGGAGAGTCCGATGAAGGCGATGAAGAGGCCGATGCCGGCGGCGACGGCGGCGTAGAGCTCGTGGGGGATGGAGCGGAGGATGAGCTGGCGGATGCCGAAGGCGGTGAGGAGGAGGAAGATGCAGCCGGAGAGGAAGACGGCGCCGAGGGCGGTTTGCCAGGGGACGTGCATCTTGAGGCAGACGGTGTAGGTGAAGTAGGCGTTGAGACCCATGCCGGGGGCGAGGGCGATGGGATAGCGGGCGACGATGCCCATGAGGATGGAGCCGAAGGCGGCGGAGAGGCAGGTGGCCGCGGTGACGGCAGAGAGGGGCATGCCGGTGAGGGAGAGGATGGAGGGGTTGACCAGGACGATATAGGCCATGGTCAGGAAGGTGGTGATGCCGGCGAGGATTTCGGTACGCCAGTTGGTGCCGAGGCGCTGGAACTCGAAGTAGCGTTCAAGGGTTGCGAGCATAGACGGGTAAGCCCCCGGCGGAACAGAGTTGGCGCGGAAGGCAAACTCTCATTCGTGAATTCGATTTCCGCTGTTGTTATTTTCGATTATCGGTCCGGCGCTGTGGCAGTGCCAAAGAATGATTGTGCCTTGCCGGGGCATGAAGAATCCATGACGGCTGCACTTGCTCGCATGGCCGACATGGCTTAGTGTTATCAGCAATCTATCTATTCCGTTGAATTTGGCCATAGTTGTGTGCCGCATTTGAGCCCCTGGCCTGCCTGAGACGGGTTTACTTCGGGAGCTTGCATGTTTGGGATGAACCGCTGGTATTTTGTTCTGGTTCTAATGGCAGTTGTATCGCCCGCAGGGTTGTATGCGCAATTTCAACCGCCGACGCAGGAAGAGCTGACGATGACCTCGGAGCCGAAGGCGCCGGGAGCGGGGGCGGTGTACCTGTACCGGGAAGAGGTTTGGAACGACGAACTGCACTCCGAGACGGTTTATGAGCGTATCAAGGTGCTGGGAGAGAAGGGGAAGGAGCTGGCGACGGTCAGTGTTCCCTATCCGAAGGATTTTTATGAAGTGACGGATATCAAGGCCCGGACAATCCATGCGGACGGGACGATTGTGCCGTTGGAGGTGAAGCCTGCGGACTTGATGGCGTTGCGGGTGAAGAACTTCCAGGAAAACAAGATGGTGTTTACGCTGCCGGATGTGCAGATTGGCAGCATTTTGGAGTACCGGTTTATTTTGCGCTACGGGGACCACACGATATCTGCACCGACCTGGCTGGTGCAGACGCCGTATTACGTGCGGCGGGAGCATTTTGGGTTTGTACCGTGGGCGCTGATTGACCGGATGCTGATGACCACGATACTGCCGCAGCGGGCGAAGGTAGAGCAGGACTCCGCTGGCCGGTATTCGCTGGATATCTCGGATGTTCCAGCACTGCCGGATGAGGAGTTTATGCCCCCGGTGAAGACGATTGGGGAGCAGGTGAAGTTTTACCTGACCCATATTGTCTCGAAAGACGAGTACTGGAAGGATGCGGGGAATACGTGGGCAAAGGGAGTGAACCACTTTGCCGAGGGGACGAAGTTGTTGCGCGAGGCGGTGGACGGGTTGGTGGCCCCTGGGGACACGGAGGAAGCGCGCGCCAACAAGTTGTATGACGCGGTGATGGCGCTGGAGAACACCGACTTTACCCGCAAGAAGACGAAGGCGGAACTGAAGCAACTGAAGCAGAAGGATGCGAAAACTGCTGAGGATGTTTGGCGGGCCAAGAGCGGGTCGCGCGATGATTTGGCCGAGTTGCTGGTGGCGCTGCTGCGTATTGCCAAACTGGACGCTACGGCGGCGTATGTGAGCAACCGCGATCAGCAGATTTTCAATCCGGATTTTATGTCGATGAGCCAGTTGAACGATGAGATTGTGCGAGTGGTGATTAACGGCAAAGAGGTGTATCTCGACCCTGGAGAGAAGGGAGCGACTTTTGGGCAACTGCACTGGAAACACACGCTGGCGGGGGGAATTCGCCAGGTGGCCACCGGTGCGGTGATTGACTACACGCCGGCGGGCAGCTACAAGGACGCGACCACAGCTCGTGTTGCGGATGTGAATCTGGCGGCCGATGGTGAGATTAAAGGCAGTGCGCGGATTACCATGAGCGGCCCGGAGGCCCTGCGGTGGAGACAGTTGGCGATTACCAGCGATGAAGATGAGCTGAAGAAGCAGTTTGAAGCGGATTTGCAGGAGAAGGTTCCGGACGGTGTGAAGGTGGAGTTGCAGCACTTCTTAGGCCTGGAGGATGGGAACAGCTTGTTGATGGCGGCTGTGAATTTGACAGGCAATCTGGCTTCAGCAACCGGCAAGCGGCTGTTTGTGCCCAGCGAGCTTTTTGCGTCGCATGCGACGCACCCGTTTGTCGCCACGGCAGCACGGCAGACTCTCGTGGATATGCATTACGCGTTTACGGTGACGGATGATGTGACGCTGCACGTGCCGGACGGGTATGCGCTGGAGAGCGCTCCCGGAGATGAGACGCAGTCGTGGGCTGGTCATGGGCTATTTCGGACGAAGGCTGTGACAACACCGCAGACGGTGCGGCTGGTGCGCAGTATGGCGCTGGCCACGGCGATGTTCCAGGCGAAGGAATATGCGGATTTGCGGGATTTTTATCAGAAGGCGGCGGGTGCTGACAGCCAGCAGATTGTGCTGGTTCGGAGTGCGGGCCAGTAGATGGCGGGAAACGCTGGATGCAGTTGGATCACGATTCTAGAAGCCTTTGGGGAGTGGAGAATGCAAGTGCGCGGGATTAGCGGTTGGATGATGATGGCCGGTTTGATGCTGGCATTGCCGGTTGCGGTTCATGCGCAGTTTCAGGCGCCGACGCAGGAAGAGCTGACGATGACCTCGGATCCGAAGGCGCCGGGAGCGGCGGCGGTGTATCTGAATTATGAGGAATCGACGGACGACAATATCAATTTTGAGCGGATTTCGGTTCGGATCAAGGTGTTGACGGAGAAGGGGAAAGAGCTGGCTACGGT
>Ga0316224_1003848_pt1 | contig 11867 bp, 9 predicted proteins | sample TBH18013metaG_FD_206254 | JGI IMG/M metagenome (GOLD analysis project Ga0316224, IMG submission 206254) | Freshwater microbial communities from Trout Bog Lake, Wisconsin, USA - TBH18013 | ecosystem: Environmental > Aquatic > Freshwater > Lake > Hypolimnion/Profundal zone | place: USA: Wisconsin...
TGGAATCCTGCGACCGGGACGAACTCAAGATCGGCGCCAGCAAGCCTTTCGTGCGCAACTGGGTGGCCAATCATTATGTCGCCCGCATCGAGCGCGCCTTTCGCGCCGAAGGCGCTGAGCCGGCGTCCCTTTCCATCGTGATGGCGGCGCCGCCGTCCAGCATTGGCGGCAATGCGCTGCGCGATATCGCGCCGGCCGATATGCCCGCCAGCAATGTTTCCTATCTGCCGCCGCGCGCCGAAAGCCGCGAAGACGATACCGCCAAGGGCTTGTGGACGCGGATGCTGCATCCGCAGCAGACCTTTGACAGCTTTATACCGGGCCCCGCCAACGAGTTCGGCCATGGCGCGGCGCGCGCTTTTGCCGAAGGCCAGCAGAGCGATATTCCCCTGCTCTACATCCATGGCGGCTTTGGCTTCGGCAAGACGCACCTGCTGAACGCCGCCGCCCTGGAATTCCGCAAACGCGGCAAGCGCACTTTGTTCCTGCGGGCGGAAGATTTCATGCGCCACTTCCTGGGCGCGCTCTATCGCAAGGACACGTTGGCCTTCAAGGAAGAGCTGCGCACCGCCGAAGTGCTGATCATTGATGATCTGCAGCATATCTGCCGCTCCACCGCCACGGCGTCGGAGTTTCTTTATACCGTCAACGCCTTTGCCGATCTGCGCCGCCGTGTGGTGATTGCCGCTGACCGCGCGCCGCAGGCGCTGGAAGGGCTTGGCGCTGATGTTAAATCGCGCCTGGCCGGTGGGCTTTGCATCTCGCTGGACAAGCCGGACCGGGAAACGCGTCTGGCCATCGTGCGGGCGCGGGCGGCGGAATTCACCCGCCACAAGCCCGAAGTGGTGTTACCCGACAATGTGCTGGAACGCATCGCCGACCTGGATGATGCCTCCCCGCGCGAGCTGATTGGCGTCTTCACCAAGCTGGCGACCTATGCCGATCTGACCAAGAAGCCGGTGACCCTGGAGACGGCGGAAGAAGCGGTGGGCCTGCGTTCCAGCCCCGGCGCCAAGACCTCTATCGAGGATATCCAGCGCAAGACAGCGGAATTCTACAAGCTGGAGGTCAAGGACTTCCATTCGCCGCAGCGCGCCCGCCGCGTTGCCCGTCCGCGCCAGGTGGCGATGTATCTGTCGCGCAAGCTCACCAGCCGCTCCCTGCCCGAGATCGGGCGGCGCTTTGGCGGCCGCGACCACACCACCGTGCTGCACGCCTGCCGCCGCATCGAAGCCTTGATTGATGAGGATCCGTTGTTCCGCCAGGAAGTGGATTTCCTGTCGCAGATGCTGCAGCGGCGGGGCGAACTCTGAATGCGCTGATTGAAGCGCAGGATTTGAGCAAGCGGTTCGGCGCTGTGACGGCGCTGGACCGCTTGTCGCTTTCGATTCCGCAGGGCGGCGTCTATGGCATCCTGGGCGCCAATGGCGCGGGCAAAAGCACTTTCTTCCGGCTGTGTCTTGATCTGCTGCGGCCCGGCGGCGGCGACCTCACCATACTGGGCGGGCGTCCCGGCAGCGCCCAAGTCCGCCGCGCCATCGGCGCGATGATCGAAACGCCGCGCTATTATCCTTTTCTCACCGCCGCCGAAACCTTGACCATGTTGGGGCGCGCCAGCGGCATCGCCGCGCCCGATCCGGCCTATTGGCTGGCGCGTGTCGGCCTGGCGGAAGCGGCGCAGCGCAAGGTGCATCATTTTTCCGTCGGCATGAAACAGCGGCTGGGCATCGCCGCGGCGCTTGTGTCACGGCCCCAGATTCTCATTCTGGATGAACCGACCAGCGGCATGGACCCGGCGGGGATTCAGGATATGCGCGCCTTGATGCGCGAATTGGCGGCGCGCGACGGCATCACCATCATTCTGTCCAGCCATCTGCTGGACGAGGTGCAACGCGTTTGCGACCGGGTGGCGATTTTCAATCGCGGCAAACTGGTGGCGGAAGAACGCATTGATGCCTTGGTGGCGGAGCGCGAAAAGCTGCGCCTGCTGGCGGTATCGCCCCAAGCATTGCTGGCGGCACTGGGCGCGCGCGCCACGCCCGATGGCGATGGCGTGCTGGTGGCCATCAGCCGTGCAGAGGCCCCGGCCCTGCTGCGCGAATTGATTGCCGGCGGCGCCGATATCGTCGAGGCGCGCTGGGTCGGCGGCGGCCTGGAAAAATTCTATCTGGAACAGACCGGTGCGGCGCATGCTGACTGATGCGATAGCCGCCGAAGGCTATAAATTTCGCCGCAACCACAGCGTCCTGTTCTGGGGCTTCGCGTTCGTGCCGCTGGCGGTGCTGCTTTTCAACCTGATGCTGGAAACCTATCTGGGGCTGCACAATTCGGGGATCGGGCGGCCCGGGGACGTCCCCGTGGGTCCGCAAATCCTGCACGGCATCGGCCTGGCGGGATCGTCTTTCGCCCAGATTTTCTTTGTGGCAGGCGCGGCCGCGATTTTCGCGGGCGAATATCGCTGGGAAACCTGGCGGTTGCTGACGCCGCGCAATTCCAGGATCAATCTTCTGACCGCGAAATTCGCGGTCTATGCCCTGGCCTGCGCCGCCAGCCTGGCCGGGCTGGGGCTGGGCGCTTTGCTGCAAACACTTTATGGCGCGATGCTGAACGGCATGACGATCGCAATGCCGCCAGCCGCATTTGGCGGCCAGTTGCTGGGCCTGTTTCTCGCGACCTGGGCAGAATTGCTGGTGGTGGGCGTATTCACCGCTGCCATTGCCGTGGCCGGCCGCGCCATGACCGGCGCATTGCTGGCGGGCATTTTCTTTTCCTTCGCGCAGGGCATCGCCATGGCCATTGTCCATCCCTGGGAAGCGCCCTTGCGGTATTTTGCGATGCTGCCTGCCATGTGCGCCTATCTGCTGCGGGCATGGGCATCTGGACAGCAAATCGCCCCAGGGGTCTTTGCCGACCCGGCCTTACTGCTGCCTGCAAGCGGGTTTCTGCTGCTGTGGATTGCAGTGGGCGGGGCGGTGGCGGCGGCCTTGTTCCAGGCTCAGGATCTGCCCCGGGAATAGGGGCGGAAAAGCGCCAAAAACACCCCCAAAAAGCACTGGTTTTGCCGGTGTTTTTTTTGCGCTTTCGGAGGCACTTTGGTATGGTCTCTCCCTTGAGTCTTGGCGCCCCTTTTTTGCTGCCTGGGGCCGTTCCAAAACACAAGAATCCGGGGCCTGAACAGGGTCAAGGGCGGGCGCGATTTCGCGGCCTGTTACGGTTTCTCGGGGCAGCTTTGTCGGTAATGGTTGGATCATGAAAATCAATGTTGAACGCGGCGCCTTCCTCAAGGCGCTTTCTCATGTGCAGAGCGTTGTCGAGCGCCGCAACACCATTCCGATCCTCTCCAATGTGATGATCGAGGCCGCCAAGGGCGCGCTGAAGCTCACCGCCACCGACCTGGATATCGAGATTGTCGAATCCATCCCGTCGGACGTGCTGCGCAACGGCTTCGCCACCGCCCCGGCCCATATGCTCTACGACATTGTCCGCAAGCTGCCGGACGGCGCCCAGGTGCAGGTGGAGCTTCTCACCAGCGAAGGCGGCAGGCTGGCGGTTTCCGCCGGGTCCTCGCGTTTTGAGCTGGCCTGCCTGCCCAAGGATGACTTCCCCCAGATGGCGGCGGGCACCCTGCCGCATCGTTTCCGGCTGGCGGCGGACGATCTCAAGCGCATCATCGACAAGACCCGCTTCGCCATTTCGACGGAGGAGACGCGCTATTACCTCAACGGCATTTATGTTCATGCCGCGAGCGACGCCAAGCCGCCGGTGATGCGGGCCGTGGCCACGGACGGCCATCGTCTGGCGCGCTATGAACTGGAACTGCCGGCGGGCGCCGAGCAGATGCCGGGCGTCATCATCCCGCGCAAGACCGTGGGCGAGCTGCGCAAGCTGCTGGACGATGCCGAAGGCGCCATCGAGATTTCGTTGTCGGATACCAAGATCCAGTTCGGGTTTAACGGCGTGGAACTGACCTCCAAGCTGATTGACGGCAATTTCCCGCCCTATGAGCGGGTGATCCCCTCGGGCAACGACAAGTCGCTGGCGCTGGAAGCCAAGGAATTCTCGCAGTCGGTGGACCGCGTTTCGACCATCAGCGCCGACAAGACCCGCGCCGTGAAGCTGAATATCGCCAAAGACAAGGTCACCTTGTCGGTGGTCAATCCGGAATCGGGCACGGCGACGGAAGATGTCGGCGCCACCTATCGTGCCGCGGCGCTGGAGATCGGTTTTAACGCCCGTTACCTGCTGGACATCACCGGCCAGATCGAAGGCAAGGAAGTACGCTTCCTGCTGTCCGATGCCGGCTCGCCGGCCATCATCGAAGACGCCGAGGATCCGCGCACCCTCTACGTCCTCATGCCGCTTCGGGTCTGAGTTTGACCTTCGCGCCAGATCCGCGCCCGTCCGGCGAGGAGTCCGCCATTCCGGCCAGGATGGCGGCGACAAGGCTTGCGGTGACGCGGCTGCAACTGACCAATTTCCGATCCTATGCGACGGGGCAGCTTGCCACTGCGGGCGGCTCGGTGGTGCTGGCGGGGCCCAATGGCGCTGGCAAGACCAATATTCTGGATGCGATTTCACTGCTGTCGCCGGGACGCGGGCTGCGCGGGGCCAAGCTGGGTGAGCATGTCCGCAAGGGCCCGGTGGCGCAGGACGGCGCGCTATGGGCGGTGGCGGCGACGGTGAGCCGCGCTGGCACCGATTACGATATCGGCACTGGCCTGACCGTGGGGCCAGGTGGCGGCGAGCGCCGCCAGGTGCGGCTGAACGGCGTCGAGGCCAAGGGCTCCGCCGATCTGGGCGACGTGGTGCAGATGATCTGGCTGACGCCGGCGATGGACCGGCTGTTCATCGAAAGTGCGGGCGGACGGCGGCGCTTTCTCGACCGGCTGGTGCTGGGCTTTGATGCCGGACATGCCCGCGCGGCGACACGCTATGAAACCGCGATGCGCGAACGGGCGCGGCTGTTGAAATATGGTCCGCGCGATCCGGCCTGGCTGGACGGGCTGGAGAATGAGATGGCGGAAGCTGGCGTCCTGATTGGCGCGGCGCGAGACGCCACGGTGGAGCGTCTCAACCGCGCTTTGGCCGAGCGTGAGGCCGCTGGCGTGTTTCCTGCGGCGTCCCTGACCCTGACCGGCGATAATTTTAACAGCGCCCAGGCGCTGCGCGATGCGCTGGCCGCCAGCCGCATCCGCGATGCCGAAAGCGGCCGCACCAATATCGGGCCGCATGTCAGCGACCTGGCGGCGCGCCATACTGCCAAGCGCGCCGATGCGCGCGACTGTTCCACCGGCGAGCAGAAGGCGCTGTTGATCTCGATTATGCTGGCCGAAACGCGCGAGTTGGCCCGGGTGCGGGACGGCATGGCGCCGCTGCTGCTGCTGGACGAGATTGCGGCGCATCTGGATGTGGTACGCCGGGCTGCCTTGTTTGAAGAGATTGCCGATCTGGGGGCGCAGGCCTGGATGACCGGTACCGATCTTTCGCTGTTCGACGGCGCCCGCGCCGAAATATTTCTGGTCGAAAATGGCCAATTCACGCGTCAGGATTAAAGCATGTCAGAACCCAACATGAACGAATATGGCGCCGACAGCATCAAGGTGCTGAAGGGCCTGGATGCGGTGCGCAAGCGCCCCGGCATGTATATCGGTGACACCGATGACGGCTCGGGCCTGCACCACATGGTCTATGAAGTGGTGGACAATGCGGTGGACGAGGCCCTGGCCGGGCACGCCAACCGCATCGATGTGCAGCTGAACCCCGATGGCTCCTGCACCGTACGCGACAATGGCCGCGGCATTCCCACGGGCATTCACAAGGAAGAAGGCGTCAGCGCCGCCGAAGTGATCATGACCCAGCTGCATGCCGGCGGGAAGTTCGACGAGAATGCCTATAAGGTTTCCGGCGGCCTGCATGGCGTCGGCGTGTCGGTGGTCAATGCGCTGTCGGAATTCTTGGACCTGCGCGTCTGGCGCGACGGCAAGGAACATTACATGCAGTTCCGCCACGGCGATCCGGTGGCGCCGCTGAAAGTGGTTGCCGATGCGCCCGGCAAGAAAGGCACGGAAATCACCTTCCTGCCCTCCACCGCCACCTTCACCAAGACGGAATTCGATTTCGCCACGCTTGAGCATCGCTTGCGCGAGCTGGCGTTCCTCAATTCCGGCGTCACGATCATTCTAGCCGACAAGCGCGGCGTGGAAACCAAGGAAGTCGCGCTGCATTATGAAGGCGGCCTGAAGGCGTTTGTCGAATATCTCGACCGCGCCAAAAACCAGCTTATTCCCGCGCCGATCATGATCGTGTCCGAGCGCGACGGCATCACCGTCGAAGTGGCGATGACCTGGAACGACAGCTATCACGAGAGCACGCTGGTCTTTACCAACAATATTCCCCAGCGCGACGGCGGCACCCATCTGGCGGGCTTCCGTGCCGGCCTGACGCGCGTGGTGACCAAATATGCCGATGACATGGCCAGCGCCAAGAAAGACAAGACCGCGCTGACGGGTGATGACTGCCGCGAGGGCCTGACCTGTGTGCTGTCGGTCAAGGTGCCCGATCCGAAATTCTCGTCCCAGACCAAGGACAAGCTGGTGTCGTCGGAAGTGCGCCCCATCGTGGAAGGCGCGATCATTGACCAGCTGGGCGCCTGGTTCGAGCAGCATCCGGCTGAGGCCAGGGCCGTGGTGGGCAAGGTGGTGGAAGCCGCCGCCGCCCGTGAGGCCGCCCGTAAGGCGCGTGAACTCACCCGGCGCAAGGGCGCGCTGGACGGCGCTTCCCTGCCCGGCAAACTGGCGGACTGCCAGGAACGCGATCCGTCAAAATGCGAAATTTTCATCGTCGAAGGCGACAGCGCCGGTGGCAGCGCCAAGCAGGCGCGCAACCGGAGCAACCAGGCGGTGCTGCCGCTGCGCGGCAAGATCCTGAACATCGAGCGGGCGCGCTTCGACAAGATGCTGTCCAGCGACAGCATTGTCTCGCTGATCACGGCACTGGGCACCGGCATCGGGCGGGAGGAATTCAATCCCGACAAGCTGCGCTATCACAAGATCATCATCATGACCGACGCCGATGTCGACGGCGCCCATATTCGCACCCTGCTGCTGACCTTCTTCTATCGCCAGATGCCCGAGCTGATCGAGCGCGGCCATGTCTTCATCGCCCAGCCGCCGCTCTATAAGGCGGCGCGCGGCAAGTCGGAGCAGTATCTGAAGGACGAAGACAGCCTGCAGGATTATCTGATCGCCGAAGGCACCAATGGCGCGGCCCTCACCCTGCATACGGGCGAAACGGTGGCGGGCGCCGATCTGACGGCGCTGGTCGCCCTGGCGCGCCAGGCGGTGGCGGCGGTGGGCGGCTTCCCGCGCCACTATCCCCGCTTTGTGCTGGAGCAGGCGGCAATCTCGGGCGCGATGAACCCAGAGATCCTGTCTGATGCCGTCAAAGCGGCCGAGGCGGCGCGCTATATCGCGCTGCGGCTGGACACGCTGAGCGAAGAGTTCGAGCGCGGCTGGCATGGCGAGCCCACCCCCGATGGCGGCCTGAAATTCTGGCGCGAGGTGCGCGGGGTGCGCGAAGCCGTGGCGATTGACGGGGCGCTGATCGCCTCCGCCGATGCCCGCAAGCTGGACCGCATGACCACCGAGTTGCAGCTGACCTATCTGAAGTCGGGCAGCCTGCGGCGCAAGGACGAGACGCGGGAAATCCGCAGCCCCAGCGAGCTGCTGGACGCCATCTTCGAATGGGGCCGCAAGGGCCTGGCGCTGCAGCGCTACAAGGGGCTGGGCGAGATGAACCCGGAGCAGTTGTGGGAGACCACCCTGGACGAGAATGCCCGTTCGCTGCTGGTGGTGAAGGTGCAGCATGCCGATGAGGCGGGCGAGCTGTTCGCCAAGCTGATGGGCGATGTGGTCGAGCCACGCCGCGAGTTCATCCAGGACAATGCGATCTACGCCTCGGTGGACGTGTAGTGGCGCTTCGCCTGCGCCGGGTCTTACGGGCCCTGCCAGGCGGCAGACCGCTTCCTGTCCAGCGCGGGGGCGTACCCCGTGGGGCCGAGCAGAATGTCGGTCTGCGCTTCCCGGATGCGCCCGAGCCGGTCGCGCCCTTTCCCCGGCATCTGGTCAGCGGTGCGGTTGGGGTTGTGCTGGGCGGCCTGGCCGTCTGGGGCTATGGCCATGTCACCGCTGTGAAGACCCCAATGGTTGCCCCGGTGGCCGTCGCGGGAGCCATAGTGAAAGCGCCAGCAACACCGGCGCAGCCAATTGAGACACATGCCTACATTCCCCGGCCACGCCAGCCGGCGCTGGATTCCGCGCCGATCCCGGGACCGCGTTATGTCCGTCGCGCGAATTCAGTTTTGCGCGATGTAGCAAAGGCTTCTGGGCACTCTCTCAAGAAAGAGTCGAAGGGCGCCAAGGTGCAGTTGGATGCGCTGGAGCCGGATGGTTGGGCCAAGGTGACGGATGGCGGCACCCAGGGCTGGATGCGCGCCAGCGTGTTGGGCGTGAACCCGCCGGAGTAAAATTGGAGAGCCGCCGACCCGGTCAGATACCTGGGGGATGACGGGTGGGGCTTAGGGCTTGGCGGTGCGCTTGCGCATCGCCAGGGTGCGGAGGCGCAGGGCGTTGAGCTTGATGAAGCCTGCCGCGTCCTTCTGGTCATAGGCGCCCTTGTCGTCCTCGAAGGTCACCAGGCTCTCGCTGTAGAGCGAGAAGGGCGAGGACCGGCCGACCACGGTGACATTGCCCTTGTAGAGCTTGAGCCGGACGGTGCCGGAGACGAATTCCTGGCTCTTGTCGATCAGGGCCTGGAGCATCTCGCGCTCCGGGCTGAACCAGAAGCCATTGTAAATCAGCGCCGCATAGCGGGGCATGATGTCGTCCTTCAGGTGGGCGGCGCCCCGGTCCAGGGTAAGGCTTTCGATGCCCCGGTGGGCGGTGAGCAGGATGGTGCCGCCGGGGGTCTCATAGATGCCCCGCGACTTCATGCCGACAAAACGGTTTTCCACCAGATCGAGGCGGCCAATGCCGTTGGCTTTGCCCAGGGCGTTCAGCTTGGTCAGCAGGCTGGCGGGGGAGAGCTTGACGCCGTCGATGCTGACGGCATCGCCCTTTTCAAAACCGACCTCGACATAGGTGGCCTTGTCGGGGGCTTCTTCAGGCGAAATGGTGCGCTGATAGACGATGCTGTCGGCCTCGACCGCCGGATCTTCCAGCACTTTGCCCTCAGAAGAAGAGTGCAGCAGGTTGGCGTCCACCGAAAAGGGGGCGTCGCCGCGCTTGTCCTTGGCGATGGGGATCTGGTTCTTCTCGGCGAATTCCAGCAGCTTGGTGCGGCTGGTGAGGTCCCATTCGCGCCAGGGGGCGATCACCTTGATGTCGGGCTTCAGGGCGTAATAGCCCAGCTCAAAGCGGACTTGGTCGTTGCCCTTGCCGGTGGCGCCATGGGCGACGGCGTCAGCGCCGACTTTTTCCGCGATCTCGATCTGTTTCTGGGCGATCAGGGGGCGGGCGATGGAGGTGCCCAGCAGATAAACGCCTTCATAAAGCGCGTTGGCGCGGAACATGGGGAAAACGAAGTCGCGGACGAATTCTTCGCGCAGATCCTCGATGAAGATGTTTTCCGGCTTGATGCCCAAGGTCAGGGCCTTCTGACGCGCCGGCTCGATTTCCTCGCCCTGCCCCAGATCGGCGGTGAAGGTGACGACTTCGGCGCCATATTCGGTCTGCAGCCATTTGAGAATGACCGAAGTATCCAGCCCGCCGGAATAGGCGAGCACGACTTTTTTGATGTCTTTCTTGGCCATAGGGCACCCGCAAAAATCGCCGGGACTATAGGCAGAAACCGGCCCGAATCCAGCTTTTAGTGCGGCATCCGGGCAAGCTGGCCGGACTGCATATCCGCCAGCTTTTCCGCGGCCAATCGGGCTGAGGCGCGCTCTTTGACGCTTTCGGATTTGAGCTGGCCGCAGGCGGCCATGATGTCCCGGCCGCGCGGGGTGCGCACGGGGCTGGCATAGCCGGCATTGTTGACGATCTCGGCAAATTTTTCGATCTGGCTCCATTCGGAGCATTCATAGGGCGCGCCGGGCCAGGCATTGAAAGGGATCAGATTGATCTTGGCGGGAATGCCGGCCAGCAGCTTCACCAGGGCGCGGGCGTCGGCCAGGCTGTCATTGAGGCCCCTCAGCATCACATATTCGAAGGTGATGCGGCGGGCATTGGAGGCACCGGGATAGGTGCGGCAGGCGTCGAGCAATTCCTTGATGGGGTATTTCTTGTTGATCGGCACAAGCTCGTCGCGCAGTTCGTCGCGCACGGCGTGCAGCGAGATGGCCAAGCTGGAGCCGATCTCGCTGCCGGCCTTTTCGATCATCGGCACCACGCCGGCAGTGGACAAGGTCACGCGGCGCTTGGACAAGGCCAAGGCATCGCCGTCGGTGACGATCTTGAGCGCGGCTTTGACATTGTCGAAATTGTAGAGCGGTTCGCCCATGCCCATCATCACCACATTGGTGACTTTGCGGCCCGGCGCCGTGCTGGGCCAATCGCTCAGCGCATCCTTGGCGATCATGATCTGGCCGAGGATTTCCGCCGGGGTGAGGTTGCGCACCAGTTTCTGGGTGCCGGTGTGGCAGAAGCGGCAGGTCAAAGTGCAGCCGACCTGACTGGAGACGCACAAGGTTCCCCGGTCTTTTTCCGGGATATAGACGCTTTCAAATTCGATGCCGGGGCCCGTGCGCAGCAGCCATTTGCGAGTGCCGTCGCTGGAAACCTGCTCCGTGACGATTTCGGGCCGGGCCAGAGTGAAATGGCTTTCCATTTCGGCGCGGAAGTCTTTTGCCAAGTTGGTCATGGCGGCGAAGTCACGGGCGCCATGGACATAGACCCAGTTCCACAATTGCCGGGCCCGCATCCTAGCGTTTTTTTCCGCCAAACCGGCGGCCACCAGCGCCGCCGTCAGGGCCGCCGGATCAAGCCCGATGAGGGAATGCTTGGTCTGGTTTGCGGAAGAAGACATTACATATTGCAGGCGGCGTGCATCTTGGCCAGCGCATCGCCGAAGCCTGCCAGAGAATAAGTATCGACGGTCTTGGTGCCACGCGATGAGGTGCCGATCGCCACGGCGGAGACGCCATGATTCATCGCATCCAGCAGCGGACCGCCATCGTTCAGATTCTGAAGCCAGGCGCTGCCATTCTGCCCCTCATTGCGGGAGAAGAAGTTGAAGCGGTCGCCGCCAATGCCAAGCGTGGCCGGTGCGCCCAGCTTGTAGGCATAGCCCGGCACGACTTCCAATTCCGCTTTGACCTTGCGGCCCGGCCAGTCCGACACCATCAGGAATATTGCGCCGCGCTTGAGGGACTTGGGTTCCTGGGCGCGCGGCTTGGACAAGGCATAGCAGGTCCTGGAACTTCCGCTGCCGGTCGTATAGGCCGTCCAGTTCTTGAAGGCGCCCAGCATGTCGGCGGAATCGGCCATGGCCTGGGAACCGGAAAGGGCCGGGGACAGGACCAGCAATGCGGCGATGGAACCCAGGATAATTTTGCGAATCATGAAAACTCCAACCTGCCGATGGCGCGGTTTGTCAGGGAAATCAGGCGTTTCTGTGGTGCCGACGCAAAGGATACCGGGTCTGGAGGCAGACCTCAAATCCTATCGCTAGTTCCATCGCGCTCCGGGCCGCACTGCCCTTCGCTTGCGCTCCGGGCGTTCGTCGTTTGAAATCGTCCACTGGACGATTTCATGGCCTTCGGCCATCGCTCCTCACTCGCGTAGCCCATAGCCGCGCGAGAACAGCCGCCACACCAGCCCGCCCAGAACAGCGATCAGCAGCAGGGTCAGGCCGATGCTCAATCCCTGCGG
>Ga0316224_1003858_pt1 | contig 11836 bp, 7 predicted proteins | sample TBH18013metaG_FD_206254 | JGI IMG/M metagenome (GOLD analysis project Ga0316224, IMG submission 206254) | Freshwater microbial communities from Trout Bog Lake, Wisconsin, USA - TBH18013 | ecosystem: Environmental > Aquatic > Freshwater > Lake > Hypolimnion/Profundal zone | place: USA: Wisconsin...
ATCACCATCGGCGGCTGTATCGCCGGCAACGTCCACGGTAAGAACCATATGCGCGAAGGGGTGTTCGGACGCCACGTCCTGTCGCTCCGGCTGCGCCATCCCGACCATGGTATCCTTGAGTGCTCCGAGACGGACAATGCCGAGGCGTTCGATCTGACCATCGGAGGATTGGGACTGACCGGCATTATTTTGTCGGCGCGGCTGGCGTTGATGCCGCTGGAAGGCACCGAAGTCAGCGAAGAGCACCTGCCGATTGCCTCGCTGGAAGAAGCCTTCGCCGAGATCGCCCGGCTCAAGGACCAGGCGGACATGCTCTATGCCTGGCTTGACCTGTCACGGCCAAGCCACGATACGCGGGGAAACGGCTTCATCACCTTGGCCCGCACCGCACCGGGGGTTCCCCTGTCCTCCATGCCGACACTCCCCGGACGGCTTGACCCCAGCGGATCTGAGATCAAACGCCTGCCGCTGTTTCGAGCCCAGACCCTGCCTTGGGTCAACCGGGTCTACCGCGCCCAGGCGCTGCGCCATCGTGGCCCACGTCGGATCCCGCTTGCCGACTTCCTGTTTCCCGCCATGGGCAAGGAGAGCTATTTTCATTTTTTCGGCAACGCCGGTTTCTTCGAGCAACAGGTCTTGCTGCCCGCCGATGCGGTCGCCAGCTATCTGCCCGATTTCCGCCGCATCCTGGCCCGTCACGGAGCGCCGGTCGCCCTGACGACCCTCAAGGCGTTCGACGGCGGCCGCAACCATCTGCTTCATTACGACGGCGAAGGGTTCAGTTTCTCCATCGACCTGCCCGACACGCCCGAGTCCCGGGCTCTCGCCGCCGAGTTGGATGAGCTTAACTGCTCGGTCGGGGGCAAGACCTGCGTCATCAAGGACGGCCGGCTTTCGGCGGCGACGGCACGGCGCCAGTTTCCCGACTACGATCAATTCCGCGCCCGTCTTGCGGCCTTCGACCCTCGCCGGCTGTTCGCGTCCGAACTGTCGCGAAGGCTGGACCTATGAGACGGAGTCTTATTGTCGGCGCTTCTGCCGGACTTGGCCGCGCCCTGGCAGAGCAAATGGCCGAGGTCGGCCACACCTTGTTCCTGGTGGCGTCCGACGGCCAGGATCTGGCGCCACTGGCGGCCGATCTCTCCATCCGCTTCAACGCCAAAGTGACCTGGATGGCAACCGACCTCGCCCGGGTCGATGCTGCCGCATTGCGCGACCGCGTGATGGCGGCGCTGGGCGGGTTGGATGATCTGATGCTGGTGGCCGGGTTCAGCGATCTTGCGCGCGACCGGGGCCCCGTGCCGCCCGAGATGGTCGAGCGGCTGGTGGCGGTCAACATGACCTCGGCCCTGCTGATTGCCAACGCCTTCCTGGGCGACCTTGCTACCAATCCACGGGCAAACCTCGTCGGGATGGGGTCCGTTGCCGCCGTGCGTGGCCGCCGCTCCAACATGGTCTACGGCGCCGCCAAACGGGGGTTGGAAGGCTATTTCGAGTCCTGCCGCCACTGGCTGGCCGGTGAGGGAGGGGCAAAGGTCCAGTTCTACCGACTGGGTTTCCTGTCCACATCCCTGACCTTTGGTCAGCGGTTGCCGTTTCCCGCCCTGTCGGCCGAAAAGGCCGCCCATACCGTCATCGCCAACCTGGGCCGCGACCTGGGCGCCTGCTATCTGCCGTGGTGGTGGCGGGGAATCATGACCCTGCTCGCCCACATGCCCTGGGCTATCTTCCGCCGTCTTGATATCTAGGCGACTTGAAAGCGAGGAGAAAAAGGCTCTATAGCTGGCGTCACGCGGGCCAATGCGGCCGGCAAATCGCCAGAGTAGGGACAATGACTCCTCCCCGGTTTTTGCTTGTGAATCCAACGGATGGACCCGAGTCCGAATATGGCGCTCTCTCCCGCTCGGGGGCGGAATTGCCCCAGTTGGGTCTGGCGGCGGTGGCGTCCGCCCTGGATCTGGTGGGCTTCCACGCGACCATCCGCGATGCCCACATCCAGGGGCTGACCGAACGCAGCCTGATCGACGCCATCCGCCAGGGCGGTTTCCGGGTCGTCGGGTTCTCGGTCTACATCACGACCATGGCCAAGACCTTCGCTTACGCCGCCGCCATCAAACGCGAGCTGCCCGACGTCATCGTCTGCGTCGGTGGCCCGCAGGTCACGCTGGCCCCACAGCGCTTTCGCACCGACACCATCGACTACATCTTCATCGGCGAGGCGGATGAGTCCATCGTCGACTTCGCCCAGGCCCTGGCCGATGGCCGTCTGCCCGGCGGTATCGAGGGCGTCGTCGGCCTGACGGAGCCATTGCCGGACGCGGGCCTGCCTCTGCGTCTGGTCAAGGATATCGATGCGCTGCCACCGATCAAGCTGGATAAGTGGTATCCGCTGGACCGGTTTTATCCCGCGATCCACATCCGGGGAAAGACGGTGGTCAATGTGGTCAGCGCCCGCGGCTGTCCTTACAAGTGCACCTTTTGCGCCGCTGCCGAAGTCAACGGCCGGCGGGTCCGGACGCTTTCCCCGGCAACCTTCGTGGATTTGTTGGGCTATTACGCTTCGATCGGCATCTCCTCGTTCATTTTTTACGATGACACGTTCTCGCTCAACCGGAAGCGGACACTGGAGATTTGCCGCGAGATCATGACCCGCAACCTCAAGATCGAATGGAAGTGCTTCAGCCGGGTGGATGCGGTAGACCCCGAACTGCTGGAACGGATGCGCGACGCCGGATGCTATTGCATCACCTTCGGCTGCGAGTCCCTCAATGACAAGACTCTGTCTCTCCTGAAGAAGGGCTTCACCGTCCAGCAATGCATTGATGGCATTGCCCAGGCCACCGATGCCGGGATAATCACCTGCGCCAGTTTCATGATCGGTCTCCCCGGCGAGACCGAGGCCGATCTGCGCTCCACCATCCGCGCGGCCGCTGCCAGCAGTCTGTCCCAGGCGCTCTTTCCCGTCTTCGAGCCCTACGAAGGTACGCCCATCTACGATCTGTGCCATACGACCGGCAAATGGATCGTGGACCCCCGCTACCGCAACAATCTGCTCCAGAACCAGGAAAGCGTCTGGGTCCCCGACACAATGAGCCGCGAGACGGTGGAGTCCCTGGCGCAAGAAGCCTTCTCCACCTTTTACCTGCGCCCCCATACCATCGGCGTGATGAGCCGGCTGGTCTGGCCCCTGCCGATCGAGCGCAAGATCCGGCTGGTGAGAGCCGGGTTCGACTATTTCGTGATGAACCGCCTGGGCCGGAAAAACAAAGCCGCCGGCAGCCGTTACCGCTGATCTTGTTGCCATCGCGCATGCAGTTGTGGCATTAGCCACCCGGTTGGTCCCATCGGATCCACGGCGTGGGCCACGTCCGCCGACCATCTGACGGTTCCCTTACTGCTGGGGCGACACCATGTCCGACCGCTTGGATGTTCTTTTCATCTACCCGCCCTGGGCTGTGCTCGACGACCGGGCGATCTTGCAAAACAGCCTGCCGCCGTTGGGCATCCTCTCCATCGCCGCCTATCTGGAGTCCCTGGGCCGCCGGGTGGCGGTCTGCGACATTCACGGTGAAAAGCTGGATGACGCCGATCTCCGCCTCCGTCTGCGCCACCATCGCCCCCGCTTCATCGGCATCAGTGTCTTGACCAACATGTCGATTCCCGCCCACAAGATCGCGCGCATCTGCAAGGAAGAGAGTCCCGACTGCGTCATTGTGGCCGGCGGCGTCCACGCCGAGGCCATGCCGGAGAGCATGCTGAAGAATTCAGCTTTTAACGCGGTCTGCCGCGGTGACGGCGAGGAATTGATGCGAGACGTGCTGGACGGCAAGCCTTTCGCGGATATCGCAGGGCTGAGCTGGCGCGACGGCGAGAGCATCCGCCATAACCCGCCGCGCCCGCTCACCATGGACCTGGACCGCTTTCCGTTCCCGGCTTACCACCTCGTGGACTTCAAGAACTATTTCCCCGCGGTCGGCTCGTACCGCAATCTGCCCGCCATCAACATGCTGATGACGCGCGGCTGCCCGGGAAAGTGCTCGTTCTGCAACTCGGCTCGCACCACGCTTCGAACCCGCGACCCCGGCCGGGCGGTCGAGCAGATCAAGCTGCTGCGCCAGAAATACGGCATCCGTCAAATCCAGTTCTATGACGACACGTTCACCGTGTTCAAACAGAACGTTCTGGCCTTTTGCCAAAAGCTGTCCCAGGCCGATCTGGGGGTTAGTTGGACCGCCTATATCCGGGGCGACTGCTTCTCCGAGGATATGGCGATCGCCATGAAGAAGGCGGGATGCCATCAGGTGCTGATGGGGGTCGAAACCGGAAACGAACGGGTCGCGGCCCGCATCGGCAAGACCATCGACCGCGAACGCTACAAGGAAACCGTCCGCATCGCCCATAAGCACGGACTCGAAGTGCGCGGTTCCTTCATCATCGGCAACATGGAAGAAACCCTCCAGTCCATGGAGGACACCCTCGATTTCGCCATGGAACTGGACGTGGATCTGTTCCAGTTGAACATTTCCACCCCCTATCCGGGCTCGGCCCTGTTCAGAGAGGCGGCGGAAAAGGGCTGGTTGAAGCATCGCAACTGGTACGCCTACGGCCAGGGGGAAGTGATGGTCGAGCAGCCGCAGATTTCGGCTGCGGCGATCTATGCCTTCGAGCGCTACGCCTTTCGCCGGTTCTATCTGCGCCCCAAGGCCGCGTTCCGCATGCTGAAGCGGATCGCCAACATCCGTCACCTTCGCGACTATGTCCTGGCGGCCATGGTTCTGCTCCTGGGCCGCCACAAGAAGTCCGGTGGCGTAGATAAATGGGCGTGCTGGAAGAATCTGCGCGAGGAGGACTTTTTCGACGTCGCCCTTGATGTGGAACAGCCGTTGCGGATGACCTATGCCTTGCGGCAAGAGCGTATATTTGCCTGATCGAGGGGATATTCCCTGATTGAGGACTGGGGAGGGGAGATGTGCGGCCTGTTCGGATTCGCCGGGTTTGATCGCGCCCTGTCGCCGGCTGAAGTCAAAGCGTTCGAAGCTGCCACCGCCACCTTGGCCCATCGCGGACCTGACAATCAGGGCGGCTGGACGGCGGGAGGCACCTATCTCGGCCACCGGCGCCTGTCCATTATCGATCTGTCCGCGACGGCGAACCAGCCCTTCCAGGACGATTCCGGCCGCCACGTCCTGATCTATAACGGCGAAGTCTACAACTACCTCGAACTGAAAGCCGAGTTGGAGGCCGAGGGCGTTCCCTTTCGAACATCGTCGGACACCGAAGTGGTGCTTGAGGCGCTGAAGCGTTGGGGCCGCCAAGCCCTAAACCGCTTCGATGGCATGTTTGCCGGCGCCTGGCATGATCGAACCCTCGGCCGCACGATTCTGTTCCGAGACCCCCTGGGGCAGAAGCCGCTCTACTGGTCCGAGGGGGCTGGCGGAATTGCCTTCGCCTCTGAATTACGCGCCCTCCTCTCGCTTCCGAACCACCCACCCACCCTCGACCTTGGCGCCTTCCACCGTTTTATGGCGCGGGGCTATTACGCCTGGGATGAAACCCCGGTGGCCGGTATTCGCAAACTGCTGCCCGGCTGCCTGCTGACCATCGAGAATGGACGGGCGACCGAAGAACGGTACTGGGATTCGGTGCCAGGCCGCGACCGCCTCGACATCAGCGACATCGAGGCTCTTGACGAGTTTGATCGGCTGTTCTCCCGATCTTGCGTCCAATCCATGCGCTGCGACGTCCCCTATGGCGTCTTTTTGTCCGGCGGCATCGATTCGTCGCTGGTCATGGACTATTGCAAGCAGGCCAATCCCCATGTGCGGGCGTTCTGTGTCGCCATGGGGGAGGCCGATTTCGACGAAAGCGCCAAAGCCGAGACTCTGGCCCTCCATCTCGGAATTGAGGAGTTCCACCGCTTCGTCATGGGACACGACAGCGTGGCGGAGTGCCTGGAGTCCGCTCTCGCCCTCAGCGACGAGCCTCACGCCGACCCCGGCTGGGTCAATGCCTACTTTCTGGCCCGGTCGTGCCGACCGTACATGACGGTGGGACTGGCGGGGGATGGCGGCGACGAACTGTTCGCCGGCTACGCCCCCTTCGCCGGCTTGCGGCCGGCACGCGTGCTGGCCGCCCTGCCGGACGGCGCCATCGCCGCGCTGAAGCTGGCGGCGCGGCTGGTGCCGCCCAGCGACCGCTATATGGGACTGCGCTTCAAGCTGGATTCCTATCTGCGTGGCTTTCCCGCATCCGAGACCGAACGGTGTGCGCGCTGGTTGTCGGCGCTCAACGAGGACGACCTCGCTCGCCTGACGGGAGGGGCCGGGGCGACCAGCCCGTTCTTTCCCAGCCTGAATCAGGTGATGGCACCGGTGGCGGGAAGCAGCGATATTCAACGCATGCTGTACTTCTATCAGAAGATGTTTCTTCCGGAATTCGTATGCTCCCATACCGATCGTGCCGCCATGCAGATGGGCATGGAGGTGCGCTCACCGTTCCTGTCCGTCCCGCTGATCGAATTCGCCAATCGTCTGCCCGACCGCCTCAAGATTCGGGGCGGCACCCTGAAATACCTGTTGAAGCAAGCCGCCGCCCGCCGGGGCTTGCCCGACGCGATCTTGCGCCAGAAGAAGCAGGGCTTCACCTTCCCGGTGGCCCGCTGGCTCAAGACCCTGCTGCACGACCGCCTGATGGGGCTATTGGCCAACGATGGCTGGCACGACGGTCTGGTCGATCCGTCTGAAATCCGCCATATGATCGACCAACATCTCGGCGGCCGTGCCAACCACTACCGTGTGCTGTATTCCCTGATCGTGTTTGCCGCCTGGCGTCGCCGCTATCCCGCTTTGGAGATCCGATGACATTGATCGCGTCTGACGACTATGCCTATCAAGCCGCATTTGTTGCCGACAACGCTTGGCGACTGCTGTCCATGCAGGACGCCGACGCCCTGTCGCCCAGCCACGGCTGCTTCCACTATGCCTATTGGCGCGACAAGACCTCGGAATTCGCCGATGCCCGCTTCCAGGAGGCCGGCGCAACCCTCGGACTCCTGACCCACCCCCATTTCGACCCGGCCCGGGCGGCCGGGCGGCTGGCGCCGGTCGAGCGGCTTTACGATGGTTTCGCGGCGGCGCTGGGCGCACTGGCCCGCCAGCAATATCCCGAAGGCTGCTACGACGAATGGTACAAGGGCGAACGCGGTTTTGCCGCCACCGAATTCACCACCATCGCCTACGGGCTGGCGGCACGGTTCATGGGAGAGCGGCTGCGACCGGCGGAACGAGCCGTGCTGGCCGAAGTGATGACGAAGGCGGGCGGCTGGCTGGCCCGTCGGAACGACCGCGTCAAGGCCAATCACGAAGCCGCGGCGGCCGCCGCCCTGGCCCTGGCCTGGGAGGTCACCGGAAACGCCGCATTCAAGGCCGCGGCGCGGGCCGCCGTCGACGACACCCTGGCTCGCCAGCAATCGGAGGGCTGGTTCCCCGAAATCGGCGGCATGGATCTGGGCTATTGCAGCGTGCTGCTGGACTACCTGATGATCCACGCGACCGTGACCGGCGACGGGCTGGCGATTCCCGCCATGCGCCGCCTGTTCGCCTTCATGCGACCGCATATCCATCCAGACGGAACCATCAGCCCGGAATCCGGCCTGTGCCTCAACCCCTATGTCAGCCGTCTCGGTCTCGGCCTGCTGGCGGCCTGGGACGAGGATGCCGCGGCCCTGCTGGCGCGGCTCCGCACCGCCAGCCCCGGCCCCAAGGGCTTGGCCCCCTATCTCGCCGACGATTTGCGCCTTTGCCGCTGGTCGCATTTGGCGGTGACGGCGGTCCTGATGACCGAGCGTCATGACCGCGTCCCGGCACTCTCCTTCGAACAGCGCTATCCCCAGGGCTGGACCATCCGCCGCGATTCGTTGGTGGCCGCCTTTCATCGGGACGATCTGCATGTTTATTTCGCTCCCGCCGGCGGCGGTGCGGTGCGGGTCTATCGCGGGGCAACGCTGGTGGCGGAAGATATCGGCGTATCGCTCAGGGACGCCTCTGGCCATTGGGGCAGCGTGGGCTATGATACCGACCGCCCTTTGGAAGAGCAGGACGGCGGCCTGGAAATGCGCTCGGCGCTGAGACCGGCGGCGTTCTTCTACCCAAGCTTTCCCGCTCGACTGATCCTGCGGCTGGGCAGTTCCTTCGCCTGGTCGTCCTACCTGATGCGAGCCCTGATCGACGCCTACCGCCTCCGGGCGCGAACCGCCATCAACCAGTCCGCCGCCCCCGTGACCAAGGGCCGTGAAACCTACGACTTCTCACGGCGGGTCGAGATCATCGATAATGCCGTGGTCGTGCGAGACCGCCTGCACAGTCGCGGCTCCGCCATCGCTCCCGCCGGCCTCGTCCTCACCCCGCCGCCCTCGGGACCCGTGGACACAACCCTGGTCATGCCGGCCAAGGCCGTTGAAATCCGCAAGATTTTCAATGCCGATGGAACGAGCGCCGTGACGGTCGGCCCAATGATTGTCGAGGAGTGACCCCGTTGGTGATTCCGAGTTACCGCACCCGGTTTCTCATCCTGGCCGCGATCATTCTCATGGCGGCGTCTCTTGCGGTTCGGTGGCAGCGCGGTCACGGAAGCCTTCTGCCCCGGCATGAGGCGATCTTGGAGGTCGGATCGACGCTGGCCGTCCCACAAGCCGGCGTCTCGTTCGCAATCGAAGCCATCCGGGTCAGCCAGGGCGGCGCGATGCTGACGACGGCGGAGGCGGGAAGAACACCGCGGGATCTGCCACCCGGAACATTCACCATCCATGACGGCCAACTGCTCGCCAACCCGCTTCCAAACCATCTTCAGGCCCTGAGGGTCTCGTTGCCCATCGGCATTCCTTCGTTCCCGGCCAAGGTGCTGTACGCCATTTTCACCGTGGCTGGCCTGGCAAGCCTTGCCTCCCTGCTCCGCGACGGGGTCCAGCAAGGCACGGCCTGGCCGAGCGGCAAAACCGCCCTCGACCGCCTGGGCATTGGCGGCCGCATCGCCCTCTACCTGACCCTGAGCGTCACGGCTTATCTCGGCTGCGCCGCGGCCTATGGCGCGCGCTACCTGCAAGACCGCCCCGACGCCAACGGATCGCTGCACGAGCGCGTCTTGGCCTACCTCGCTAACCCGGCCGCCTATGACACCATTTTTCTCGGGGACAGCCGGACCTTCACCGATCTGCACCCCGACCTGTTCGATGCCCTGGCCGGCACCAAATCGGTTAATCTTGCCGCCTTTGCCAACTGGCTCCCCACCCAGTTCGCCCTTCTCGAAGACATCGTCGATTCGATTCCGCCGGGAACGCGCGTGGTCTGGTCGATCGGACAGTCCAATTTCGGCGACTTCCGAATCTGGCCCCGGGTCTATCCGCTGAAGGTCTCGGCCATCGCCAAGTTGCTGGCCGCCGGCGTGCCCGCCCCGAAGCTGGTCGAAGCGGTGTCGTGGTCTCGGGCGCCCCTGCGACTGTTCGCGGATCGGGCCACGATCCGGCAAGCGCTGCTTGATCGGATGATCGCGCCACAGATGCAGAAGAGAACGGGGCCGGAGGGCTATGCCGACATCACGGTGTCCAAGACGCTCGCCCAGGAGATGGCGGAGGTGGAAGCCCGATATGCCGGCCGCCCCGGCGTGGTCCGCGCCGAAGCCATTGCCGACGAGGGGGGCGTCAATTCAGTGGTCCTGACCCTCCGGGGGGGGACCTATTACCGGATCGAATTGGTCCCGGAATATTTCCGCCGCAAGCAGGCCGAGATGAAAGCCGAGATGAAACCGGCTCCCGCCTCCGATGCGGATGACGAGGTGGGCGAGAACGAACCGGTTGTCGTGACCTTCACGCCCGATCCGGTACGGCTTCGTCTGTTTAAGGCGATGCTTGACCGTCTTCATGATCGTGGCGTCAATGTCGTCATCAATGAGATGGAGGAAGCGCCGTATAATTACGGCCCACCAGCCCGGAAATCACGAGAGAGCTCGCGGGCATTCCTGCGCACCGTCGTAATGCCGATTGTCGCGGAACGGAATTTTCCTTATATTAGAGTCGATTTCAATAAACTTCATGATGATGACTATTTCGACTACAATCACTTGAACAGCAATGGGATCGCAAAATTCCTGCCTATGTTTGTGGCGAAACTCGATACAGTGACCGCGCGATAAATCACGAGGGGACAGCGTGCAGTTCAATACTCCTGAATATGCCGTATTTTATCTCGCCGCGTTGATGGTGGGATGGCTGCTGGCCGGCCGTCCCATCCCGCGGACCTGGGGGCTTCTGCTGGCCAGTTGGTGGTTCTATGCCAGCAACAATGGCTGGCTGCTGTTGCTGATCATCGGCAGCACCCAGTTCGACTACGTGGCGGCGCGGGCCATCACCCGTTCGTCGTCACACCACGCTCGCCGTGTCTGGCTGACGGCATCGCTGGGGATCAATCTCGGCCTGCTTGGATTCTTCAAGTACACCGACTTCCTCGGCAACACCGTATCCCACCTTGCCGCCCTGGTCGGCTGGAAACTGGGGTGGGTCGAGATGAACATCTTGCTGCCGGTGGGCATCTCGTTTTACACCTTCGAGGCGATGAGTTATGTCATCGACGTCTACCGGGGCCAGTTGGCCCCGGAACAGCGGTGGTCACGCTACGCCTTCTTCATCGCTTTTTTCCCCCACCTGATCGCCGGTCCCATCGTGCGGGCCAGACAGTTCCTGCCGCAGATCGACGCGCGCCCCCGCCTGAGCGTCGCCGAGTTCGAACGGGCGGTGGTCCGCATTCTGGGGGGATTGGTCAAGAAGATGATCCTGGCCGACACTTTGTCGGTGGTGGCGGACCGGGCCTTCTCGGCGACCGCTCCCCTCGACACGATATCCGCCTGGATGGGGGTTCTCGCCTTCACCCTGCAAATCTATTTCGACTTCAGCGGCTACACCGACATCGCCCTCGGTTCGGCCCGGTTGATGGGCTTCACCCTCCCGGAAAACTTCCTCCGCCCCTACGCCGCCTGGAGCATCACCGATTTTTGGCGTCGCTGGCACATGTCGCTGTCCACCTGGCTGCGCGACTACGTCTATTTTCCCCTGGGCGGCAACCGGGACAAATCCAAACTGCGCGTCTGCGGGAACCTGCTGGCCACGATGCTGGTCGCCGGGTTATGGCATGGGGCCGCCTGGAATTTCGTGCTGTGGGGGGGGCTGCACGGGATTTTGTTGGCGACGGAAAGAATACTGGGCTGGCATCGGGCCACGGCCGGCGCATCCATGCTCATCCGGCGGGGGGGCACCCTGATGGTGGTGGCACTGTTGTGGGTCTTCTTTCGAGCCACCGAGACCGGACGGGCCCTTTCAATTCTGCAAAGCTGCCTGACCTGGACGCCGCCGGCGGACGACGCTCTTCCGGTCCTGCCCGTGATTGTGATCGCGCTGGGCACTTTTGGCGCCCACTGGGCGGGAGATCTGGTGACCGCCTGGAAGCCGCCGCCGCTCGGTGTCCTTCCCCGTGGCATCCTCTATGCCGTGGCGGTGATGGCCGTCGTTCTGTTCAATAGCGACGCCCCGCCGACCTTCATCTATTTCAGGTTCTGAGAGCCTGTCCGGAAAGTTGTCATGAGATTTCACGCCCTTGGGATGAGACGCACCGATGAAAGAGGGGCCGCCAGGAGAGGGGGGCGACGTGATGCGGCGCCATCACAAGCCTCCCCTCGACGAAGCGGGCGTCCATCCCAAGGGCGCCTGCGGTCGTTCGGAACCAGCCCGCCTGGTTCCGAACGATGAAACTCCATGAAAACTTTCCGGGCAGGCTCTGAGCATGACACCGTC
>Ga0316224_1003861_pt1 | contig 11821 bp, 11 predicted proteins | sample TBH18013metaG_FD_206254 | JGI IMG/M metagenome (GOLD analysis project Ga0316224, IMG submission 206254) | Freshwater microbial communities from Trout Bog Lake, Wisconsin, USA - TBH18013 | ecosystem: Environmental > Aquatic > Freshwater > Lake > Hypolimnion/Profundal zone | place: USA: Wisconsin...
TTATCTTGTACATAACGAACTGCGAATTTTAGTGCCTCCAATGGAGCAATAGGCTGCTCGCGCATTTCAATAGCGATCCACTTCTCGTAGTTCACTTCGCGCAGCAGCATTGATGCCTCACCGTGGTTCTCGGTCGGTTGGCTGAAATCAGCCAACCCCGGCTGCGCCACATGGAAATGCGTCAGCCGGTCACCTGCGGTTTTGATCGCGGCGCCGATTGAGCCCTCGCCGAGGAGAACGCACGCAGTGTCGAGGTGAACACCCAAGCCTGGGCTTGCAACCTCGCGCACCAAATCATTCACCTGTTCCCAATGGGTTAGAAAATCGCCACCGTAGAATGCCGGAACTGGCTCAATTCCAAGCACCGTGCCGGCAGTGGCAACAATCTCGCCCAACACCGCCAAACGCTCTGTGGCAATCGCCCATGCATCCTGCTGGGAAATGTCGCCCCTCAACCGATTGCGCGGTGCCCCGAAGACCATCACTTTCGCCCCCAGCGTTCCTGCAATCTCTGCCACCAAGCGCATATGATCGCAGAAAGCCGCAAAAATCTCGGCACCTCCAAAAAGCTGCAGTTCGGGACGGCCGAACATGATGGCCTGCAATGAACTCACCACCAGCCCTGCATCGGCGACCTTGCGATGATATTCTGCCAATTTTGCAGGAGTCAGTTGGTCCCAATCGGCCAAGCGCGTCGGTGCCACTTCCAACCCATCGACACCGAGCGCCGCAAGCCGCGCGAATGCCTCTGAATCCAGCGCAGACGGCCACGCCAGATTGGATACAGAGAGACGCATCATCATGAAGCCGCCTCAGATGCCAGGAAATCCGATATCTCGCTCATCACCTGATCACTGGATAAATGATAGCCACCCGCCCCACCCAACAACGAGTCATGAATGGTGCGTAAATTATAGAACGGCGGGGTCGGTACCGGATCGGCAATTTTGACCGCCGGAAAGAAGCGCCGCCGAATGCTTTCCATCTCCACTGGCTCCGTCGTTATATTGGCCAGTCGAATGCCCGCAGCAGTGACTTTTTCAAGGTCTTCGCTCAAGCGGCGCAGCGGGTACCACTGGAATTTCGCATTTGGAACGATTTTTTCCGGCTGATTGCGGTGGATCAGATCGAAAATGGCGTTCTTCTTCAGTCCCGTTCCGAAAAGTGCCGGCAGACGCAGGATTGTGTGGTTTTCAAAAGTCTCAGCTACAAATTCTTCCAGACGCAGGCGGTGCAAGCCATATGGGTGCAACCCTTCCGTGGCAGGAGCATCAAGTTCCGTTTGCCCATTCGGGTCACCGTACACGTCAATCGTCGATACCAACACAAAGGATTGAGTGCGTATGGATTTCAGCGCTGCAATCAGCCGCGAAATCCCATCCCAATCTTGGGCAGGCTCTTTATTTGCGAGCCACTTAACAGCGGAAACGCCTGCGCACACAACTTGATCAAAGCTTTGACCGCGAATGTCTTCAATATTGCGCGAATTGAACAACCCAGAAAACGAGCGGCCCCTCGCTAACGTACTGCCTACGAAGCCCGTATAACCAATCAGCGCATCATTCGACATTGCCGTTTCCTTATCAGAGGAAATTTTCGAGGCCCGCGATTTCGCCACGAAGCCCGCCACTCTCGACACTCGGCATTTCTTCTGCGCCAAGCTCAATCATCGAAAGAATTCTCTCTGTTGCAAAAAATATTGTGTCAATTTTGCCGGACATCACAGAGAACGTCCGCCCTCGTTTATAGACGTAGCAGCTTCTGTCATCGAAGCTTCCAACAGGCTTGGTTTTCAGTGAGAGTTGTGGACCCAGAAACTTGAAAACATCTTTAAAGCCTGGAACATACTTCGAAATCTGAGCCTCCATGCCGGCGACTTTATCCTGTACAGTGCCGCGCGTTAGGCTATCGCTCACGTTCCGCGCCTCTTGGGAAGAATGATATTGACCAAGCGGCGTGTGGATCACACTTGAAAGTGTATAAATATTTGGGTCTTCCGTCGGGTAGACAGAACAAAGTGGCCCATCCACCATCGTGACGGCGGGGAAAGCCTCCTTTGCTTCGTAATACAAAAGCATCGTTGGCTCATAATACAGTTCAATAGGCGGGCGCGTTAAATGCCCCCATGTTGCATCAATTAAAAAATCAAAACGCTGGCCATCAACAAATACACCACTATCGCTTTCTTCAATTTTCTCAACTTTATAATCTAAATTCAAACAAGGGCGCAGCTTTTCTGAAAAATATTTCCGCGCCACATCAAGTAGTAAAACTCGCTCAGATGTTAGAATACACCCATCTATATTTTCTAACATTTCTGGTATATCTGAAATTTCAGTGAACTCAATACCAGACGATGTCATAATGAGCTTATATGTTATGAAATCGATCAGAGAATCTCCACGAGGAACTGCATAGATATTTTGGGCGATCGGGCGGCTCAACGATGGATAACGCTCTATAAAGCGGGAAAATCCATCCCGTGACTGCATGCGCGTTCCATAATGACGCGGGTAATGAAATCCCATATGCAGTCGAAACTGGTTGTTACCAGATGCCAAATGCATGAGTCGGCTTTGTTGCTCGAAGATAGTGACATCGAACCCGAGTGATCGGAATGCCGTTGCGATATGGCAACCATACCAACCACCGCCGACGACTGCAAAAGACAGAGCCATAGCAACTTCACCTCATTCGAATTGCGACGCCAAGCCCGCCCTACATAGCCGATATAGCGTTAATGTCGCCCTCAGCGGAATACCGCAGGGATAATCCCAGCCGCCGCGAGGTAAAAAGCCGCTGCCGGCACAACACACTCGCCCTGCTCAGCCAGAAAACTGAGCAAATCTGCATCAGCAACCAATCGTAGTTCGAGATACTCGTCTGATCCGTTAGCCCGGTAGATGTGTTCCAACTCCGCAAACGCACAATCCGTCTCGATCAGCACGCCCAGATCATGCACATTGCTGTACGGATGAACCACCACAGTCAGTGGACGGAAGCCCGTCACTCGGTCCCAGCCCAGGCCGAGCTCCTCCAAAAGCTCGGTGGCCGCCTGGGCTTGGAAACTGACGCGCGCGCCCTGCTGTGCAGTCGGGTCCACGGCACCGGCCGGCGGCATCTGCCAGCATCCAGCTTCATAGGCAGCCCGGCCACTCCGAAGACCGAATACGATCCCCTCGCGCAATCGCAATAACCCACACACGCTGAGTTGCCGTACGCGCAACCGAGCGGCCAAGGCCGCATCACGATAGCCGGCAACGGCAAAACGGTATTCGGTGAAATGGCCACGTATGTGCGTCGCTGTCAGTTCGGTGACAGAAAAAATTCTACCATTGAATAGCCGCCCGCCCGCCCGCTCTTGTGCGGCCGACCAAGCGGCCTCGATTGCTGGTAAAAGTTCGGATGGAATCGGCGGTGGCCCTTCATCAAGTTCGACGATGAGATCAGACGCAACAGGGAAGGCTGTGTAGCCGACTGCGCTCATCTCAAATCGCCTCAAAGCCGCCACGGCTGGGCTTGGTCAATAGCTCGGGCTGTTCACGTTGCAGCCAATTGTAATAGGAATTCCCTTCCGTGGAGAAGGGATCGTCAAAGGCGGCGTAAAGGTCATCCCGCGTTCTGAACAACACGCGCACAGATTTTGGAATTTTTTCGCCATTATCGAAGCGGCCATATTTCCAGTATCCAGAAGGGATACCATCCACATGCACTTTCTTAATGGCGCGCTTATACCAATTCCAAACTTCCATAATCTCCACATTATCACCGGCATATTTTTCAGTCATGATGTCGCCGGCGGAGTTGATTTTTGTGTAGTGATAGAATTTGAGCGGCGAATTGTTCACTAAAATGACGCCGTCATCGCTGAAGCCAATGCGCCGGGTGCTGAGATTCCAACTGGCGACGTTGCACCCCGGATCGCGCTCCACATAGACACGCGGGAACAAGGCCGGCACGAGATCGCACCATTTTTGGTCGGTGAAAATGCCGTTCTCTACTTCGTCGTAGCATGCAGAATAGAGTTGGCTCGCCCACCAATTTGCAAAACTTCTCCCCACCTCGTCATTGCGCACCGCACAAAAACCTAGGTTGTAAATGCCGTATTTCAACGAAGTGAGCTCGTTGTCACGCACTTGACCAAAGGTGACATTCGGCGCCACCTGATGGGGGGTCAATAGCACCGAATGGTCGTCAAGATGATCGAGAACGCTGTCGAGTGAGTGGAACACCGCGATGTCAGGGTCAAAATAGACCACCTTGTCGGCGTCACTCTCCAGCAAATAGGACATCATCCGCCCTTTGACAGCTGTGCAAGCTTCAACGATATCGTGCTTGAACAGCCAGGCCGAAAAGCGATCTAGACCGAGTTGCTCAGGATACAGCACCTGATCAAAATCAGCGAGCACAGTCGCGGCATCCACCCCGGGAGGCGGGGTATCGACCATCATCGCCCACAACTCCCAGTCCGGGTGCACTTGGCGCAACGTCCGCGCCAGCATGATTGCGCGCGTAAGGTAGCTGAAGGTAAAGCTACTGAAGCACTTAACTTTACTCATGTAAGCGCCATGCCATTATAAAATTTATCAACCGTCGCCGTGGTGCCAGAATCAATGATGCTGAAACGGTGCGGGTGAGCACGACGCTTTAAGGCGGCATTGACGGCATCGTCACGCAAGAAGAAATTTTGTAGCGCCGCAGCATCTTCAAACACACTGCCACACCCTGTCTTTCGGACCATAGCGGCGACATTGCCGCTATCCTTCAGGCAGAGAAGGTAACATCCGGCTGCCACGCCCTCATGAGCCACGAAGGAGAACGTCTCCGGCCAAGGGGAGAGCATGGCCAGGAAGTCGATTTTGTGTTCATTCAGCAAACGCGTGGTCGCATCCCGATCATCCGGCGTCGTCTCAGTCACCACGAATTCGCATTCCGGGAGACTGGCCACTGAGCGCGCACCGAAATGAACAAACTGATAGCGCGCATCGCTATGGAATTCGTCAACAAGTGAGGAAAATACCTCCCAGCCTTTGCTTGCCGAGGTGAAGCCGACGAATCCGATGCGGACCGGAGACTCACTGTCGACCGCCTGTTGGTCGAATGACAGTTCAGGCGAAACGATCGGGTCAAGCAGCCAGTGCGGATGCGCGGCGGACGAGACAACGGGTAGATCGGAACGGCTGCGCCAGAGGTCGAGTGTGAAAGCAGAAGGTGCCAACACATCGAATTTGCACGCCTCAAATAGCCGATTCATGCGGTCAAGATGATGACCACGAGATTCGCCATAAACACAAATGCGGCAGACTTTGCTGTCGGTTGTTGGCGCATGGCAGAACGCCAGATCGTTACGAAGAAGGTTAAAACCCTCGCAAATCGACGTGTAATCATGCAACCAAAACACGGAATGCGCTGGGGACAGCACTTTGCATAGTTCGATCACCTGATCTTCGTGAAAGCCTAGAACACTGTGCACCACCAGCAGACGTTGCGCCTTGAATTCAGAGGTGCATTTCCCAAGCAGGTCGATAAATGTGGTGATTTTGGCAAACCCTGAAAATTCACCATTGATGACAATTTGAACCTCGAATTCAGGATCAAATGGTGCAAGATTTAATCTGCCACGGCGTGGTGAAAGATGAATATAAGCATAGCCACGCTGAGCGAATCGGCTTCTTTCATCTGCAATGAATATCTGTGTGCCGCCAATAACCTTGATATAGCAATCATGGCTGAGAGAGACGACCAGCCCTCGGGCTGAATTTATCGCTGCATTGATCCGCTTACCCAACTGCCTACGGGCTAGCAGATCACCAGGCGGCGCTTTATATCCCTCTGAGCGCTGCTCTGCAGACCTAGCCGCTTCTATAATCCGCCTACGATACCCCCCTGGACGGCAAGGCGCGCGACCTTCATTGCGACCGGCGACAAGATAGTGCCAGAACGGATTCAAGCCCGCATCATTAACATCCTCATTTGCCTCAAGATAATAACGTGTATCGAATGTCTTATTAGGATTCCGGCCTTCACGCCAACCGGCGTAATAGTAATGCTCAACCGGATCAACGCCCGCTTCAACAACATCGCTATTTTGCGAGAGGTAATAACTGGCGCTCAGCTCAGTTCGAATCAACGCCATGCGATCCATATCCTGAGCTCCATCGGGCTCTGGAGGAGATTCAGGTTGTGGCGCTTGAGCAGCTTCTTTTTCTGCCGCAAAGAGAGTGGCAACTGGCAGCGAAACCACAGTGTGATGCAATGGAGCGCTGTCATGATTATCGGGCAGCGGCACATAGCGCCCGGCGCGCAGTTCGATCTGCGCCAACAACGGATTGACCAAAAACCCAACAGCCTGCGGATGGAGCAGCTTCAGCGTTCCGATCTGCCGATCCGCCGACGCACTGAGCCCTTCACGCCAACCTCGAAATGCAAAATGCGCAACTGGATCGAAGCCATCAGGAAATGGCTGAGGCATATTGCCCGTGTAGTATTCTATATCTACATGCTCACGAAGCACCGAAACCCAGTCAAGGACCGGATATCCAAACAACAGCAGTGAGCGGGTAGAGGGTAATACCCCAGATTCTGCAAGGCGATTTTCTTGTCGTCCAAATTTTAAATAGTGAAAAAATGGGTTAACACCAGCAGCAGCAACATCGGAATGTTGCAATATATAACTAGTTGTATCGAAATATGGATTTGGATTTCGGCCCTCGAACCAACCCAGCCTACAAAAATGTTCAAGTAAGTCTTGTGGTACGCCGGCAAGGTCGGGATATTCGTCAGCATAGAAATCGCTGTCGAATCCCGTCCTTACCAACTCTACATCATCAGTATTTAAACTCATCACCTTGCCCACTTCCGCAATGCCAATGGGCACAGCCACATGCTGCCTCATGTGAGACCAAATCTAGCAGTGAGGCAAAGGCACCAACGAGAAATTTGACCTAGAACAACGAAAAGCCCTTGTGAGGCAGTCGCCCCTCACGAAAGCCCGCGTATTCAAAGTGCTCTTGAGCGTTTTTGATCACGCCCTTGCGGATCGCGTCCACGACGTCGGGGTTTTCAGCTAGGTAGAATTTTTCGTCAACAACCAACTTACGCGGCAGACGCCCCTCAAAATACCCAGTCGTATAGTAATGGTCTGCAGCGCTTTTTATGACGTCATTTCTAATAGCGTCGCGGATGTCTGTATTGATGGCCAGATAAAAACTTTCATCAAAAATATTCTTTGATTGCAATGCCGAGGCCAGCATTTGATTGAATAATTCGACGGGCACGGACACCCGCTTGCTGCCGTCGGAATCAGCTTCCTCGCGCACCAAAAGCTTTAGATGGCTGTATTGCATCAGTTGAAATCCTCAATATTTATCCAAGTTGCTACACGAGCAACCGACACGCTACCGCGCACTTTATATATCACACTAAAGATTTGCCAAGACACCCCAAACCCGACTTTAATTTATGATTTCGAAACAATAATTACAGAACACGAGCCCCGACAAGCACTTGAAGTAATATATCTATGCAAAATCAGAATGTATTAATATTAACTTTATTTATTATTTATCATTTATATATAATAATAAATATAATAATAATTATTATTATATGAATACGTATAGATTAGACCTTTTTGTTGCTTTTTGCCCCTCCAGTTGGAATTAATGGCCGTTGTCGCTTGGCGCAATTCAGCGTGATGCCGAGTTTTTTTAGCCCAACTGGCGGATCAATGTGGTTGATTGACAGGTCACATCTGCGTGGGTGGATAACCGCCCACGATAGTAGACTTGATGTCGCGCAGTATGGTGCACACAGCAATCAGACACCGCATGAGCAACATAAGCTGCCCCCGAGAACCCAAGGTGACCAGTCATCCAGACCTCCAAAACCACAACAGCAGTGAATTCAGATCATGATATGAACCGTGAGGGGATTCTGCAGATGTCCAGCCACCCACTCCGCCCCGCGGAGGAGATACGTCGCTCCAAGAAAATGGATGGACATTTTGAGGATACACGCAAACCGAGAATTGATTTTTTTGTTCTGATGATACATCTAGGAAGTTGCAAAGCGATAGAATAGGAAGACACCTTCGGCCAACCCAGACAGAGCCCAACAACCAAGAATCATCACCGAAATAATTATATAAAGACACATCGATTAGGGGAAAAAATTGTCAAACGGACCATTTTCTTTTTCAAAAAGAGATAAAAAAAAATACCCACTCGACGGAATTACCGACAAGAAGCTTGAAATACTAGGTTCTGGGAAAGCAATTCTTGGGGAATATGGTTGGATATTTCTTATTAACGATACAAACGATTTTTTTGAATATCAATTTGGAAATAAAAAGTGGAATTCTTCTGAAATTGCAAAATCAGAAGAGATTATCCTTGATAGAATATCATCAATCAGTTCTCGTGGTGTCCCGTATATTAAGTTTATTGTACCAGAAAAGTCGGTCGTATACAGAGAATATCTACCTTCGTTTATGCAAAACAAAAGCGATGAAAGCGCCCGCCCCGCAAAAATTTTGTCAAAGCTTTTTAAGAACAATGTGTTCTATATGGACACATTTCTTAATGATGCGAAATCATATGGATTTGTGTATTTTCGCGGGGACAGCCACACCAGTTGGATCGGCAGTTTTTTTGTATACAGGTATATTTCTGAATTACTATTTTCTAGAAATCTAATATCAGTCCCACCACTTGACCTCAAGAATCTGGAGCCATCGCTGGCTGGGTACGATGGAGATCTGTACTCGCAACTTGGAAAAGCCCAAAGTGACGCTTTAAAAGATAACTGGGAATTTCTTTTGCCAGAAAACACTTTTGAGATAACTGTAAGCTATAAGCTTTTAAAATCTCGAATTACTGCAACAATAGTCGAAAATTCTTATAAAAACTGGTTTCCATCCATTGATAGAGATATAATTGTTTATGAAAATACCGACAGTTCCCTTCCAAGAGCCGTCGTTTTTCGAGATTCAACTGTTGATTTGTGTCATGAGTTAATAGCCCAACACTTTTCAAGATGCGTTTTTGTTTGGCATAACGGAGCTGTAATCGGAAATATTTTGGAAATGGAAAATCCAGATGTTGTTATACACGTCATGGCTGAGCGTTTTGTCTCTGCGTATCCAAAATTTGAGCCGATCAGCTACATCGATTGATTCGTGCGTTTTGTGATATAGATATGTTCACACTCTGAATCTGAATAAAACTAATTCTACCTCAAACCACCAGAATGCTCATGTGAATAACCCCGCGCTCTCGGCCAGGGTCGGCATCACCCGGTCCTTGTCCGACACAATCGCAAGCGTGGGATCAACCGGCCACGGCAGCGCCAATTGCGGATCATCCCAACGCACGCCACGCTCGGCCGCACGCAGATAGGGGGCGTTGACCTTGTAGAGCACCTCAGTGCCGTCTTCGAGCGCCACAAACCCGTGCAAAAACCCACCCGGCACCCAGAATTGCGCGCCATTCTCCGCCGAGAGAATCGTCGCCACATGCTGGCCATAGGTGGCAGAGCCAGGGCGGACATCCACTGCCACATCCCAGATCGACCCGCTCAGCACCCGCACCAGCTTGCCCTGAATGGCAGGTGCCACCTGGCAATGCAGGCCGCGCACCACGTTCTTGTGCGAGCGGCTTTGATTGTCCTGGATGAACAGCTCAGGAATGCCAATCTCGGCAAATTTCGCCGCCGAATACGCCTCGCTGAAATGCCCGCGACTATCGGCAAAGCGCGGTGGGGTGACGCGCAGAACTGCGGGGATCGCCATTCGTTCAACCTGCATCAGCGTGCTCCGTTGGCAATCAGGCTCAGCACCCGGCCCAGTTCGGTCTTGCCCAATTTGGCCGCCTCGGCGCGCAATTGGTCGGCGTCAATATAGCCCATCCGGAAAGCGGCTTCCTCCGGGCAGCCGACCAGCATGCCTTGGCGCTGTTGGATGGTCTGCACGAAACTGCCCGCCTGCATCAGGCTGTCCGGCGTGCCGGCATCAAGCCAGGCGCAGCCGCGGCCGAGCTTTTGAACGTGCAGATCGCCCGCTTCCATATAGAGCCGGTTGAGGTCGGTGATCTCCAACTCGCCCCGCGCCGAGGGCTGCACTTGGGCGGCCAGTTCCGTCACCCGGGCATCGTAGAAATACAGCCCAATCACCGCCCAATTTGACTTCGGCGCGCTCGGCTTCTCCTCGATCTCCAAGGCTCGCCCGGAGGCATCCATCGACACCACGCCGTAGCGCTCCGGGTCGGCGACGCGATAGGCGAACACCGTCGCCCCGGACTCTAGCTTTGCCGCGTCCTGCAATTGCGTTGAAAGATGATCGCCAAAGATCATGTTGTCGCCCAGCGCCAGCGCGCAGGCCTCGCCGCTCAGCCAGTCGCGGCCAATGTGGAAGGCTTGCGCCAGCCCGTCCGGCGAGGGCTGTTCGGCATAGGTGAACTTCACCCCCAACCGCGCGCCATCGCCAAGCAAACGCTGGAATTGCGGCAGATCGGCGGGGGTGGAGATCACCAAAATATCGCGAATACCCGCCAGCATCAGCACCGAGAGCGGGTAATACACCATCGGCTTGTCATAGACCGGCAGCAGCTGCTTGCTGGCTGCCAGCGTCATCGGGTGCAGTCGTGTGCCGGAGCCACCGGCAAGCAGAATGCCCTTCATGCCGCCGCCCCCGCATGGGTGCCAAGCCGCTGGCCGCTGTAGCGCGCCTCCCGGATCGGCTGCCACCAATCGCGATGGCTGAGGTAGAAATCGATGGTTTTGCCCAAACCCGCCTCGAAATCATGCGCGGCTTTCCAGCCCAGCGCCTGCTCGGCGTGGCTGGGGTCGATCTCATAGCGGAAATCATGGCCGGGGCGGTCGGTGACGAAGCGGATCAGCCGACTGCGTGGGCCAGCCGGATCGGGGAGGCGGGCGTCGAGTGCCGCGCAAATCGCGTGGACGACTTGGAGATTGGTGCGCGGTTGTCGGGCGCCGATGCAATACGTCTCGCCGATCTGCCCGCGCTCGATCACCGCCACCAAAGCTTCGGCGTGATCATCGACGAACAGCCAGTCGCGCATGTTGGAGCCGTCGCCATAGACCGGGAGTTCCCGGCCTTCCAGCGCGTTGAGCAGCACCAGCGGGATCAGCTTCTCCGGGAAATGCCAGAAGCCGTAATTGTTCACCGTGTTCGAGACGATGGTCGGCAGGCCATAGGTGTGATGCCAGGCGCGCACCAGATGATCGGATGCCGCTTTGGAGGCTGAATACGGGCTGCGTGGATCATAAGCGGTGTGCTCATTGAACGGCGCATCCTCCGGGCCAAGGGCACCGAAGACTTCATCGGTGGAGATGTGATGAAACCGGAACGCCGCTTTGGCCGAAGCCTCCAACCCCTTCCAATAGGACAGCGCCACATCGAGCAGTGTGTAGGTACCCACCACGTTGGAGTGGATGAACGGGCCGGGCCCATCGATGGAGCGATCGACATGCGTCTCAGCCGCCAGATGCATCACCGCGTCCGGCTGCTGCGTGGCGAAAATCTCGCGCATCGCCTGATGATCGGCGATGTCGGCATGGATCAGAACATGACGCGGATGCGTGCTTGCTTCTTCCAGCGCATCTTCCGAGGCGGCGTAGGTCATCTTATCGACATTGATCACGCGGTGACCGGTGCCGCGGATCAGACGACGCACCACCGCCGAGCCAATGAAGCCACAGCCGCCAGTGACCAATATCCGCATCAAAGCCTCACATCATCGCGCACATCGCACCGCAACATGCCAGCCAGCCAACAGGGCGGCAAGCGAGGGGGCGGGGAATT
>Ga0316224_1003865_pt1 | contig 11816 bp, 6 predicted proteins | sample TBH18013metaG_FD_206254 | JGI IMG/M metagenome (GOLD analysis project Ga0316224, IMG submission 206254) | Freshwater microbial communities from Trout Bog Lake, Wisconsin, USA - TBH18013 | ecosystem: Environmental > Aquatic > Freshwater > Lake > Hypolimnion/Profundal zone | place: USA: Wisconsin...
AGCGCTGATTTCACAGATAAAAGCTTCAGACAGCTGGGCACACTACCAGGCCAAGGGAATTAAATCAGAAATTGCTCAAGCCATTATTTTGCAACAAGGCACGGCCAATCAGGAACCGCCTGCCGAAATAAAATCCAAGCAGGCTAAATACAAAGCCGACCAGGAAGATTTGATGAGGGAGGCCAAAGAAGCTGAAACGGAATCGGCCATGCACCTCAAACGGCATGTCACCATTGCACTTTCAGTTACTTTGTTTCAGATTGCCATTGCTATTTCGGCTATTGCTATGCTAACCAAAAGAGCCTTTCTATGGTATTTTAGTCTGGCGCTGTCAGTAGCCGGGGCGGTTTTATTTTTTATCGGTAATTTATAGCCTGTCATTTTCAGTAATATACGGGAACCTGGTTTTAACACCCGGCTTTTTTAAAATAGCAGAAATAAATACTACATTCCAGTTCTGTTTCAGCTTTAACTCAACCCCGACAATTTATGAAAATAAAAGCTTTACCTCTCGTAGCATCTATTTTGGCTTTCTTCTTTTTTTCCAGGCCAGAAGTAGCCTCCGGGCAATGCAGTAATCGATATCTGGATTCTATCTTTACGCAGGTTGACACTACCTTTAACATAATATATACTACAACCGCAGGTGGTGTAGCCGATACCTTAACCATGGATGTTTATCAGCCACATGGTGACACTGCTACTAACCGCAAACTGATAGTTTGGGCACACGGAGGTGCTTTTTATAAAGGCACTAAGAATGATAACGATATGCAGTTTCTGTGCACTAATTTTGCCAACAGAGGTTATGTTTGCGCGTCCATCAATTACCGGCTTGTAGCTAATAACAATGTATTGCTGTTATACGATTCTATAACGGCGTTCAAAACGATTATTAATGCGGTGAACGACATGAAATCCGCCATCCGCTATTTCAGGATGGATGCGGCCGTCAGCAACACTTACAGAATTGATACTACTCAGGTTTATAGCGGTGGAGGTTCAGCTGGTGCGATTATGGTTGACTTTGCAACTACCATTGACAGTGTGGGTGAAACACCTCCTTTTTATCAGGCCCTTATGGATAGCGCCGGCGGCATTGAAGGCAATAGTGGCAACCTGGGCTATTCGTCGAAAGTGGTTGCAGCTGCCAGCCTTGCTGGTGGAATAAGTAACATTGACTGGATAGGGCCGGGCAATCCACCTACCATTTATGCCCAGGGCACCTCAGATCCTATTATACCCTATGACTGCGCAGCAGTATTTAACGGCTACACTCATGGCCTGGTTCCGGGCTTATTCAGACTCTGTGGCTCGGCAGAACTGGAGCCGCAGATGGCTTCATTAAGTATACCTACCGGTTTGTTACCCTTTGAGGGGGCGGCGCATGTGCCATGGGATACTAATCAACATATGATGAACGTAGTTGATTCGGCAGTGGCGGTATTCTTTTATAAACTTAGCTGTCCGTTACCCACTGGTGTTTCGGATTTAGTAAGTGCGGCGGCACAAATAAATGTTTACCCGAATCCATCTAACGGACAACTACATATTACCGTTGAGGATGCCAATGAAATAGCGGCAATAACAGTAAATGACATTACCGGCCGGCAGATATTGAAACAAACGGTAAGCGGCAGGCAGGCTGATGTTTGTTTACCTGGCATTGCTGCCGGTATTTACACCTTACAAATGCAATTAAAGGCCGCGGGAACAGAACCTGTTACCAAAAAAATTATTATTGAGTAGTAGTGGGGCTATCGCGTTCTAAATAAGGTTATTGTAGCTTAGCCAACTCTTCTTTCAGAAAGGATACCAGGCCTGCTATATAAGGTTTTGAGAAATCGAATTTAGCACCGGCAGTTTCGTAAAAAACAGGAATTGGTTTTGTAAATCCGAGAGTTAAGGCTTTTTTATAATCCAGGATGGCTTTCGCAGGATCCTGCTTAAAGTTTCTCCATATAGCCAAAGCACCAAGTTGTGCAAAGGCGTATTCAATGTAATAGAAGGGCACTTCGTAAAAGTGCATTATTCTTTGGTAGTTAATTTCGTGCAGGTTTTCGTCATCGCTCCAGTCTACTACTTCCGAACCGAACTTGCGTTGCAGCTCTCTCCATTTCTTTCTCCTTTCCTCTGCTGTATGCTCAGGATTGATATATAACCAGAATTGGAAACTATCTCCCAGACAAACGCGGGTAAGTATACTCAGTATGTATTTCAGGTGGTTTTTCCTTGCCCTTTTTAAATCGTCGCTTTGGGTATAAAAAATATCCCAGTGTTCCATGCTCATCAATTCCATGCCCATGCTGGCAACCTCCGCAATTTCAGACGGGGCTTCTTTAAAAGCAGTCAATTCAAGGTCATGCGTTAAAAAAGTATGAATGGCGTGGCCTCCTTCGTGCACTATGGTAATTAGGTCATGCTCGTTATTTGCAGAGTTCATAAAAATAAAAGGCACTCCCATCTCTGGCATGGTCATATTATATCCCCCCGGACTTTTGCGCATGCGCGAGTCAAGGTCAAGATATTTCATAGAATTCATAATGCTTATGCGCTCACCAAAGTAAGGATCCAGGCGGTTGAAGCAGGTAATGGTTTTTTCAACCAGCTCGGTTGTTGAGTTAAATGGCTTTAAAGGCGCCTTTCCGCTGGTATCAACTTCAAGGTCCCAGGGCTTTAGTTTGTCCAGGCCCAATAGTTGCTTTCTTTCAGCAAAAAGTGTGTCGACAAGCGGTGTTACGGTTTGCTGTATAACATCATGAAATTTAAGGCAATCTTCTGGGGTGTAATCAAACCGGCCTAGTTCGGCGAAACGATATTCCAGGTAATTTTTGTAGCCCGCGTTAATTGCTACTTGGTTTCTTAACCTGATTAATTCAGACAAAAGGTCATCCAGTTTTTCGCGATCTTCTAAACGCCTGTTGCCTACTTTATGGTAAACTTCGTCACGTACCGTCCGGTCGGTATTAGCCAGATAAACTGCGGCCTGCTCAATGGTAATCTCAGCACCGTTATATTGAATGCTTTGAGCCCCGGCAATTTCATTGAATTTACTTTGCTTTAAACTCAGCTCGCTTTGCAGCGGGATGTTTATCTCGCGGAAAAGCTCAATCTCTTTTTTCATCCTGCGGATGGTAGTAGAGAAGATCTGAGGGTCTAGCTGGTCGGTGAACTGACACTCAACAAACTTCTTTTTTAGAAGATTATCGTGTGCTGAAAGCTGCGGGATAATATTGGTGAACAGATCCGTAAGGTCGGCTTTGGCCTTGTCATCGCCGGTATCAATGGTGGTGCGTACATAAATCCAGCGCGAGTATTCGCCCGATACTGCATCCAGTTCGCTCCAATCGGTAAGCCATGTTTTTAATGCAGCTACTGAGGTAATCTCTCGGCCAAGTAGTTCAATATAGTAGGGCTGTATTGCTGCCCAACTAGACGGAACAAACTCTTCCGACAAATATTTTCTCTTCTTCCGTTGTGGAATTGAAACCGCATCATTCATGGCACCCGACATTTACTTATGATGCTTTACGCGGAGTAGTTATTTTTTTAACAGGTGCCGGTTTACTGCTGCCCTTGCTCGACTTATCGCTTTTTACCGCTTTAGCCTTTGGTTCTTTTTTAGCTGAAGACTCTTTCTTCACCTCTTTCTTTTCTTTCTCGCCCGACTCCTCCGTACCTACTGTTTCTTCAGCTTTCTTCTCAGCGGTTAATTCTTCAATCAGGTTTTTGGCATTCAGGATGTTATACCATTTCGCCAGTTTCTTCATATCGCTGACATGCACTTTTTCCTTATCGTAATTAGGGAGTGCTGCTTCTAACCATGCTTTTAATTTGGCATCATCTTTTACATCAGGCACAGGATGTTTACCTTCTATTTTTTTGATAGAAGCCAATACCTCTTTCAAAATAACCGGTTCATCGGTTGTAAAAATGGTGATGTTATCTAAAGTTGAAAAAAGGTGGGTTCTTCCTGAAAGGAACTGTGTTTTATCATCCACTAATGAGGTAACGATCAAGCCGTCATTTCTGCGCGCTGCTACCTTAAATAATCCCGGAACACCTGTAACTGCTACAATTTCTGCTATATCCATATGGTTTTTAAAATTTTAATAGGGGGTAAAGATAAAAATAAGCGGGAAGTTTTAGGGGTTTGAAGTGTTTTTGCATATGGCAGCTCAAAATAGATTTTAGTCCCATGATATTCCCGCAAGTGACTCATTTTCAACTATTATTTTACTCCCTTTGTTGCTACCTGCTCGGCAGTAAGCCCATATAAGGCCGTAACTTCAACCGCCAGCAAATTGAGATATAAATAAATCTGGCCCCTATGGTGTATTTCATGTTCGGTCATCAGGCGTAGCCATTTCCACACAGTAATAGGAGTATTATCGGGTGTTAGGCACTTTTTATTAATGTCCTCTTCAGTAAGGGAATAAAATATTTTGATGCTTTCGGCATGGGTGTCGTCTAAGAATTTCAAAACAGCGTATTGGCCGTCTGCCAGTTCCTTGCTGCACCCCGTGTAACGCGAGGGTTTTAACTGCACATTTTCGGCATACATTAGTCTTTCAATGGCCCCTAAATGCCGAATCAGATCTGCAAAAGCGAATTTACCCTCCCGGTAAGTCCAGTTAATTTTATCAACAGGAATTTTTGTGATGATGGCTTTTGTTCGGTTGCGTACCTTATCATGGTATTCAAGAAATTCGTGAAAAGATTTTAAATCCATAGCATTGTTTTTTCGAAGATAAACCAAGATTCAAGCTATTGTGTTATCCAACATTGTGCCATTGTCTTGAATCTTACTGCCTTATTCTTGTTTCTAATAATTAACTTCGCGTTTCTACAAAAATGGAATTTAAGCTAACAACCAAATACCAGCCCGCGGGCGACCAACCTACTGCTATAGCACAGCTTACAGATGGCATTATAAAAGGCGAGCGCGACCAGGTGCTGCTGGGCGTTACCGGCTCAGGTAAAACTTTTACCGTTGCCAACCTCATTCAGAATGTTGGCAAGCCCACACTTATACTTACGCACAACAAAACACTGGTTTCGCAATTGTACGGTGAGTTTAAGCAGTTTTTTCCTGATAATTCGGTGGAGTATTTTGTCTCCTACTACGATTATTATCAGCCGGAGGCTTATATTGTTTCTTCAGGCACCTATATTGAAAAGGACCTTTCCATTAACCAGGAAATTGAAAAGCTGCGACTAGCCACTACTGCGGCCTTACTATCGGGCAGGCGCGATATTATCGTAGTGGCGTCAGTTTCGTGTATTTATGGTTTGGGTAACCCTGTCGAGTACGAGAACGGTATTATCAGAATTACTGTTGGCCAGAAGATCACCAGAAATGGATTTTTGCATGCGCTGGTACAGAGTTTATACTCACGCGGAGAGGACCTGAGCCGGGGAACATTCCGGGTGAAGGGTGATGTGGTAGAAATAGCCTTGCCTTATGTTGACTATGCTTTTCGCATTACTTTTTTCGGCGATGAAATTGAGGAGATGGAGAGTTTTGAACCATCGAACGGAAGAACACTGGGCAAGATGACCGCAGTAGGTATTTTTCCGGCCAATTTGTATGTTACCGCCAAGGATAAGCTGTTGCAGATACTCGATGAGATACAACTGGAACTGAACACACAGGTTGAGTATTTTAAAGAAGTTGGTAAACATATTGAAGCGGCCCGTATAAAAGAGCGTGTTGATTTTGACATGGAAATGATGCGCGAACTTGGTTATTGCTCAGGTATTGAAAATTACTCACGCTTTCTCGACAGAAGAAGAAAAGGTAGCCGCCCCTATTGCCTGCTGGATTACTTTCCGGATGATTTTTTATTAGTGGTTGATGAGAGCCACGTTACCATACCTCAGATAGGTGGAATGTACGGTGGCGACCGTTCGCGCAAAATGAATTTGGTGGAATATGGTTTCAGGTTGCCTTCGGCGCTTGATAACAGACCGTTGAATTTTCATGAATTTGAAACACTGGTTAACCAGGCAGTTTATGTAAGCGCAACACCGGGGGATTATGAACTGGAGAAATCAGGCGGTGTGATTGTTGAACAGGTGGTACGTCCTACCGGCTTGCTTGACCCGCCAATAGAGGTGCGGCCAAGTATTAACCAGATAGATGATATTATGGAAGAAATTGATGAGCGGGTGAAGAAGAATGAACGCATATTGATTACCACACTTACCAAACGTATGGCCGAGGAGTTGAATAAATATCTGAGCCGCGTAAACATAAAATGTAAATATATACATAGCGAGGTTCATACCCTGGACCGGATAGAAATTATCCGAGATCTGCGCCTTGGTAAATTTGACGTGCTGATTGGCGTTAACCTTCTGCGCGAAGGTCTTGATCTGCCTGAAGTATCTTTGGTATGTATACTGGATGCTGATAAAGAAGGCTTTTTGCGTAACCGCCGAAGCTTGATACAGGTAGCGGGCCGTGCCGCGCGTAACGTGAACGGCAAGGTTATCATGTATGCTGATAAGATCACTGACAGCATGCAGTTAACGATTGACGAAACTACCCGTCGCCGCGAAAAACAGATAGCTTATAACACCGAACATAACCTGACTCCTCAGACAATTTTAAAATCGAAGGCGGAAATTATGCAGCAAACCTCGGTGTTGGATATACGCCGCTTATCGCCGGATGTTTATATTGAACAGGAAGAACAGTTGTCGTTGGTAGCTGAACCGGTGGTGCAGTATATGACAGCCGAACAGTTGGTGCGTTCTATTGAAGATACCCGCAAAAAAATGCTGGAGGCATCTAAGGATACAGATTTCTTAACAGCGGCCAAACTGCGCGATGAAATGCTGGCTATGCAAAGATTGTTGAAGGAGAAGTTTGGAGGGGATGGTATGTAAATGGCATCAATGCATTACTCTTATGTTAATTTAGTTCCGGTTCGCGTAATACTTCTTTTGCTCTTCTCTCCGGAAAAAAGAAATGCGCAGGATGCCGTTTGAAGTAAATTCCAATGGCAGCGGCCACCTTAGGATAATCGCTTAGCCTTAAACCACGGGAACGGGCGGCAACCTGCAGAGCCAGAAAAAAGCTTACTGCAAAGTTGAACACTCCGATAATAAAAATGCCGGTTAGCGTAGCCATTACAAGGCTTGCAGTAACATGAAAATTAAAGCCATAAAATCCTAAAGCAATGTTACCTGCTGAAAAGGTGATGTGACGGATATCGAAAGGAAGGCCGGTTATTTTACCGAAAAAGCCAGTCATGCCCAACATAAAACCTACGGCTATATTACCCAGCAAAGGCCCGAGGTTTTTTTCGATGTAGGATGCCAACTTGCGCCTTCTTTCGGCCGATAATCTTTTCTTTAAAAAGGGGTGCGCCTCTAGTCTTGACCCTATTTTGCTTACTACCACCTTATTATCGCCAAACCCTGAAATAATCCCCGCCAGGAATAGAAATGCACCAGCAATGGAAGCATACCAGAGCACCGGACAGCTAAGCGGGCGAACGCTCATTAATAATTCGTTGGCCATAGCGGTGTCGATAACAGGTTTGTTGCTGAGATGTGTAAGCGCTATTATCCAAAGCAGCGAACAGGGAAATACAACCATAAGATTGCCGGCAAAAGAAACCAACTGACTACGCGAAACTTTAGCCACAGTGGCAGCAAGGTGATGGTAACGCGAAGCATCATCTTTAATATCATCAAGCGAGGCGGCCAGGAAGGCCGCAGTCATGGCAGGCTGCTTGGTAGCAATTGAAAAGTTAAGTATTTGCACCACTACAAAACCTGCAGCGTAGTTGGTAGAATATAGCAAGCCCTCCCATAATATGGGTAGATGCATTTCGTGGACGTATAATTTAATAATCACCATAAAAGAAACAATAAATCCCCCACCACAAGCAGCTATGAAAAGATCCCGGTATTCTGAGTTGTTGGAGGCTATATAATGCTCGCCGGTCTTCCTTTTGTTTTCCGTGATCCGGAACGCAATTATGTTGAGGTTGCGCGAAATAAAGTCGCGTAGTTTTTGAGGTTTTGTTTCGGCCGTAATAATGTGGCGCAGCAAGCCGAAAAGCTCCTCGAAAGCCTTATTTGAATCGTTATAAGAAATTATGGGCAGCAGGCTGGTAAGTCGGTCAATCAATAGCTCCAGCTTGCGGAGCAAGTAAGTTTGGCGAAGAGAGGTGCCGTTCACCTCTGCCCCTTTATCAATTAAGGCAATGTTTTGCAGGCAGTGGGTCAGCATTATCCGGGTCTGCGCAAGGTCTTCAACCGTTTTTTCGGTATTCCCTTTTTCAATATTGTTAAGCAGTTCTGTAACCTCATGGTTCTGCTCCATAAATGGGGTTATCAATGTATCGTCTTTTCCGGCCCGGGTATATACATCTTCATCAACCCCCAGCGCTGCAATACGGAACGAAATGATGTGTATGGCATTGGTTATCTGCGTTAAAAATGCGGCAAGAATTTCTTTTTTTTCTTCGTTGGTGAAGAGTGTGGCAAGGTTGTTATACCGCTGCAGTAACAGCAATATTTTATCGTGGTCGTTTGCCACATTAAAGATCTCATGAATGATGGTGCGCGCATCTTTAGGGTTATACAGGTAGGGTAAAATTTTCCCCTTCATTATCCTGATGGCCTCATCTGCAAACGATGAGCCCATAGGTATACCAGTAACACTTATTGCTTGCGAAAAATCGGCTTCTTTAAATATGGTCAGCAGGGCTTTTTTGAGTTCTTCCACGTCAGCAGCACCTGTAATGGCAGAAAGCGCGACAGCCTCATTTTCATCTTTTAGCCCCGAGATCAATGCAAAGCGTAGTTTCTTAAAAAAACCGCTGAGCCTGATAATGCTAATGGCGGTCTCTTCTGACAACTCCGTTGGAGGGATAACTTTGATATCAGTCGGCATACTTAAATTTTAACGCGGTTGTTTACATAAAATTATGGTATGCTACCTGTATGGTTAACGGTTAACAGATTAAATGGTTAAAGGTTGCAGATATAATGCGGAAATAAGCAAGTCTATTAAACTATCTTATTAAAATAACATAACCCTTTTTAAAGTAGTCTTTGCCATCGTATCCTTTGGCAGTAATGAGGTAAGCAAAAGCTGCGGGGTCCTGTAGCTTGCCCTTATAAGTACCATCCCATCCACGGCTAAGGCTGTTTAGCTCGGTTACATCGCGCGAATCATAAACTTTTTCTCCCCAGCGGTCGAAGATCTTTATTTCATAGTCTTCAATGCTTTCGCCATAAACGGTAAAGAAATCATTAACCCCATCGCCGTTTGGTGTAAAAGCATCGGGTACGTGCAGGTTACTAGGGCAAACATCAACACCTACGTTTATTGAATCGCTGTAATCGCCGCAAACTGTGTTTACTGATACTGTGTAAAGTCCGCCCTCAGATACCGTAAAAGTGGAGCTATGCGAGCCATCCTGCCAAACGGGATTAGTGCCTGCTTTTGGTGTGAGAATAAGTGTGGTTCCTTCGCAGATAGTAGTATCGGCGGGTAATAACTGATGACTCACCGTGGCGGTTTCAAAGTGTATGCTATCTACTGCGATACAACCAAAAGAATTTATGGTAACGATAAAGGTGCCTTGTGTGCTGACATTAATGCTATCTGCAGTTGAGCCTGTGCTCCAGCTATAGGTCGAGTTAGGGAAGTAGGCATGCAGTTCAATACCATCTCCGTTGCACAGCAATGAATCGTGGCCCAGGTTTACTACCGGTGTAGCATGCTCAACCACAATGGTTGAGTCAGTTAAGGTTCCGCAAACGGTAAGTAATGTTACGGTGTATGTACCTGATTGAGTTACGTTGTAAATAGAATCATGTGTGCCATCCTGCCAAACGGCATTGGTTCCAACGTTAGGTTTAAGAATAAGCGGTGTGCCACTACATAAAACTGTATCGGCCGGTAGCAGCTGACTGGCGACAATCGTTATCGAATTGAAATGAGTGCTGTCCACAACTATACAGGTATGCAATGAGACTGTAACTACATACAAGCCGGTTTGTGAAACCGTAATAGAACTTGCAGTGGAGGCATTGCTCCATTGATAAACTGCAGCCGGAAAAAAGGCGTTAAGTATGGCGCTATCGCCGGTACAAACTGTTGTATCGGCTACCAGTTGCACCACAGGAACAGGGTTCGCCGTGATAGTAACTGAATCGGCAAAATTACCACAACCGTTGCTGAGGTTGGCCTTATATGTGCCGGGTGCTGAAATTGTAATCACTGAATCAGTTACACCAGTTGACCAGCGCGTATTATAAACCCCGGATGAAAGCACCCGCGTAAAGTTGCCGCAGTAGGCAGTATCACTACCCAGGTTAAATACAGGGGATTTATCTACTGTAATAGGAATACTTGATGAATCGGTGCAATGGGTACCGAATACAACAACACATTTTACAATAACAGTGCCGGTAACGCTTGGCGTATATGTGGGGTTAGATGCGGTGCTGAAAACAGTGCCGTTAGCTGTCCAGCTATAGCTGGTTCCAGCTGTAAAATCATTCTGAAAGCTGATGGTTTGACCTAAACAGACAGCGCTATCAGACGCGGTAAATTCACCACTTACAAAACTACAGTTATTCAGATTACATGTATCTATTACACTTACAGAATAGGTACTACTGATACCGCATGAATCGCTTACCCGGATGGTATAGGTACTATCCGGTTTAATATTTCTTAAAAGACCGCTCGTAGAATCGGTTGTAGTGGTTGCCTGCCCGAAGATGGAAACTATATACGGCGGGAAACCTCCGATAATGGTAAATGGAATATTACCCAGGGAAGTTGCTCCGCAAACATTTACGTTTTTGGCACTTATAATAGGCTCAGTATACTGCGGAACCCGAACCGTAAGGGTGTCTAAAACGCAATGCGAGTTTCCGTTGGCCACCAGAGTATCTGCCATAAAAACAGAATCGCTGAGGAAGTATGCGCTGGCAAGGTAAGTGCCCGGAGGCACTGCTGCAAAAGTTACAGTCGGTGAAAAAAGTGAGGTATCTCGAAGTGTAGTATCTGCATTTTTAAGAATGTAAACAAATCTTTGGTTAAAGCAGTAGTAATAGTATGGATTTCTGGGTGCCAGCGTAACACTACTTGCATTTAAACAACTATGGGTATGCGTTTCGGTAAGAGTAAAATCAAAAGCAAAGTGCTGCGATACCTGGCATCCGCTATCTGAAATAAGGGTATAGTTGCCAAGCGGAATATTGAAATAAATACCATTGCCACCTCCCTGCGGGTCCTCGTTGTAAATGGTGCCGGTAGATGACTGCAGCGAATAGTTTTCCGGAAGATCGCTTGAAGGCGAGCCGTAACTTACTATTAACCTGATATTACAATTCTGATCAAAAAACGGAGTGGTGCAATAGCCGTCAAAATAAGGTACAAAAAAGGAAACAGTAGTTGGCTGGCAAGATGGTGGAATGATCTTAACCTCGTAACTGCCATTAATCAGATGCACAAACAGTCCGGTGAAATTTTCTGTAACGCTATCGTATGCACCTGTGTTGGCGTTCAGAAGATATAATATATATAGTACCCCGGCGGTAATGGGCGTACCTGTAACTGACGTAGCGCTTATTTGCACCCCGTTACAGGATATGTATGTAACCTTGCCGGTAATGTTTTGGTTAGGGGCATGCACGGTGGTATCTCTTGTTTCGCCACAACCATCAATAACCCGGATGGTATACGTTCCGGTATCCGGTACAACAAAAATTCCGGTGGGTAGGCTATCGGTCTGGGCCGGTTGGCAGTCAAGACAGGTGATAGTGCCCGAGCCAAT
>Ga0316224_1003872_pt1 | contig 11798 bp, 8 predicted proteins | sample TBH18013metaG_FD_206254 | JGI IMG/M metagenome (GOLD analysis project Ga0316224, IMG submission 206254) | Freshwater microbial communities from Trout Bog Lake, Wisconsin, USA - TBH18013 | ecosystem: Environmental > Aquatic > Freshwater > Lake > Hypolimnion/Profundal zone | place: USA: Wisconsin...
TCTCGTCATCCCACGCCAAAGCACCTTTCGGATGACCCAGCCAATAACCTTGCGCCAGACTCGCTCCTGAGTCTTTAGCCAACTCAAGTTGGCTTTCAGTTTCGACACCTTCAACTATGGCTATCCCCCCCAAGTCATGGACAATATCAATGAGCTTGGGCAACACTTTTTGCAAACGGGAATCCGTTTCAGCTTGCCGGATAACACTGCCATGGAATTTGACGAAATCCGGCGACAGTCTCCATAACCTTTCCAAATTGGAATGATCCCGGCCAAAATTATCTATCGCAATTTTGTAGCCGCGTTCGCGATAATTCTTGATTGCGTACTCCAGCAAACCTTCTTGATGTATTGCGTTTTCCGGAATTTCGATGACGACACCGCTGGTTGGGAGAGCGTGGTTTTGCAGAACTCTCTCAAACACCTTGCCATGCGAATTAACCGTCACCAGCAACTGGGGATGCACGTTGAGGAACAATCTGCCTCTACCCGGCGGGAGATTAAGGAAATTCAAGGTATGCAAAGTTCGGCACACCCGGTCAAATTTTATGAGCTGCCCGGCAATTTCGGCCTGTTCAAAAGCCTTGAGTGGAGCGATTGATCCGGCTTTACTGTCTTCTGCTTTAAGTAAAGCCTCAAAGCCAAATGTCAGATTCTTCGATAAATCATAAATCGGTTGAAAAGTACTTTTCAGTTTGAGACCAATAAATCGCCCCTGAATATCTCCCTCGTGCACCTCAACACGGTAATCATCGCTATCCAAACTGAGTACATCCCTTACTTCATTTTGAATTGAATTTACTGTTAATTGATTGGCCATTTTTTTCAATTTCTTCAAATAAAGGAATCATCCAATAAAATAGGGGCAGTCACCTGCCCCTGCAGCCCGAATAATGCATCCGGAGAGAGAGAAAGAGCGACGGTTACTTATAACTTGGCAATGGCCACTTCAGTAGACTTGATCAGTGCAAGCACTTCCGAGCCAATTTCAAGGCCAAGTTCTTTGATAGAACGGGTCGTTATAACTGAAGTCACCGCTCCAAAAGGAGTCCCCACAACTATTTCTGAAACGACCGGTCCTGTTACAATTTCAACGATCTTGCCTTTGAACTGATTTCTTGCATTGACAGCCACGATACTCATCATTTTCTCCAAAAATTACACTCCTCAAGAGGGCTCAGCTTGACATCCATCTTGACTTGATTAACAACCGGGAAATAGTTCTCTATAAATATTTACTTCCTGGTATAAATCTGGTCGAACACGCCACCATCCGCGAAATGTTCCTTCTGCGCTTTTGTCCAGCCGCCAAAGGTATCATCGATGGTGAACAGACTAATTTTAGGGAACTGTTTCGCGTATTTCGCAGCCACTTTGGCATCTCTCGGACGGTAGAAATTTCTGGCTGCAATCTCTTGACCTTCAGGAGAGTAGAGATACTCCAGATAGGCCTCAGCCACCTTGCGTGTGCCGTGCTTGTCGACCACTTTGTCCACCACAGTCACAGGAGGCTCGGCCAGAATGCTCTGTTTGGGCACCACGACTTCAAACTTGTCCCTGCCGAATTCCTTGAAGACGAGATCCGCTTCGCTTTCCCATGCCAGCAATACGTCACCGATTCCGCGTTCAGCGAAAGTAACTGTGGCTCCACGCGCACCGGAATCCAGCACTGGCACATTTGCGTACACCTTGGTGATGTATTCCTTAGCCTTGGCTTGATCATTGTTGTTATGCCTCAGTGCGTCACCATACGCAGCCAGATAGGCCCAGCGCGCACCGCCTGAAGTTTTCGGATTGGCAACAATGACACCCACACCTGGCTTGATCAAATCGCTCCAATCCTTGATATTTTTCGGATTGCCTTTACGTACCAGTAATACAATAGTGGAAGTATAAGGCGTACTGTTGTTCTTCAAACGGGTTTGCCAATTTGCGGGAACCAGATTGCCGTTATTTGCCAGCGCATCAATATCGGCGGCCAGTGCAAGCGTGGCGACATCCGCCTCCAACCCATCTATGATCGATCGTGCTTGTTTGCCGGAGCCACCGTGCGATTGCTTTACGGTTACCGTATCACCAGTCTTAGCAAGCCAGTATTTTGCGAAAGCAGCATTAAAATCCTGATACAGTTCACGCGTTGGATCGTATGAAACGTTCAGAAGCGAGATATCAGCAGCATACGTGGAACTGGTAAATAATGCAGATACCAGCGCTAAGGCCAAAAAGGTTTTTTTCATGAAGCACTCCGTAGTTAATCGACTTGACGGAGTGGACTATAAAGAGCAACAGGGAATTAAAGAACCAAGAATTTATTGTTTACTTATTAAGATTTGGCATAAGAATTTAACGGGCATGACAAATGTGCCGCCCTGAATAATGAAACTCGTGATGCCCGTTTCCCCCTGATGAACTAACTAGCCATCTCACTAAGCTGCAAAAAACGCAGCAAGTGATTGGTTATCCCCAGCCCTCCCCCATAGGGAGAGGGGGACAGGGTCTCGCTTCGCGAGTTTCACGTTAAAAACACTAGCGATGCAACAAAATTTCCATCACGAATTTTGTGCCCAGATAGGCGAGCAATAAAAAGATGTACCCGCTCATCGTCCAATGGACTGCCTTACGCCCACGCCAGCCATAAAAATGGTGGCCCATCAGCAGCGAGGCGAACACGCCCCAGGAAATCACACCGAAGACGAATTTATGATTTAGCTGCCACGGCTTACCAAAAACCTGTTCGGAAAATACGACGCCGGAGAGCAAGGTCAGGGTAAGCAGCACGAAGCCTGCACCAATGATACGAAACAATAAAGTTTCCATGGTAAGCAACGGCGGTAAGGATTGGAGTACACGTGGAAGGGTCGCTTTATGCAAGCGTTTTTCGACCAGTGACATCAATCCTGCGTGCAAAGCTGCAATGGTGAACAAGCTGTATACCAGCATTGCCGCAACAATATGCGCATCAAAAGCAAACGAAGTGTTGGTTAAGGCATGTACTGCAGGGAATAGTGCGGGCAGCACTGCGCCGACTGCAGCCAAAGGAAGCACCAGGGTTTGAAGGCTGGCAATCGGGTAAAAAAATCGAGCAACCCAATAGACCAGCATGGTCATCCACAAAATTAAAGACAAAACATAGACCAAGCCGAGATTCATCTCCCCAGCCATAAAAAGCGTGCTGTGCAACAAATAACCATGCAACAACAAAGGCAACAATACCGCATGTCCAATCGGGCCACGGCTTAAGACATCACCGTTACCGGAAGCCTGGGCGCGTAAAAAATAAATGGCCAGCACACCATAGGCGAGAAAAGTAATTAAATATAAGGGAAGGTTCGACATTTATATGCAGGATGTTTTAGACTAAGCGAATTCTACACTATCTACCCCAACGATAAATAGGGACACTTCCATGCTTGATAACCTTACCCAACGACTTTCCGGCGTCATTAAAAATCTGCGCGGACAAGCGCGACTCACCGAAGACAATATTCAGGACTCGCTAAGAGAAGTGCGTCTGGCCTTGCTGGAAGCAGACGTGGCACTTCCCGTGGTGAAAGAGTTCACGACTCAGGTGAAGCAGGCCGCGCTCGGTCAGGAAGTAATTGGCAACCTGAATCCGGGACAAGCGCTGATCGGTGTTGTACACCGGGAGCTGACACGCTTAATGGGGGAAGCAAATGTTGGAGTTAATCTGAACACGGTGCCCCCTGCCGTTATTCTAATGGCAGGCCTGCAAGGCGCCGGGAAAACCACCACCAGCGGCAAACTGGCCAAACTGTTGCGCGAGCAGATGAAGAAAAAAGTGCTGATGGTCAGCTGTGACGTATACCGGCCGGCCGCCATTGAACAACTGCGCACGCTGGCCCAACAACTGGAAATTGATTTTTTCGCTTCCGATATTAGCCAAAAACCGGTGGACATCGCACTGGCTGCGCACGACTTTGCACGAAAACATCATCACGATATTCTTATTGTGGATACGGCAGGCCGCCTCGCTATAGATGCCGCAATGATGGACGAGATTCAACAACTTCATGCCACGCTCAAACCGATCGAAACCTTGTTTGTGGTGGATGCGATGACCGGGCAGGATGCCGTGAATACGGCCAAAGCGTTTGGTGAAGCGTTGCCTCTCACCGGAATCATACTGACCAAACTGGATGGTGATGCACGCGGCGGGGCTGCGCTATCGGTTCGCCACATTACCGGCAAACCGATCAAATTTGTTGGCGTTAGTGAAAAAATGACCGGGCTTGAAGCTTTCCATCCGGAACGGATGGCATCACGTGTGCTAGGCATGGGGGATGTGCTGTCGCTCATCGAAGAAGCACACCGGGGAGTAGACCAGGCCGAGGCTGAAAAGTTGGCCAAGAAAGTTCAAAAGGGACAAGGCTTCGACCTGAATGATTTTAAAATGCAGATTGTCCAAATGAGAAAAATGGGCGGCGTTTCAGCTATGATGGACAAACTTCCCGCACAACTTTCCCAGGCTGCTGCAGGTAGCAAAGTGGACGATAAATCAATCAACCGCCTTGAAGGTATTATCAATTCCATGACTCCGGCCGAGCGAACCAAACCGGAGATCATCAAAGCTTCGCGCAAACGCCGCATTGCTGCGGGTGCCGGCGTTCAAGTCATGCACGTCAACCAGTTGTTAAATCAATTTGAACAGACGCAAAAGATGATGAAAATGTTCAGCAAGGGAGGGATGGCTAAAATGATGCGAGGCATGAAAGGCATGCTGCCGGGAATGGGGCGCTGAGTCTCAATAATTTTGACTCCGATAAAACCAACATGACCATCAAAGCTATCATATTCGACGTAGACGGTACATTAGCCGATACCGAAGATGCACACCGCATCGCATTTAACAAATCCTTCGCAGAACATCATCTCAACTGGAACTGGGACGCAGCTTTGTACGACAAACTGCTTGCCGTGACCGGCGGCAAGGAGCGAATTAAATATTTCATAGACAGCTTTTTGCCGGAGTTCAAAAAGCCTGACGACTACGACAATTTCGTCAAGCACTTGCATTTGGTGAAGACCGGTTACTACACTTCCATGCTGGCTGATGGCCACATTCCTTTGCGCCCGGGCATTAAGCAAATTATCAACGAGGCTCACGCAAACGGTATTTTGTTAGCCATCGCCACCACGACCTCACCGGAAAATGTATCCGCCTTGCTCGAAGTCGGCTTGGGCAAAAATTGGCAAAGTTACTTTAACTGTGTCGGTTGTGGAGACATCGTTCCCAATAAAAAACCTGCGCCGGATATTTATAACTGGGTACTCAATAACCTCTGCCTCCCTCCAGCTAACTGTATCGCATTGGAAGACTCCCACAATGGCCTTCGATCCAGCCTGGCTGCGGGAATCAAAACTTATATTACGGTGAACCCCTATACACGTACCCAAGACTTCACCGGGGCCGCCGCAGTGTTTGATGATCTCGAAAATATTGGTGATTTTTACCGGATAAGCGGCATGCCACTTTTCAAATAGTTGAATTGTGTTTACGATATGAATTGTTGTGGGGACGTAGCTCAGCTGGGAGACCGTCGCGTTCGCAATGCGAAGGTCGGGAGTTCGAACCTCCTCATCTAATTTGCATCAAACAACCTCACAACCCGCATAACATCAAGTTATAGCCGGGGTTTTAACGCCTACCCAGGCTTATTCATTCTCATTGCATCTTAGGTTAGTCAATATTGTTATAATAATTTATCGACTAACTTCTGATAGAAACGCCTGTCATTAATATCCCTAATAAAATCCTTAATCTTTAAATTTGTTGGTGTCATGGTAGTTTTGCTTCTATTCCATGTATTTACAATATGATCGATTACAAGAATAGTTGATTTAGAGTCAAGTTGACACATTGGTTCGGTAAATCTGTTGGTAAAGCTTGGTTCCTCTTGAGATTTGGCTTCATTGTCAAAATTATGGTTGTTAGCATATTCTTTTAGAAAAGCGAGTGTTGCACATGTTCCATGATTTGAACTAAATGGTCCGCTGACTGAAATAGTATTACTTATAACATTATAGAAATACATCTGGGAAGAACCAGCAATCATCAGTTTGCTCTTAATTAATTGAGACACAGCATGACTGATTCGGTTGGGTGGGTAGTAATCATCATCATCCATGTTGATTAATATCTGCCCCTTTGCTTCGTTAGCCAATAAATTTCGTTTATATCCTAAAGGCTTCTTTTCGCCCAATCGAATGTGTCGGATACGAGAGTCCTTGGATAATAAATCTGAAATTTCTTCCTCTCCATCATCTGCGATTAGAATTTCCAAAGGGCCAATATAGTCTTGCCTGTATATGTATTTGAGAAGTTGGGGTATAAAAACTCGCCTGTTATAAGTTGGTGTTAAAATGCTGACCAATAGTTTTGAACTCATGGCTTACCTATATCAACAAAGTTAATTTGATATGTATTTTACTCTGCGAACTACCTCTTTACATCAATTTGGCTATTCAAAAGTCTCATTTTGACTATCCGCATGGCACAAAACGCCAATTCACCAAGTTCCGCTTCGAGGTAACCCAAATTATGGCTTAGCCTCCCACTCGCCAACCTCGGTTGTTTTTTTGAAATGTGCGAATGGTAATTTCAGGCTGGTTTTATGTGGCAAGCAAAATATATGGGGGCATAAGATAACAAAACTTTTCCAATGCTTAGTATTCATAAGGCTTCTAAGGCACTATTCGATCAACCTCGTCCCATTTGCGGTTATTAACCGGCATCAAACAACTTCACAACCCGCGCAGCTCCAAGTAATAGCGGGATTCTTTTCAGCATTGGCGCTCTCCATTCCACAGTGCCGCAGACGTTCGATACTATGTTGCAAATAATGAATGCTGCGCAGTAAGCGGCAAAAGACGCAAGGCTGAATTGGGTCCGGTTTTCTTCGGCCTAATTTATTCTTAAAGGCGAATTCCCCGTCTTTTCATTGGATGCGTTAAGACATGAGAACAGGATAATCCTTGCTCAGGATGCGATTTTTAGCGCATTCCCTGTTTCGAGGATAAGCCATGAACACGATTAATACGGTTGCCGCAGGATTGCACCATCCGTCTGGGAACAGCGGAGCGGCAGTCGGTGTTGTGGCGGAAGGTCAAACGGTGAAACAGGGCACATCGGAATTAACGGTTGCAAGTCCCCCAGCTTTGGAGAGCACGGTAGTAAAGCTTGGAGCTGCCTCACTAGCTCCTTTGACCTATGATGCCAGCCTTACTCGCTCGGTCGAGCAGTTGAGGGGTGGCATTGCCCAATACCTTGGGCATGGCGCATAACGCAACCTCCTTTTTTTTCCTTAAAGCGCTCTTATTTTCTTTAGAAAAGTCTGTTCTGTGGTGTGCAGCATGCAAAATATTGCCAGTATGATCCGGTACTAAGTCCTGATTCTGCTTATGGTAATATTCATGGCTGATTCAATCCTGTATTGACGCAGAGCATGCGTTCATCACTGTAAGCACTTTCATAGTCAGCATCCCCACCCCGCCGCTTATAACCGCTGATAGTTACCGAATGGCCTATGGCATTATCCAGAATACTTACATAGGAAAAACTCTAAAGCCAAAGGTAAGGTAACTCAATCATAAAATCGAATCATATTGCGCCCATGTGCTTTAGCCTGATACATAGCAGCATCAGCCCACCTAATGATATCGTCCTGGCTGGATTCATGATTCAGAAACAATGCCACACCAATGCTAACAGTACAAGAATGTTCAATGACCGTCTCTGCCCCCGCATCATTTTTTATGCTCAGCAGATAGGGTTCAGTCATTGCGCTGCGGATCTTTTCAGCAACAATAGCGGCATGTGTATGGGATGATCTTTTATCCACATCAAGCTCGTCAAGCAATACCACAAACTCGTCACCTCCAAAACGGGCAATCGTGTCCATCTCACGACTGCAGTTTTTAAGTCTATTGGCTGCTGCAATCAGCAACAAATCACCTACCACATGCCCATGTACGTCATTGAGTGGCTTGAAATTATCCAAATCAATAAACATCAAAGCGCCATAGCGATTACTTCTTTTGCTGGCGGCCATTACATGTCCTAAACGATCATTCAACAAACGCCTGTTGGGCAGTTGAGTAAGCAAGTCATAAAACGAAAGCTGAAGCAATTCTTCTTCAACGAGCTTGCGCTCATTCACCTCTTTCATTAATTGCAAGGTTCGTCTGGAAAGTTGGTGATACATAGAAAGGCTGGCGTTTATCAGAACCTTGGTTGCTCCGCTTGAGCCTCTGACCACATGTTGTTTTGCCTTCTCAAGAGACATGCCAGATTGCATTGATAATACGATCATTGCCATTCTCTTGTCTGAATCCAGAATATGGAAGGATAACCAATTGGTCAGAAATAATAGAACATCCTCGACAACCTCATGTTGTGATTTAGTATTTTCTGCACTCTTTATTTTTAACACTTCCGTTATGAAACCATCATGAATTCTTTTGTGCGTTGTTTCCAGAGAATCTTCTCCGAGATACTCTTGCCAGATGCTTTCTTCAGTCTTGAAATGGTATCCGGCATAGTCCGCAAGTTCGTCAAAAATGTTGTTTAAGACTGCGATTTCGGCTTTGGAGGCTAGACTATTTGCAAGCACATTGACCAAATGGACCAATCTTTGATGTTGTTCGTCTATCTGGGGTAGGCCAGTAGCGAAACTATCATTCCAGGAAAAAATATCAATTGATTCGCTCAGAACCTCGTCCTGTGCAAATATTGATTGATTCGTCTGGGAAATAACTGGCAGATCGATGGCTTGATTTGTGTTAGATAAATAATCAAGATATTCGTCCATGTATTTCCTGGCGAGCAAAGAAAATTCCTCAAGCGGTATCGGTTTGCTGAACAGATAACCCTGGTAATTGGCGCAGCCTGAATTTTCAAGGTATTGCCTTTGCTCTTCAGTCTCCACACCTTCAGCGATCACATCCAGATTCAAACTCTGTGCCATCGAAATAATGGTATCCACTATGGCTTTATCACTTCTATCGACAGTCAAGTCTCTTACGAATGATTGGTCAATCTTGAGCTGATGAAGCGGTAGCATTTTGAGATATTGCAAAGATGAATAACCGGTACCAAAATCATCCAATGAGAACCTGACACCGATTGAATTTATTGCATTCATGGTCGTAATAATGCTGTCCATGTCATTCAGCAAGATGCTTTCTGTGAGTTCCAGTTTGAGTCTAGTTGGATTGATACCATGGTGCAGTACAATTTCTTTTACTTGAGCTGCAAAATCGGACTGGAGAAACTGTTTGGCACTTACATTGACTGACAGGATCAAGTCACAATTTTGTTTATCCATTTGCCAGGCACTGAGTTGTGCACAGGCCGTGTCCAGAACCCATTTACCAATAGGAAGTATCAGCCCGGTTTCCTCTGCAATGGGAATAAACTGGACTGGGGATATCATACCCAGTTCAGGGTGTATCCAGCGGAGCAATACCTCGGCTCCCAGCGGGCACTGCAAATTATCTATCTGAATTTGGTAATATAAATAAAGCTGTTTGTTCTCAAGTGCCAGACGTAATTCATTTTCGAGCGCTATTTTTGAATTGACGATGCTTTGCATCTTCGGATCGAAAAAACAAAGGGTATTGCGACCTGCCTTCTTGGCCTGATACATGGCAATGTCCGCCTGTTTCAACAGGTCATCCATCGAATTTTTTGAATCATTGAACAAGGTCGCACCAATGCTAGGCGTGCTGTGGTGCATGTATTTATCCAGCTGGTATGACTTGTTGAGTGTGGCCAGAATTTTCTGCCCTATGGTTTCTGTTTGTTTGGCAGCTTCAAGAATATTTTCGTTTAAATGCTCAAGTAACACGACAAATTCGTCACCTCCAAATCTGGCTACCGTGTCTCCTGTGCGAACGCATGAAGTAAGGCGTTCGGCAACTTGTTGCAGTAGCTGATCACCCACATCGTGCCCGCGAGAGTCGTTGAGTGTCTTAAAATTATCCAAGTCAATGAGCAGCAATGCCCCCTTCCGATTACTTCTTATGCTTGAAGACAAGGACTGCTGCAAACGATCAGTCAGTAACCGCCTGTTGGGTAATTGAGTTAATGGATCAAAGAACGCCAGATTATTGATTTTATCCTCTGCCAATTGACTCTTGGCATAACTCTCGATCAACGCGTGTTCCGAACGTCTCTGCAGCATTTCAAACCATATGACTATTAAGCTGAAGATTATTGCTGCAATACAGTATTGCCATATATGATGGTGCCATTCCGCAAGATAATCATTGTCTGCGAAACTGGCATATACAATAAACCCCAAGTCCCCAAGTTGCCGAAAACTGTACATCCTGTCGATGCCATCCAGTGGTGAGGTACTATGAAAAACGGCGTGAGTTATTCCTTTCGCTATAAATTGTTTGGCACTTAAATGGGTGACTTTGCCCATCGCATTTTCCAGCATGGGATAACGTGCAGCAAGACGGAATTCTTTATCAAACAATGCCACCATTCCATTCTTTCCAAGATTAAGGGTTTGGAAGAATTCCTCGAAATAATTGAGGTTCAAAACAGAGATGACGATGCCGGCAAATTCGCCATCTTCAAAATTCAATCGACGGCTCAGGATAATCGTCCATTTACCTGTTCGATGGGATATTAGGGGAGGAGAAATTATCAGGCCTGCAGTCGCGTTGTCTCTAAGAATCTTAAAATAATCACGGTCAGTTACATTGATTGCCGGTACTTGATCAATTGAACTGTATATGTAATCGCCCTTGGCATTGACGACATTCAAAACATCCACTTCCGGCACGCTTTGGATTTGGGATTTCATTAAAGCATGCAAAACTTGTTTACGAGTGATCCCATTTAAGGGATTTTTCCGCATATCTGAAGGACGAACGTTTCTTTGAATTTCCTGCAATAACAGGTCTGATTTGTTGAAAGTTGCCAGCACCTCTTGCCCTAAAACTTGAGAAATATTATCTGCCTCAACTTGTGCATGCTTGGCAACATCTTGATATTCGTTGTAAAGGCTGAAACCCAAAAGCGCAAAAATGCCTATTATTCCAACCAGACCAGCAAGTATTGCACCGCCGGAATAGCGATTAGAAGAAGGGAAAGATTTCTGAAATAAAGTACTCATCAGGTGTGAGGGATTATTATTGACTTAATACTCAAACAAACATGAGGTTAACTTGCATGTAATCTTACGCCTCTTTTCGAGGCCAGTGTCATTATTCAGGCAAGATTTAACCTGGCCATGCTCACCTCCTTAATGGCGTTTGCGCGGACATCAGGAGATTGCCTTTCTACTTTATTCCGATTAAAGCTACTCTAAATTGTGCTGATACAAGGCGTAGCGCATAATACGTTCTCAGTGGAGAGCCCCGACTTTTTTGCTCTCTCTATTTTTTGTGGAGCCCAACATGAGTAATACACTTGATGTTCTACTGTCCCACCGTAGCTACCGGGACTACACCGACCAACCTGTCAGTGACGCAGACCTGGATACCATCATCTCCGCCGCACACCATGCGCCCAGTTCGATCAATGCGCAGCATGTCTCGCTGATTGTTATACGCGATGCAGAACGTCGGGCTCGTATTGCCGAGATTGCAGGCGGGCAGCCGTGGATCGCCAACGCACCGATTTTTATCTGTGTTGTGATGGATTTTGCCAAAACAAATGCTGCGCTGGAATTGGCTGGAGGAATTCAGGTCATACACGAAAGCCTTGAAGGCTTTGCCGCCGGAGCCATCGACAGTGGAATTGTTCTGGCCACCTTGATGACAGC
>Ga0316224_1003880_pt1 | contig 11784 bp, 8 predicted proteins | sample TBH18013metaG_FD_206254 | JGI IMG/M metagenome (GOLD analysis project Ga0316224, IMG submission 206254) | Freshwater microbial communities from Trout Bog Lake, Wisconsin, USA - TBH18013 | ecosystem: Environmental > Aquatic > Freshwater > Lake > Hypolimnion/Profundal zone | place: USA: Wisconsin...
CAGCTTCAGGATGGAACTTCAAGAAATTGATGGAGAAAATCAAACAAAAGAGTAAAAATTTCCTTTTTGAAATTCTTCAGCAACTTTTCTTTTTTGAAATTCCAAAATTACTGGTGATGCGTTAACTTTTATAAAATATTCGTAATTAACTGATATTAAAATTAATATAAGCGTTCTTTGATTTTTTGATTTGAATTGACTAGTAGTTTTGCATCTTTTAACGTGCAAAATTATGAATTCAGGTAAGTATGTGTTCGCCCAGCTGTTACAGTTTGTCAACAAATATGAGTTTGAAAAAGGTGTCATGCGTTATAAAGGCAACCACAGAGTAAGAGAATTAGACTGCTGGAATCAGTTTATTCAACTTTTCTTTGGGCAACTTACTTCGCTTAATTCATTAAGAGACATTTGTTTGTGTTTAAAAGCGCATAAAAATAAGCTTTATCATTTAGGTATTAAGCAACATGTTAACCAATCCACACTTTCCCGAGCAAACGAGAAGCGGGATTGGAGAATTTTTGCTGACTTTGGAGAGTTTTTAATACAACAAGTTAGGCCTCTTTACGCTAACTCTCCGATTCCAAATATTACGACAGATAAAGATGTATTTGCTCTTGACTCAACAACAATATCTTTAAGTCTTAAGCTTTTTGGCTGGGCGCAAGGAAAATACTCCAGAGGAGCGGTAAAAGTTCACACTTTGCTCGATTTAAGAGGAAGCATACCAACTTTTATCTTTATCACTGATGGTAAATATCATGATAGCAATATCCTTGATGTGATTGTTCCTTTGCCAGATGCTATATATCTAATGGATAAGGCCTATGTCGATTTTGCTGCTTTATACAAGATGCATAAAGCAGGCGCTTTTTTTGTTACCAGGGCAAAAGTTACAATAGACTATACAATCATTGAATCTAATTACAACATTGATGAGCGAACTGGTCTAAGAAGCGATATGACAATAAAACTGAATGGTTATAAGTCAAAGCAACTATACCCAGAAACACTTCGGATTGTTGAGTACTACGATGAAGAGAAAAAAGTACTACTCGTTTTTCTTACCAATAAAATGAACGTTTCTGCACTTGAAATTGCTCATTTATACCGTAATCGCTGGCAAATCGAAGTCTTTTTTAAATGGATAAAGCAAAATTTGACCATAAAAACACTTTGGGGACATTCAGAAAATGCCGTAAATATCCATATTTGGGTAGCCATCTGCACCTATCTCATTGTCGCCTATGTCAAATACTCACTTAAAAGCAATTTGTCCATCTACGAAACGATGCAGATATTAGGCATTTCAGCATTTGACAAAACTTCAATAAAAGAACTGCTTACCGAAATTCAAATCAATCAAGATTTCAAAGAACAATATGATTTATTTAATAACCAATTTTAACGCATCAGTAGTATTCCAAAATTAAAAATGAGTTAATAAGGATCGACTACTTAAATAATTACAAATATGTGTGGAATCGCTGGAACAATTAATTTAAATCTGACAAATGAAATTTTGTCAACCATAAGTCATCGTGGCCCCGATAGCAATGGATTGTTCGATGAAAGATGTTATAATCATCATGTTTTTCTGGGGCAAACCCGACTTTCAATTGTTGATCTTTCTGAAGCCGGAATGCAACCGATGACTGATAGTTCAGGCTCTTTCACCCTGATATTTAATGGTGAAATCTACAACCATGCTGAATTAAGAAAGGAATTAAAAGAAATTCAGTTCAAAGGACATTCGGATACAGAAACAATTCTGTATTACCTGGCAAAATTTGGGATGGATGCTATCAAGAATTTAAATGGAATTTTCGCTATCGCATTCTTCGATAGGATAAAGGAAAAACTTTACCTGGCAAGAGATCCATTCGGGATTAAACCACTTTATTATTGCTTTAAAAATAACACGCTCGCTTTTTCATCCGAGATTCGGGTTGTAGCTAAATTTATAGACAAGAAAGAGATCAACCTCGATTGTTTGTATACTTACATGCGGTTAAGATTCTGTCCTTCACCATTAACTTTGATAAAAGATGTCAATAAATTGGAACCGGGACACTATATTACTTTTGATTGTACAAATGAAGTACTGAATTCAAAAACTACTTTTTATTCCTATATTCCTGAGAAGAATTACAATATTACTGAAGGGGAAGCATTGGAACAATATGATTATCTAATCAGAAAGGCTGTTAAAAAACAGTTAATGTCAGACGTACCAATCGCAATCATGTTAAGCGGTGGTGTAGATTCTGCATTATTAACACATCTGGCTCAAAAAGAGAGCGGTGAGAAATTCGATTCCTTCACCGTTGGCTTCGGTATTAAAACGTCTGCAAATGAACTTCAGGAAGCGGCAGTTTCGGCCAAATGGTTAGGTACACGACATCATGAAATAATTATAACAGAGAATATTTTTAAGCAAAACTCAGGGAATATAATCAATATGATTGAGGAGCCAATAGGTTCTCAATCAATTGTACCATTTCTTTATTTAAGCGAAGAAATACATAAAAAAGGTTTTAAAGTTGCTCTCTCCGGCCAGGGAATTGATGAATGTTGGGCCGGTTATGGCCGATATAATTTTCAGAATTTTTTTGAAAAATATTCCTCACCGAAATGGAATATCCTAAACCTGGGAAACAAATTTATTAAAAGTGATAAAATCAGACGGGGAATCGATGCTCTTTGCGAAAAGGACAGGGAAAAAAGATTTATAGAGAGTTATTCATTTTTTGAAAAAAAAACAATTCAGAAAATGATGTTATCATCTATACTGTTTTCTGATGGTTATGATGACCGGTTAATATCTTTAATCAAACAAAAATCAAAACTTTATAATACTGATCAATTAGATGCACTCGATTTCATGCTAACGCTTGATTCCCGTATGGCTTTATCTGAGGATTTATTGTTATATACAGACAAACTATCCATGCAAAATTCACTCGAAGTCAGAGTGCCTTTCCTGGATATTGAGTTAATGCAATTTATTGAATCGCTTTCCAATAAATATAAATCAGGTTATTTAACAAATAAGATACTTCATAAAAAGCTTTCTGAGAAGTATTTACCAAAAGAAATTATATACCGTAAGAAAAGAGGATTTCAAATACCAAGGAAAGAGTGGTATAAAACGGAATCCGGGAATGCTTTAATTAAAGAGTTAAACGAAGAGAATGAAGTGTTTTATTCCCTGTTTCATAAACAACCAATTCTAGGCATATTAAAAAAACACCAAACCAACCAATACAATTATGAAGACCAAATCTATTCAATCATGAATCTGTTTTATTGGATAAAGCAAAATTTATAGATTTAATCAAATAAAAAAGAAATGTTGTTTGCGTGGTATTTAAATAGACTTAAAGCAATGACGCTCTCTGAAATACCATTTCGGATCAGTCAGGCAATTCAGAAACAATTTGAAAATCTCTTTTATCGGAACATTAGAGTTCAAAAAGCGTTAGACTTTATATCAAAGCCAATTCTTCCTAAAAATGACTATTCCGGAATTGAATTTCAAGAACCTATCTTGCATGTTTTTGGTATGGAATTAGATTATACGAAAGAAAAAATTGATTGGCATACAGATATTTTTTCAGGCGAACGTTTTCCGTTGGAATTTTCTAAATCACTCAACATCCGAAAAGATCCTGATTTATCAGCAAAGAACGTTTGGGAACTGAATAGATTAGAGTTTTTACCACAGGTGGCAATCAATTATCGTTCAACCCGGAATAAAGAATATTTAATTGATTTTATCATTATTAATAACGCGTGGATAGAAGATAACCCCTATTTAACAGGGATCAACTGGTACAGCAATATCGAAATCAATATCAGATTAATCAACTGGTTTCTCTGTTGGGAAATATTATGCGCAGAAGATTTGCGCTATAATGATCCTGATTTTGATTATTTTGTTCAGAATAAATGGATACCCTCCATTTATCAGCATTGTACCTATTCCTATAGAAACCCTTCAAAATATTCTTCCGCAAATAATCACCTGATCTCTGAGTATGCCGGATTATTTATCGCAGCTTCAAAATGGAAATTCAAAGAATCAGCCAAATGGATTAATTTAGCAAAGGCAGGTTTGGAACAGGAGATTGTCCGGCAACATTCAAATGGGATCAATAAAGAGGAGGCCGCCGAATATATACAGTTTATTACAGATTTCTTTTTATTAGCCTATATTGTGGCAGAAAACACAAACAATCCATTTTCTATCAGATACCTCCGGACTTTAAATAAGATCTTTTCCTATATCTATGAATTCACCGATATGGCTGGCAACTTCCCCAAATATGGGGACGATGATGATGGGAAGGTTTATTATTTCAGTGAAAAGCCTAATTATAATAACTTTAAATCGTTGCTGACTTCTGCAGCAATTCTCTTTAAAGATGGTAGTTTTAAACGAAAATCGGCGGGGTTTGACTTAAAGAATAGTATCTTGTTGGGTGAAAATGGAAGAGAGATCTTTGAACAATTAATAGTGCCGCAAAAGGAACATCATTCAATTTTTTATAAAAAAGAGGGGCATTATATTTATCGGAAAGAAGAAAACAACAGAGAGATCTATCTTCATTTTGATGCCGCTCCGTTAGGTTACCTTTCTATTGCAGCTCATGGTCATGCTGATGCTCTCTCATTCTTAATAAATATTAATGGTATACCGGTGTTTATAGACTCAGGTACATACAGTTATCATGTTGCCAAAAAATGGAGGAACTATTTTGTTGGGACAATGGCTCATAATACGATATGTGTAGATAATCAAAATCAGGCTAAACAGGTTGGTGATACCATGTGGCATGATCATTTTGTGTGTAAGACTTTGGCGCTGCAACAAATTGCTGATATAGAATCAGTAAAGGCATCCCATAATGGATATAAAGGGGTTAATCATATCAGGGAGGTTGTTTTTCAAAGAACATCAGATACTTTTTTAATCCAGGATGAACTTCAAAATATCGATGGAAGAGAACATGAATATATGATTATGTTTCATCTTCACCCCGAAATCAAGATCGCTAAGGAATCATTAAATTCTCTGGTCTTGACGCATCAATCTGGAATTAATATAACCCTGTCCATTGAAGGATTTGGCAGTATTATGAAGGCAAAAGGACTCGAAGATCCCATTTTTGGTTGGTACTCAGAATCATTTTTACAGAAAGTACCAACAACGGTGATCTATCTGAGTAAAAAAACAAATCGTTCATTTCAATCGGTTACCAAAATAAAAATAAATGAATATTAGTATTTTCGGATTGGGTTATGTCGGCTGTGTTAGTCTGGGATGTTTGGCTAAGAATGGTCACCAGTTAATAGGAGTCGATGTGAATCAAACCAAAGTAGATCAGATCAATGCCGGCAAAGCAACGATTATTGAAAAGGAGATAGATGAGATTATATCTGAACAACGTACACTGGAGAAAATTGAAGCCACAACAAGTGCTCTTGAAGGTATTCTGGGAAGTGAACTAAGTATTATTGCTGTTGGGACTCCAAGCAGCGATCGGGGCCATTTGAATCTCAATTATATCTTTAATGTAGCCGAGCTTATTGGGGAGGCACTCAAAGAAAAATCCGATTTTCATATTATTGCGATCCGTTCTACGATTATGCCTGGAACATGTGATAAATTTGCCGCAATAGTTGAACAGGCATCCGGCAAAAAGCGTAATATCCATTTTGCCATCGTGGACAACCCTGAATTCCTGCGGGAAGGTACTGCGGTACAGGATTATTTCAATCCACCTTTAACACTTATCGGTTCTGATAACAAAGAGGCAGCGGAGAAAGTGGCCGGGCTTTACCGGCAGTTACCGGCTGAAGTGATTATCACCGATTTAAAAGTGGCTGAGATCATGAAATATATTAATAATACCTATCATGCTCTTAAAATTTCATTTGGCAATGAAGTGGGTAATATTTGTTCAGAATTAGGTATCGATTCGCACGAGGTGATGAATATTTTTTGTAAGGATAAGCAATTAAATATTTCTCCTTATTACTTTAAACCTGGTTTCGCTTATGGCGGCTCCTGCTTGCCAAAAGACCTGAAGGGATTACAGACACTCGCTCATGATCTATATCTTTCCGTTCCGGTTATCGACAGTATCGGCAAGACCAATGAAATACAGATCAAACGGGCCGTAAAAATGATCTATAAATATTGGAATAAAAAGCTTGGGTTCCTGGGATTAAGTTTCAAAGAGGGAACGGATGATTTGCGCAACAGTCCCGCTGTAGAAATTATTGAAGCCTTACTAGGAAAAGGGTGTGATATCTCAATTTATGATTCTAATATTAACTTGTCGCTGCTTACGGGAACCAATAAAGAGTTTATTGACTCCAAAATTCCTCATCTTGCTTCACTGATGGTACCCAATGCACAAGAGATAATCGAAAATTGTGACGTGATAATCGTTAACACCAAAGAAAAAGAATTTATAGAAATCCTTTCAAGCCCAACTGAAAAAGTGATTATCGATTTTGTCCGGTTAAGCGAGCAGGTAAGAACCTATCCCAATTATTCAGGGATAAACTGGTAGATAAATGAAATTCAACGGAAAACATTTTTTAATCATAGTTGAGAATCTCCCTGTCCCTTTTGATCGCAGGGTTTGGCAGGAAGCGAATACCTTAAAGGATAATGGCGCCAAGGTTAGCATCATCTGTCCTGTGATGAAGGGTTATACGAAACGTTTTGAACAGATTGATGGAATTGATATTTATCGTCATCCCCTCCCTCTTGAGGCACGCGGTGCTATGGGCTATTTGCTTGAATATTCGGCTGCCCTTTTCTGGGAATTCAGGTTAAGCTGGAAAATCTATTTCAGAAAACGGTTTCACGTTATACATGGCTGCAATCCGCCAGATCTTATTTTTTTAACTGCGTTGTGGTTTAAGCCCTTTGGAGTAAAATACCTTTTTGATCATCATGACATTAACCCCGAATTGTATATTGCAAAATACGACAAAAAGGGGTTTTTCTATAAATTGATGATCCTGTTTGAATACCTGACTTTCAAATCTTCCAAATACAGTATCGCCACAAATGAATCGTATAAAGAGATCGCTATCAGAAGGGGTAAGATGAAGCCTGCAAATGTCCAGGTTGTTCGAAGTGGACCTAAATTGGATCGATTAAAACTTATATCCCCGGATGATCAGTATAAAAAAGGGAGAAACTACTTGATCGGCTATGTAGGTGTTATAGGTGAACAGGAGGGAATCGACCTTTTATTAGAAAGTGCCAAATACATAAAAGATCGAAGGTCTGATGTTCAGTTTGCAATTCTGGGAGGGGGAACTGATGTTGAGAAGCTTAAACTGCTTAGTATAGAAATGGGATTGGCAGAATATGTTGATTTTTATGGACGGGTTACAGACGAAGTGATGATTGGCGTGTTGAATACGGCAGATGTTTGTGTGAATCCGGATAAACCAACCGAGATGAATGATCTTTCAACCATGAATAAAATTATGGAATATATGGCTTTAAAAAAAGCCATTGTTCAATATGATTTAAAGGAAGGTCGATTCTCAGCACAGGAAGCTTCACTATATGCAATTAAAAATAGTACCACGGATTTTGCAGAAAAAATTATTTACCTGCTCGATAACCAGTCAGTTAGGGACAAAATGGGAGAGTTTGGCTACAACCGTGTTTTGAATGAACTTTCATGGGAATTTGAATCAAAGAAATTAGTGGAGGTTTATAGTAAACTATTAGATTCTAAATAAATCCACCTTGAAACAATTTATACTAATTTTCCTTATAACAACTTGTTTATTAATAAATAATAATAAACTCGTCGCTCAGAATAAATTAAATCCTCACGATACTAAAACATCTGGAAATTTTAAAATGGTGAGTTTTGGGATCAGCAAACTCTATCAATTCGATACTGTTCCGCCAATTCTAAATGAACTTAGAAATGTTCATCCACGAATTTTTATGACTGCAAAATCACAACGTATTTTAAAATCAAAAATTGGTTCTTTACCTTATTCAAAGTTGCTATCTAAATTGCTTAATCTGGCAGACAAGGAAGTAGTATCTGGTCCGCCAGCTTTCAAGTCCGAATCTGGTAATCAGGACCAACAACTATGGCAAAGAGAGGTTGGCAATGCTATACCAGAGTTGGCCATGGCCTATTGCATGACGGGTATTCCTAAATATTTGAATTCTGCTAAAAATTATATGCTTGCCTCAGCATCCTATCCAACATGGGGATCAGGAAGTCTGGATAATACGGACCTTGCTGCAGGACATCAGTTATTTGGTTTGGCACTTGGATATGACTGGCTTTACAATGAACTTGATAATAAATCAAGGGATAGTATTAGAAGTTGCCTGGATCAAAGAGGTGGTTGTATGTTTGATCTTCTTTTGAATAAAAAAGTTTGGTGGCAAAATAGTTATTTGCAGAATCATCAATATGTTAATATGACCGGTCTTTTTGCTGCCGGTCTTGCTTTATATGGAGGACCTAATGATGTTGACGGATGGATCTTATTGCCGCTTGAAAAATTCAGAAAATCCATAACCTCACTAGAACCCGACGGAGCCTGTCATGAAGGGATCCCTTACGGTGAATATGGTATGGAATATCTTCTTAAGTTCATGGATCTTAGCCGGCAACTTTTAGGTGAAGATTTATTTTCCAATAATAATTTTTTCAAGGAAACCAGCAATTTCAGACTCTACGGAATGATCCCTAAAGATTATTGGGGAATTTCAAGTTCACGCTTGATGAGTTTAGGTGACGGTCCCAGGTATGATTGGTATGGCCCGGATTATCTATTACGCAAACTTGCATCAGAATATCATAATGGTAATGCCCAATGGCTTGCGGACACACTTGATAATTCCGGCTATTGTTCTCCGGGAGCCTTATTTCTGAATTTGCTTTGGGTTAATCCTGAAATAAAACCGGAACCACCCAATGCGCTGCCAACATTTAAACATTTCAAAGATTTGGACATTGCTTATATGAGATCTGGATGGGATGGAAAAGAATCGCTAAGCCTGTTTAAATGTGGACCATTTATCGGCCATTCGGCCACGACTGCATTTAATTATGATCCGGGAGGAAGTCATGTCCATCCCGATGTCGGAACTTTTCAAATCTTTAGTCATGGCGACTGGCTGATTTCGGATGATGGTTATGCTTTTAAAAGAACCAGTTATCAAAATACACTTACCATCAACACAATTGGTCAGTTAGGTGAAGGGGGACCTTGGTTTAATGGTAGTCGTTTAGTAGGTATACCAAATCAACCTCGTATTGTGTATTCCAAAACAAGTGGTAAATCCAACTATCTAATTGGCGATGTTACACCTGCATACCCTGCTGAATGTAAATTAAAATATTTTTATCGCCATCTTCTTTATCTGAAGCCTGATTGCTGGATCATTGCCGATGAAGTTGCTTCTGATACTACAGCCTTGTTTGAATTTTATTATCATTCAGATTATCCATTTATTGAAGATAAAATAAACCATTTCACAGTTAAAGGATTGCGCGGAAGCCTTTCAGTCGCAATTCTGAATCCAAATAGTCTAAAAAAGGATACTTTCATGCAAGATATTCAAGGAACTGGAGGAGAAATAGCAAATCATTTAAATGTTCTGAAGGTTAGTTCTGAGAATAAGGCATCAAATCTTTTCATTACAGTTCTGGAGTCCTACCCTTCAGGAGCAAGTCCATCAATTAAACCTGCAGTGGTTTCCACTTCTAATGGTGACAGGTTGGTTTTAACTTATGGCCATATCAAAAAACGGTTTAAAATAAATACAAATCGAAAAGATAAGCATACACCTCTTTTGATTGAAATCAACAATTAAATATGTTAAGGATTTACTTTTGTTAAAACTTCTATTAAATATTATATTCAACCAGATTAGTAGTCATATTCATCAATATTAGTGAGTTGCCAGCCAATTAAATCCTTTATTATTAAATAATCTTTCCTAAAAATCAATTTTTCATGTCCACTCTTTCAGAGCCCAAAGAGGCTTTTCCGTACAAACCACCTACCGAGGAGATTAAAGCCCATTTTAAAGAAATATTTGAGATCACCAAACCGCTGAAAGTTCCGGTTACAAAGTTGATTTTCGATAAGGTAGCCGCCTTCCTGATCTTACTCTGCTGCTCACCAATTATCCTGTTGCTGATCCTGGTCAACTTCATAGAAGGGATAATCATCCCGGAGAACAGGGGTCCGCTGTTTTTCTATTATAATGCCGTAAGTGCAGGGGAAATATTCAAAAAATACAAAATCAGACTGATCAAGGTAAAATATATCGACAAAGCGTTGCAGGCCAAAGGGGACTGGCATGCGTTTAAGAATGAATGGATGCCTGAATCAAGAACTTACCTGGGACGATTTGTCAAAAAGTTTTATCTGGATGAGATCCCGCAATTCTATAATGTTTTAAAGGGGGATATGTCGATCGTCGGGCCGCGCCCGATTGCGGTGCACCATTATGAGCGTGATCTGGCCCAGGGAAATGTAACCCGCCGATTAATCCGGGGTGGACTATTGGGTTTCGGACACATCCGAAAAGGAACGCCGGAATTTGGAGACCCTGTGTATGAATACGAATATGTGAGCAAATATATTCATGCTTCTGCATTTAGCCTTCTGCGGCTTGATCTGCAAATTATTGCCAAAGGGATGCGGGTGATGATGAGGGGGAAAGGTTTATAGGCTCCATAACCTCAATAAATGAACGGAATATTGAATTTTTAAACCAAAAAATAAGAATTTCCAAATAAAATACCTTGAAAATTACTTTTTCTCATTGATTTGTTGTAAATTAGGATAATTCATTTTGTTTCATGTTTTACTAATTTAAACAAATCCATGATGAGTAATTCTGAAGCCAGTCATGCTGGTAATTTGAAAAATTTTGATCAACTGATCAGTGTAATAAAGGGGTATGGCGACACCTACAATCCGGCCAACCCTTTATTCAAAATTCCTGCCCTCGAGGCCAAATCTGCAAGTGCGCATAATGCGATCACCATGATGAATTCGGCCTTTTCATTATACCGGATTGCCATTGAACGCCGCACAGTTATCTATGACCCGCTGTTAAAGCTCGTAAATCGAATTTTCAATTTTTTAAAATCTTCTGAGACAACCGATGTGATGGATCAGGAGATCTTAGCCATTATTCGTAAACTGAGGGGAGACAGGGCCGGGAAGAAATTACCAGCCCCGGCAACTGGAACAGTTACTGAAGGCCCGGTACAGATCTCCGTATCACAGTTGAGCTATAACGATCGCCTCTCTAATTTTGATAAATTAATCAGCCAGCTTGAGTTGATCCCGGAATATGCACCGAATGAGACCGACTTGACCATAGCAGCACTAAAAGATTTATACACTGCCATGGATAATGCGAATAAGGCCGTATTAAAAGCAGAAAACGACCTGTCAAATGGTCGCCTGGCCCGTAATGTCGAGTTCTATGCTGCAACAACAGGTATTACAGAAATAGGCAAGGCAGATAAGCTTTACATCAAGGCAGTGTATGGCGCCAGCTCACCGCAATACAATCAGGTCGCCGGTATCGGGTTTGTTACCTATAAAAATTAGTCAATGCCCACTATTTAAGTAATATGAATAATATAATGTCTTATTTATTTGTTTATATTATATAATATGCGTACATTTATCTCATTATGAGATATGTAACACTAAAAACAGAGGAGATTGAAGCATTAGAGCTGAGCAGTA
>Ga0316224_1003884_pt1 | contig 11776 bp, 10 predicted proteins | sample TBH18013metaG_FD_206254 | JGI IMG/M metagenome (GOLD analysis project Ga0316224, IMG submission 206254) | Freshwater microbial communities from Trout Bog Lake, Wisconsin, USA - TBH18013 | ecosystem: Environmental > Aquatic > Freshwater > Lake > Hypolimnion/Profundal zone | place: USA: Wisconsin...
TTGAGCAATGGTCGTCAACATTTTTAATGCAATCGGTTTAACTGCTGGGCCGCAATAACCACCGAATACACTTTTCCCTGCCACATTAGGATTGGGAATAAATGTATCTAAATCGATTCCCGTTACAGATTGAATGGTATTAATTAATGATAATGCATTTGTTCCCGCTTCTACACAAGCTTTTCCTGCAGGAACTACAGAATGTACGTTGGGCGTGAGTTTGGTAATTACGGGAATAGTTGCAGCTTCCATTACCCATTCAACCACCATCCTGGCAATTTCAGGATCCTGACCAACTGCTGCGCCCATGCCACGTTCTGTCATTCCATGCGGGCAACCAAAATTTAATTCAAATCCATGTGCGCCGGTATCTTCTACTTTCTTAATCAATTCATGCCAACTTTTTTTATCATTATCTGCCATCAATGAAACGATCATTGCACGATCGGGAAATAATTTTACACATTCTTCAATCTCTTTTAAATTAATGTGCAACGGACGATCACTGATCAATTCAATATTATTAAAACCCATTACACGGCTGCCACCGTAATCAACAGCAGAATAACGGGAAGAAACATTTTTTACCTGGCTACCTAATGTTTTCCAGACAACACCACCCCAACCCGCTTCAAATGCACGAATCACATTTATTTTTTTATCGGTAGGAGGTGCACTCGCCAACCAAAATGGATTGGGTGATTTTATGCCGAGAAAGTTTGAATTGATATTAGCCATGCTATTATTTTTTTTCTTGCCACTAATGACAAAAATGTTCACGAATAAAATTTAATAAACGATTCGTTTATATTCAAGTTTTTCTTTTGGAAAATTGATAATGATCCCAAGTTTATTTTCGGATGCTTTTAAATAATTGATCGTTTGTGATACGTGTTCATTTGCAATTATACCCGCACACTTTATTTCAAGAATAATTTTATTAAAAACTACAAAGCCGGCATAGAATATATGATCCAACGGAATTCCTTTATAAATAATAGTATACGGTTTTTCTCTTTCAAAAGCAATTCGCTTTGAACTTAACTCAAGTTCAGGAGCATCTTTATAAACTATTTCTGAAAAGCCATGACCCGGTTCATTATGAATATCCATACAAATTCCAATTAGCTCAAATGCTTCTTCTTTATAAATCAACTCACTCATGAATTGTTCGATTTTCATTCGTGTTAATTAGTGTCATTCGTGGCAAAAAAATCAAGTATCGCTTTTGCTCCATCTTTCCCTGCCTGCACTGCATCAACCACTTCTTTGCCGCCATTAACACAATCGCCACCGGCAAATACGCCCTTTATATTAGTTGATTGTTGATCAATATTTATTTTACCATTTGTATTTTGTAAATCATTTTGCAATATCAATTCTTCAAAAGGAGTTTGTCCTGCTGCTTTTATAACCATATCAACATCCAATGTAAATGTCTCCTCTGTTTCAATAGGAGAGCGCCTTCCACTTGCATCGGGTTCTCCTAATTTCATTTTAGAACAAACCAATTGTGTTACTTTATTATTTGCTGTTTTAATTTCTTTTGGGGCTGCTAACCAAATTATTTTACATCCATCTAATTTGGCAATAGCTAATTCAACTGCTGTGCAAGGCATTTCATTTTTTGTTCTTCTGTAAATAATGGTTACCTCATTAGCACCCAACCGTTTGGCTTGCGTGGCAGCATCAATGGCTGTCATGCCTAAGCCAATCAATGCAACTTTATCACCCACAGCAACTGAGGAAAAATCATTGTTTCTTAATTCATAAATAAACTTAATGGCATCAACAACACCTTCTGCATCTTCATTCGGGATGTTTAATTTTCTTGCCAAACCAACGCCAATAGCCAGATACACTGCGTCGTAATTTTTTTGGAGATCGGATAAGGAAATTTGTTTCCCTAATTCCTGATGATATTTTATTTCAATACCGCCAATCGATGTTATATAATTTACTTCGTCTTCACAAAACCTGGGGGTTACTTTATAAGCAGCAATACCATACGTCATTAAACCCCCGCCTTTACCTTCTTTTTCATAAATGGTAACATCAATCCCTTCTCTGCTTAAAACATGCGCACAACTTAAACCTGCAGGTCCTGCACCAACAATAGCCACTTTTTTCCCGACAGTTTTTTTTCTTTCAAACAGTTTCCATTTTTTTTCTATGGCTTTTTCTGTTGCATAACGTTGCAACTTGGCAATAGGAATAGGGGGTTCATTCATTAAATTAAATACACAACTTCCTTCGCACAGTTTTTCTACCGGACAAACCTTGCTGCAACCTGCACCCATAATGTTTGATTGAAAAATTGTGTGAGCAGAACCTTTAATATTATTGGTTGAAATTTGTTTAATGAATTTGGGAACATTGATACTTGTAGGGCAACTTTTGGTACAAGGTGCATCATAACAAAACAAACAGCGATTAGCTTCCACCAATGCTGCATCATGTGTTTCAAAAGGTGGATGAATATCGCTGAAGTTTTCTTCGTATTGTTCTTTTGTTAAACGATTATTTTTGATCATAATGTGGAATGTTATATTTTATATAATGAATGAAGAACAGAAAGTAGAAGTGAGCGACGCAACAAAAGTTTAATAGCATTAGTTATGTTGGGTAAACAATAATTCATCATTTCAAATTCAACATTTCAAATAAATTATAACTCCGTTAATTTTCCGTAAGTTTCCGGCCTTCTGTCACGAAAGAATTGCCAAACACTTCTTACTTGTTCAATCATATCCAAATCAAATTCGGCAATTAATAATTCATCTTTATCTTCTGATGCTTGTGCGAATATTTGTCCGCGTGGATCAACAAAATAAGAACTGCCATAAAACTTTCCGAGATTCCATGGTTTTTCTTCGCCAACTCTGTTAATGCATCCCATAAAATATCCATTCGCTGCTGCATGAGCCGGTTGTTCTAATTTCCATAAATATTGAGATAAACCTGCAACAGTTGCAGAAGGATTGTAAACTATTTCGGCACCATTCAATCCTAAACATCTTGCACCATCAGGGAAATGCCGATCGTAACAAATGTACACGCCAACTTTCGCATACTTTGTTTGAAATACAGGATAGCCAAGGTTTCCGGGCTTAAAGAAAAATTTTTCCCAAAAGCCTGAAGTATGCGGGATATGATTTTTTCTATACTTGCCTAAATAAGTTCCATCTGCATCAATCACTGCTGCTGTATTGTATAAAACACCTGCTTGTTCTTTTTCATATACAGGAACAATCATTACCATATTGTATTTTTTTGCATAAGCCTGCATGCGCTCAATCGTAGGCCCGGGAACAGTTTCAGCGGATTCATACCATTTATTATCCTGACCCGGACAGAAATAGGGTGTATTAAAAATTTCCTGAAAACATAAAATCTGTACACCTTTTTTTCCTGCTTCTTCAATTAAAGGAATATGCTTTTGTACCATTGCTTCTTTAATTTCTTCAATGGTTCCTTCACCTTCTGTTTTGGGTAAACTCATTTGAATTAAACCTGATTTTACGATTCTTGGCATTTGATCTTATTTTAAATATTGAATGATGATTTTTAAATTATAGTGTTACAAGCTTTATTTTTTCATAACATCTTTATTGCATTGCTCACTTCTGCTTTCTGTTATTTATTCATCCATCTACACTCAACGCTTTCTCAATATTCTTATCCGGGATCAACCACATGATCGATACTGCCACGAATAAAAAACCTGATATAAAAGGGTGGATAAACAATGCAATTGGTATTGAAACGGAATAAAGAACAATAGACATTATTGATTTTCTGTTAGATTGTTTTGTCATTAATCTTTTTGCTGTTTCTTCGTCGTAGGTTTTGCAAATCGCTGCCTGTAAAATATTATACGAGAATCCGCAAAATAAAGCCAGCAGGGCATAAACAGCTACCGTAATTTTTTCAAAATGATTTTCTCCCATCCAAGCCGTAGCAAACGGAATTAAGGATAACCAAAATAATAAATTCATATTGGCCCACATAATAGATGGATTAACTTTTTTAATTGTGAATAATAAATGATGATGGTTCACCCAATAAATAGCCACAAATAAAAAGCTGATGATATAGCTGATGAACTTCGGAATCACCATTTTAAAAGTATCCCAGTTAATACCTTCAGACACTTTCATTTCGAGTACCATGATAGTAATAATAATGGCAATTACCCCGTCACTGAATGCTTCTAATCTGTTTTTCTCCATATTAAATGATCTGTGTTACTTTATTTCTTTTAATGAATTTGCCATAACCCTTTTCAATACAACATTGATTATTATTAATCGCAATTGTACCTCTCAATAAAACTGTTTTCACTTTTCCGGTTAATTCCCATCCTTCATAGCCACTGTAATCAACATTCATGTGATGTGTTAATGCAGAGACTGTATGTTTTTCATTTGGATCGAGAATAACAATATCTGCATCACTGCCAACTGCAATCGTTCCTTTCCTTGGAAACATACCGAATATCTTTGCAGCATTGGTAGATGTTACTTCCACATATTTATTCAAGGTGATTTTATTTTTTACCACCCCTTCACTAAATAATAATTCCATTCTGTTCTCAATAGCAGGATGGCCATTGGGTATTTTTGAAAAATCATCTTTGCCTAATAATTTTTGTTCCCACTTAAACGGACAATGATCTGTTGCAACTACTTGTACCAATCCCTGATTAATTCCTGCCCATAATGTTTGTTGGTCTTTCTTTTCACGCAATGGCGGACTCATGACCCATTTGGCCCCTTCAAAATCTTTTTCATATAAACTTGCATCGAGAATTAAATATTGAATACAGGTTTCAACAAATACTTTTTGATTTCTTTTAGCAGCATTGCGCACTGCATTTAATGCACCTTCACAGGTTAAATGGACAATATATCCGGGACAACCAGTATAATTCGCCATGTCTGCAAATCGTCCACTGGCTTCGGCTTCAGTCACTTCAGGCTGAGATAAATAATGGTATAGCGGCGATAACTTTCCTTCTGCTTTATGTTTGGCAATTAAGTAATCGATCATATCACCATTCGTTGCATGCACATTAATTAAGCCACCATGCTTTTTAACTTCCTGCATTAAACCAATCATTTGTCTGTCATCAATCATCAATGCACCTTTGTACGCCATGAATGTTTTGAAAGAAGTAATGCCTTCTGCTTCAATAAAATGTTTGATCTCTTTTTTTGTTTCATCATTGTAATCGGTCACTGCCATGTGAAAACTATAATCACTCAAACAATTATCATCACTTCTGCTTTTCCATTCCTGTAATGCAGCCTGCAAACTGTTGCCTTGTTTTTGTAAGATGAAATCTATTACAGTGGTGGTGCCACCATATAATGCAGCCCTTGTTCCTGTTTCATAATTATCAGAAGAAAATGTTCCCATAAATGGCATATCCAAATGAACATGCGGATCAATGCCACCGGGCATTACTAATTTTCCCGTTGCATCAATTTCTTTATCCGCTTTTACAGAAAGAGTTTGGCCAATCATTTTTATTGTTTCTCCTTCAATAAAAATATCAGCAACATAATTATCTGTAGCTGTAATGATTCTGCCATTCTTAATTAAAATGCTCATTGAATACCATTTTGAATTTTTAATGATAAATTTTGAATTACTTCTTTCATCCAAAATTTTTTAATACAACATTCAGAAAAAACTATTTCTTCTTCATCAATAACCAATATATAAATCCACTTACGCCAAATCCAACAAACCATGCATAATTATATAATTGTGAAAGCCACACCGGCATTGAATCTGCTGCAACAATATTTACATTCACTAAAAATCCTGGGACGTTTGGAATAATGCCGATCAATAATGCAATAATCGCTTTGCTATTAATCCCTTTTGAAAAACCATATAGCCCTTTTTGATTGTATAGATCATTTACAATTAATTCTTGTTTTCGAATGAAATAATAATCTGTGATCATGATACCTCCAATCGGACCTAATAAACTTGAATAAGCGATCAACCATTTAAAAATATAACCGCTCGGATCTGCAATTAATTTCCAGGGAAAAATTAAAATGCCAATCAATCCTGTAATATAACCGCCAGTTTTAAAATTAATTTTTGATGGAGCTAAATGTGCAAAGTCGTTTGCAGGGCTCACAATATTGGCAGCGATATTTGTAGCGAGTGTTGAAATAGCAACAGCGATCATCGCAATGCTTACCAATAATTTACTATCAAATTTTCCTGCCAAGGCCAATGGGTCCCAAATAGTCTTTCCATAAATAATGGCTGTTGCAGAAGTTACCACCACGCCAATAAAAGAGAATAATGTCATTGATGGTGGTAAGCCGATGATTTGTCCGTTGATCTGTGCTTTCTGACTGGTTGCATATCTTGTAAAATCAGGAATGTTTAATGATAATGTTGCCCAAAATCCAACCATACCTGTTAATGCAGGAAAGAAAAAATGAAAAAAATCTTTTGTTGACTGAAATTTTGATGGCTGTTGTAATATAGGGCCCAAGCCGTTTCCGGCGGATATTGCCCAAAATAATAATGCCAATGCAGCAATGGGTAAAAAGAAAGCTTTAAAGACCAATAACTTTTTTATGCTGTTAACACCAAGATAAACAACATACATATTTAATAACCAGAATACAATAAAAGTAATAGCAGGGCCGGTTTGCAAACCGAAAGATGTTGGAAATATTTGTGGTAGTGTTTCTAGTGCTGGAAGCCATAATCGTAACATTTGATACAATGCAAATCCGCCGATCCATGTTTGAATCCCAAACCAGCCACAAGCAACAATGGCTCTCAGCATTGCAGGAATATTTGCACCCGCTACACCAAAACTTGCTCTTGCAAAAACCGGGAATGGTATTCCGTATTTTGCACCTGCATGTCCGTTTAAAATCATCGGTATTAATACAATAGTATTACCGATAAATATGGTTAAGATTGATTGCCACCAATTCATACCACCATCAATCAATGAACTTGCCAGCATATAAGTTGGAATGCATAAACTCATGCTGATCCATAATGCAGCATAGTTCCATGTTCCCCATGTTCTTTTATTTTGAGCTACAGGAGCTAGGTCTTCGCTGTATAACGCGGAAGATGAAATATGTTGATGTTCGTTCATGAATTATTTTAAATTTACATGTTGAATTAATGCTTCTTTTATTTATCATTCAACATAAGCCTGATCTGCAATTTTAATCGCTTCACTGATGATACTCAACCCTTCATCAATTTGTTCTTTAGTTACAATTAACGGAGGTGCACAAAAAATATAATTCCATCTTACAAATGTGTACATGCCGAGTTCTTTAATTTTTGCAGCCACTTTATTCATTACAATCATTTCATCCGGCTTTGCATTGAACGGTGCCATTGGTTCTTTTGTCTTTCTGTTTTTTACCAACTCAATACAACCTAATAAACCGGTATTTCTGAAATCACCGATGGATGGATGTTTTTCTTTTAATTTTTCTACTTGCTGCTCCATATATTTTCCCATGGCAACAGCATTTTCTAATAAATTATCTTCTTCATAAATTTTTAAAGTCTCCAGTGCAGCAGCGCAACTCACTGCATGTGCAGAATAGGTTAATCCCAAAGGCAATACTGCATCATCATATTTCGCTGCGATCTTATCGCTCACTTGCAAACAACCTAATGGTAAGTAACCGCAGGTTAACCCTTTAGCCATTGCAATCATATCAGGAATTATATCATGATTCTGAAAACCAAACCATTTACCTGTTCTGCCAAATCCACTCATCACTTCGTCCATGATCATTAAGATGCCATGCTTCTTTGTAATTTCTCTCACTGCTTTCATATAACCTTTCGGATATTGCAAACAACCGGATGTTCCTGATTCGCCTTCTAATAAAATTGCAGCAATATTATTAGGGCCTTCATACGCAATAATGCGTTCTAATGAGGCAATCGCTTCTTTCAATAAATTTTCTTCACCATATTCCCACCGATATAAATTGGGCAAATCAAAGTGAACAAAATTTGGTGCTTGTTGTGCATCTACCGGTAATTTACGCGGATCACCGCCTGCAGAAATTACTCCCATTGTTGCACCATGATAAGATTGATAACGCGTTAATATTTTATGCCTGCCGGTATATAATCTTGCTAATTTAATTCCGTTTTCAATAGAAGTTGCACCACATAAAGTGAAGAAAGATTTATTTAAATCACCCGGACAAATCGCTGCTAATTTTTTTCCGAGATCTGCACGCACTTTTGTTACACAACTTGGTGTTACATAAGCTACTTCCTGCATTTGCTTTACGACAGCTTCGGTGATGCGTTGATTACCATGACCGATATTCATATTAATTAATCCGCTGGAGAAATCGATGATTCTGTTATCATCATAATCATATAAATAAACACCTTCCGCACGTTTTACTGCAATAGGATTGGTGCCTTTTTGTTTACTCCAACTAAACAATGTATAATCCTGCGCATCTTGTATGATTTCTTCTGCCAAGGACAATGTTTCTGTTTGCATTTTTTTATTTTTTTATATTAGATGTCTAATGAAGAATTAACTGTTGAAATGTGCGACGCAACAAAAGTTTAATTGAAATACAAATGCCGGTAACATAGAATAATTCAACATTTATAATTCATCATTCAATATTCCTTTAACTCATCCAATTCACGGCAGCTTCGGGATTCCATTTGGTGGTTGATTTTTTTAACTTCGTCCAAAATTCAATAGAACTTTTTCCGGTAATATCGCCTACACCAAATTTGCTTTCATTCCATCCGCCAAAACTAAATGGCTCGCGAGGCACAGGCACACCAACGTTTACGCCAATCATACCTGCGCTGGCTTTATCAATCACATAACGCGCAGCACCACCGTTTTGTGTAAATACACTCGCAGCGTTACCATAAGGATTGGCATTTTCAATTGCCAATGCTTCATCTAAAGTATTGGTGCGCATGATGGAAATAACCGGACCAAAAATTTCTTCTTTGGCAACACTCATTTCAGGTGTTACATAATCAATCACTGTCGGACCAACATAAGTTCCTTTTTCTTTTCCATTCACAACAGTTCTTCTTCCATCCACTAAAATTTTTGCGCCTTGTTGTTCGGCTTCGGTAATATATTTTTCAATTCTTTCTTGTGATGCTTTATTAATGACTGCACCTAAATTTATTCCGGGAATAATTTTTCTAGCTTCATCGCAAATTTTATCAATGATATGATCAACCGTACCAACTGCTATCATTGCACTCGCTGCCATACACCGCTGACCGGCGCAGCCGGACATAGATGCCGCAACATTTTGGGCTGTCATTTCTGCTTTTGCATCGGGCAATACCAACAAATGGTTTTTTGCACCACCTAAAGCCAAGCATCTTTTGTAATGGGAAGTGGCTCTTTTGTAAACAATCCTGGCAACTTTTGTTGAACCAACAAATGAAACCGCTTCAATACCCTGATGATCACATATTGCTTCAACAACTTCAACATCACCATGTACAATATTAAATACACCGTCAGGCAAGCCGGCTTCTTTTAATAACTCTGCTAATCTTCCGCAACTCAATGGAACTTTTTCAGATGGTTTGATGATCATACAATTACCTAATGCAATGGCATTAGGTATGGTCCAGTTAGGAACCATTAATGGAAAATTAAACGGAACAATCGATGCAACCACACCTAACGGAATATGTTCTGTTCTGCATTCAACACCTTTACTCACTTCTAATACTTCGCCTGTAACGAGCTGTGGGAGGGAAGTTGCGAATTCTGTTAACTCAATGCATTTCTCAATTTCAGCGACTGATTCATTATACGTTTTCCCATTCTCTTCACTGCATAATTCTGCTAACGCTTTCAAATGTTTTTCCAATAAATATTTATACCTGAAAAAAACTTGCACCCGCTCTTTAATTGGTGTTCTGCTCCATCCAGGAAATGCAGTGCTGGCAGCAGCAACTGCAGCATCTACATCTTTTGATGCAGATAGCGGAACAGTAGATAGTAAATTGCCATCAACCGGGGAGATGACTTCTAAATATTTATTTGTTGATGATGAAACAAATTGTCCGTTAATGTAATTCTGAATAGGTTGATATTTCATTGTGTCGATTTTGGCAGATATAAAATTTGCAGAATTTATATCGAAAACTAAAAATAATGTATTATTTATAAAAATAAAAACATTATTTTGAGAGAAAGGGCTCAAATTTGTCATTATTTATTATGACCGAAAAGAACGGACATATGATTTTAGATGAACTGGATTTTGCAATCCTGTCTTTTTTGCAAAAAGATGGCAGAATGAGTTTTACCGTAATGGCCGATAAATTAAAAGTCTCCGTTGGTACCATTCGAACACGTTTCAATAAATTAATGAAAGATAAAACCATTAGTATTATTGGAAGAGTTGATCCTGATAAAGTCGGCTTTCGGTCTTATGCACATATTGCTGTGTTTGTTCGCCCGGCTTCTTTGAAGGAAAAAGTTGCACAGAAAATTGTAAAGCGACCTGAAGTGAGTTTCTTAGCAGGTACTTCCGGCGATTATGATCTGGAAGTAGATGTAATGTGCAGAGACAATGATCATTTAATTGAATTTGTTAATGAGATTTCTAAAATAGAGGGTGTGCATCAAACCAAAACCACTATTTATTTTAAAGTATATAAATACGCTCAGCCTGATTTGAATTTGTTGAAATAGATTTGCAACACAATTCAAACAATGACTCCCGAAAGAACTGAAAAATTATTACGTGTATTAAAACAACGGCAAGCTGGTTTAGCTGTCGTTATGGAGAATGTACAAGACCCGCATAATATTTCTGCTGTCATGAGAACCTGCGATGCTGTGGGCATTCAGGATATGTATATTCTTAATACAAAAATACCGCGGCATAAAAAGTTTGGTGCCAAAAGCAGCAGCAGCGCTTTAAAATGGTTAAGCATTCATCCGTTTGATGATGCCTTTGCCTGTTTTCAGGAATTAAGAAAACAGTATGCAACAATATTAACCACACATTTGTCAACCGATGCAGTAAGTTTATATGAAATTGACTTTACGAAAAGTGTTGCATTGGTGTTTGGTAATGAGCATGAAGGGGTTAGTGATGAAGTAAGACAATTAGCCGATGGGAATTTCATTATTCCGCAGATGGGTATCATTCAAAGTTTGAACATTTCTGTTGCTTGTGCTGTTAGTATTTATGAAGCCTTTCGACAGAAAGCCAATGCCGGTCATTATCAACAAACTTCTTTGCCAAAAGAAAGAATGGACGCATTGATGAATGAATGGGGTTTTAATAATGGTGGAGTTTAAATAAGCAATGATGAATCGTACACATAAAATTGTAACACTATTGATTGTTATGCTGATAAATGTTTGTTTGGTTCAATCACAGACAATTAAAAAAGTGAAGATGGATGAATTGGTAAAACTGATACAAACATCTACCCAGCCATTGGTAGTTAATTTTTGGGCCAGCTGGTGCCAGCCCTGTATTCACGAAATACCTTGGTTTGAAAAAAATATCAATGCCGATAAATCAGGAAACATCAAATTGATTTTGGTGAGTCTTGACTATGGAAGTGATTATCCGAAAGTGCTGACTGATTTTGTAAAACAACAGGGATATACATCAACCGTTCTTTGGTTAAATGAAACTGACCCGGGTTCTTTTTGCCCGAAGATCGATGCGAAATGGGATGGCGCTATTCCTGCTACCATTATGGTCAATAATAAAAA
>Ga0316224_1003888_pt1 | contig 11771 bp, 7 predicted proteins | sample TBH18013metaG_FD_206254 | JGI IMG/M metagenome (GOLD analysis project Ga0316224, IMG submission 206254) | Freshwater microbial communities from Trout Bog Lake, Wisconsin, USA - TBH18013 | ecosystem: Environmental > Aquatic > Freshwater > Lake > Hypolimnion/Profundal zone | place: USA: Wisconsin...
GGCAGGTCAAAGGAAAAGGTGGCGCCGGTGAGGGTGGCGTTGGTGCAGGGCAGGCCAATCGCGCCCTGGGTGGGGCTGTCAAAGGAGACGTAGAGCTTGCCTGCCTGATCGCTTTTGATGTGGATGACGGCGGGCAGCGAGCCTGCGGGGGTGGTGATGGCTCCGGTCCAGTCGCCATCGATGGGGCCGGGCTTCTCGGCGGGGACGAAGGCGACGGGCGCGGCCGAGACGGTGAGGACCAGTGGCATGTCGCGGCCCTGGTTCCATGTGCCGGTAATGGTCTTGCCGTCGGCTGAGACGGTGCCGTGATAGCTGCCGCCAACGGCTGCGGATTTGAAGCTGAAGTTGACGCCGTCGAGGGTGAAGGCCTCACAGGGGATGCCGTGCGCGCCCTGGTCGGGGCTGTCGAGGGAGCCGGAGAGCTTGCCGGCGGAGTCGCGGACAACGTGGACGACGAGGTGGAGCGGGCCGAGCTGGCCGGTGTAGTCGCCGGAGACGGTGGGGCCCTGGGCGAGGGCGAAGCTGGCCGAGAGGAAGAGCAGAAGTGTGACAAGCAGCAGAGCGCGGAAAGTACGCGGTTGAGCGGGCATGGGAGCGCCTTTCGTCGGATTGCCTGGGTGCGCGTGCGCGGGTGGAAATGCCGACCCGTCCAGCGTACCTGATGGTGAGGGGGCCGGGGCCGGGATTTCGCGGAAAAAGCCGGGCCCGGAGCCGATACAATCCATGAGTGGTGAGACCCTTCGATCACGATACGCCGCAGTTGGGGCTACGGTTCCACGAGCCCAAGCCGACCCGCCGCACCTGGCAGGTGCGGCAACTGGTGGCTGAGGCGCGCGACCGCGTGGAAGAGGAGTTTGGCGACGTGTGGGTGGAGGGGGAGATTTCGAACTTCCGCCCGGCATCGAGCGGCCACGTGTACTTCACGCTGAAGGATGCCGAGGCGCAGTTGTCGGCGGTGTTGTTCCGGCGGCAGGCGATGCTGCTGCGGTTCCGTCCTGAGGACGGGATGCAGGTGCGGCTGCGCGGCAAGGTGACCATCTACGAGCAGCGCGGCCAGTTGCAGATTGTGGCCGACATGATGGAGCCGGTGGGCGCCGGGAGCCTGCAGCTTGCCTTTGAACAGTTACGCGACCGGCTGAAGGCCGAAGGGCTGTTTGAGCAGAGCCGCAAGCGGCCGCTGCCGGCGTTTCCGCGGCGGGTGGCGGTGATTACTTCCCCGACGGGCGCGGTGATTCGGGATTTTCTGAATGTGGCGGGCAGGCGGCACTCCGCGCTGGAGATATTGCTGGTGCCGGTTGCGGTGCAGGGCGATGCCGCGCCTGGGGAGATTGAGGCGGCGCTGGCTGCGGCCAACGGGCTGGGAGATGTGCTGGCGCCGGACCTGATTGTGCTGGCCAGGGGTGGGGGTTCACTGGAGGATCTGGCGGCGTTCAATAGCGAGCGGGTGGCGCGGGCGATTGTGGCGTCGCGGCTGCCGGTAGTTTCTGCCATTGGGCACGAGACAGACTTTACGATTGCGGATTTTGTCGCGGATTTGCGCGCGCCAACGCCCTCGGCTGCGGCGGAGCTGGTGACAGAGGCGCAGCACAAGATTGGCGAGCACCTTGCGGAGCTGTGGCGCAGGCTGGACCGCGCGATGCGCTTCCAACTGCTGCAAGCGCGGCAGAAGATGACCCGGCTGCCCCTTGCCCGGGCCGAGCAGCGGATGGCGGCTGGGCTGCACCGGCGGCAGCAGCGCGTGGACGAGCTGCAGCAGCGGCTGGAAGAGGCGATGGCGGGGCAGATTCGCAGCTACCGGGAGACGGTGGCGGAGTTGCAGGCGGGCGTGCTGGGGCATGACCCCAGGCGGCAACTGGGCGCGGCGCGGGAGCAACTGGCGGCCCTGCAGGCGCGCCTGGACCACAGCCTGGAGCGCAGCATGGCCGGGCTGGCGTATCGCGCGGCGGCGGTGGAAGACCGGCTGTACCGGGCAGCGACGGTGAGTGTGGCCGGGCGGCGCAGCGAGTGGGCGGCGATGGAGAGCAAGCTGCGGGCGCTGAGTCCGCTGGCGGTGCTGGAGCGCGGCTATGCGCTGGTGCAGGATGAAGATGGGCGGGTGGTGCGCAGCGTGGCGCAACTGAGCCCGAAGATGCGGGTTAGAACGCGTGTGGCCGATGGCGAGTTTGCCGGCACGGTCGAACAGGTTACGAAGCGGGAAGGTTAAACGGAGAACGATGCGACAGCTTTTTGGAACGGACGGGATTCGCGGTGTGGCGGGCAAGGCTCCGCTGGATGAGAGCACGGTGTATGCGGTGGGGTTGGCGCTGGCGCACAGCCTGCGGCCACAGTCGATATTGCCGCGGGTGCTGCTGGGCCGGGATACGCGCGAGTCGAGCGTGTGGATTGCGCAGATGCTGACGGCGGGGCTGAAGGCCGGCGGTGCTGAGGTGGAGTCGGCCGGAGTAGTGCCGACGCCGGCGGTGGCGCACCTGGCCCATACGCACGGGTTCCATGCCGGGGTCGTGATCAGCGCGAGCCACAATCCGTGGGAGGACAACGGAATCAAGCTCTTTGGCGCCGACGGCTTCAAGCTGGCCGACAAGGTGGAGCTGGAGATTGAAGAAGTCATCTTCAAGCATGCGATTACCGCGACGGCGCCGGCGCTGGCTTCCCTGCCCGAGCTGGTGGACCGGCCGGAGCTGGCCGATGAGTATGTGGCGTTCCTGCTGGCGGCGGTGCCGGAGTTGCGGCTGGACGGGCTGAAGCTGGTGGTGGACTGCGCCAACGGAGCCGCTGCGCCGATTGCGCCGAAGGTTTTTGCCGCGCTGGGCGGCGAGGTGATTCTGGAAAATATTGCGCCGACGGGGCGGAACATCAACGACCACTGCGGCGCGCTGCATCCCAAGACGGTGGCGGCGGAGGTGGTGGCGAAGGGCGCCAACCTGGGGGTGACCTTTGACGGCGATGCCGATCGCTGCCTGCTGGCCGGTGCGGAGAACAACGTCATTAATGGCGATGCGATTCTGCTGATGGCGGCGCGCGACATGGCAGCGCGCGGGCTGCTGACCGGCAACGTGGTGGTGGCCACGACGATGAGCAACATGGGGCTTGAGGCGGCGCTGAAGCGGAGTGGCATCCGCATGTTGCGGGCCGGGGTGGGCGACCGTTATGTGCTGGAGATGATGCAGAAAGAGCGGGCAGCGCTGGGTGGCGAGCAGAGTGGGCATATTCTCTTCCCTCACCTGGCCACGACCGGCGACGGGCTGATGACGGCGCTGGTGGTGCTGGACCTGGTGGTGCGCAGCGGCAAGCGGATTGAGGAGCTGGCGGCGGATTTGAAGGTCTTCCCGCAGGTGATTGTGAACGTGAAGGTGCGGGAGAAGAAGCCGCTTGGGGAGATTCCGGCGGTGGCGGAGTCGATTGCCGCAGCCGAAGCCGAGCTGGCGGATACGGGGCGGGTGGTGATTCGCTACTCCGGCACGGAAGCGCTGGCGCGGGTGATGATTGAGGCCGAAAGCGAGGAACGGATGCGGTACCACGCGGAGGCGATTGCGGGGGCGATTCGGGCGGAGTTGGGGGTTTAGGCTTTTCGACGTCAGCGGCTAATTGCACCGCCTCCAGATGCCGATGAAGGACTTATATGGGCAACGAATTCGACGACGCTCGGGAGCGGGCGAAGGCGCGCATGCGGACTGGACTTGATTTGGGTTGGCGCCCGCCTGCGTCGCGAGATGAGTTGCACGAGCGCGAAAAACCTCCAAAAGATTCCGAGGTTCCTGAGCCAAACCTTGAGAATGAAGTGTCGGATTAGTCCTCGGTACCGCTTTCGGCCGCTTCTTTTCTTCACGGATTTCGGAAAAGGACTTGTCTCCCAGCATCCAATACAAATGTCCGCCAGAGTTTATCAGCGGGCGGCCAGGAAGCTCTCGTGAGTTCGGTCCGCTTCGATAGTGATGGCGACACGGGCTCCGAGTTTATTCAGAGTATGGATGAGGCGGTCCAGGGTGAAACGGCCGAGGTCGGCGTTGCGGATGCGGGAAAAGTCTGCTGCGGCCATGCCGGTTTTGGCAGCGGCAGCGCGGACTGTGAGTCCCATCTGGTCGAGGATGGCGATGATTTCCGCAGCCAGAATGGCCTTGAGCTGAGCCACGTCGGGAGTTGCGTGGCCCATGTCTGCGAAGACGTTGCCGCTGCCGTGGACGAGTTCCATTTCTTCATCGATCATCGGGGTAGCCATTAAACCCTCCGCTACCAGCATCCGAGAAATCTCGCGTGTAGTCAAATTTGACTACACCTACACCACATCCCGCCAGTTCGGCCCGAAGGCCAGGTCGGCGACGAGGGGGACTTTGAGTTTGACGACGCCTTCCATGGCGGTGCGGACGAGGGTGATGATGCGGTCGGTTTCGTCTTCAGGGACTTCGAAGAGGAGTTCGTCGTGGACCTGGAGCACCATGCGGGTGCGGAGGTTTTCTTCGCGGAGCTGGCGGTCGATGACGATCATGGCGAGCTTGATGAGGTCGGCGGCGGTGCCCTGCAGCGGGGTATTGACGGCGGTGCGCTCGGCGAATCCGCGCTGGTTGGGGTTGCGGCTTTCGATGTCGGGAATGGGGCGGATGCGGCCGAAGAGGGTGCGGACGTAGCCGGTGGAGCGGACCTCGGCAATGGTGCGTTCGATGAAGGCGTGGACGCCCTGGTAGCGGGCGAAGTAGCGGTCAATGTACTCGCGGGCCTGGTGCTGGGGGATGCCGAGCTGGGCGGCGAGTCCGAAAGCGGAGATACCGTAGACGATGCCGAAGTTGACGGCCTTGGCGCGGCCGCGGGTCTCCTTGTCTATCTCCGCTTCCGGCACGCCGAAGACCTCGCTGGCGGTGAGCGTGTGGATGTCGCGGTCTTCCTCGTAGGCGCGAACCAGCAGCGGGTCTTCGCTGAAGTGGGCCATCAGGCGCAGCTCGATTTGGGAGTAGTCGGCAGAGAGCAGGCGGAAGCCGGGGGCGGCGACGAAGGCAGCGCGGATTTCCCGGCCCAGCTCGGTGCGGATGGGGATGTTCTGGAGATTGGGGTTGGTGGAGGAGAGGCGGCCGGTGGCTGTGGCGGCGGCGTTGAAGGTGGTGTGCACGCGCTGGTTGTGGTCGACCAGCAGCGGCAGGGCATCAATATAGTTGGACTTGAGCTTGGCAAGGTGGCGGAACTCGATGACGAGGCGCGCGATTTCGTGGTTCTCGGCCAGCTCTTCCAGCACGTCCATGGCGGTGGAGACGGCCTTGTTTTTGCCCCGGCTGGCGGGGGCGGGCAGGCCGAGGTGGGTAAAGAGGATTTCCCCAAGCTGCTTGGGTGAGTTGATGTTGAAGCGGCGGTCGGCGAGGGTGAAGATGCGCTCGGAGACGCGGTTGATTTCCAGACCGAAGCGGTCGCTGAGGGCCGAAAGCATGGCCAGGTTGATGCGCACGCCGGCCTGCTCCATGCGGTAGAGGACGGGGGCGAGGGGCAGATCGATGGTTTGGTAAACGCTGGTGAGGTTGTGCCCGGCGACCTGGATGCGGAGCCGGTCGCCGAGGATGGCAACGGCGTGGGCAGAGCCGGCGAGAGTGGTGGGCACGGCGAGACCAGCGCGGGCGGCGACATCGGGGAGAGTTTGCGTGGTGTGCGTGGGGTTGAGCGCGTAGGAGAGCAGCATGGTGTCGTCGACAGGGCCGGCGAGCAGGATGCCGAGGGCGTCGAGGCGGTGGAGGGTGGTCTTCCAGTCGTGGACGGTCTTGGGGACGCCGGAGTCGGCGAGCAGTGCGCGAAGCTCGGGCGTGAGCGGCAGCTTGAGGGCGGCGGCCTCGTCGGCAGCGACGCCGGCGTGAATTTCCGCCGGGGCCGGGGCGGGCTCGGCGGCCTCGGCCAGGTCGAGCAGGGACTGCATGGGGGGAAGCTCGTCTTCGCTGTTGGTCGGCTTGGCGGCTTTGGCGGCGTCTTCCAGAACAATCGCAAACCCGGAGCGGGCGGCAGCGTAAAAAGCGGCAAGCTGAGCCGGGGTGGGCTCGTCGAGCAGCTCGGCGGTAACGGCTGCGGCGGCTGAGGCGGCTCCGGCAGCGGTTGCCCCGAGTTCGCGGAGCATGGAGGTAAACTCCAGCTCAGTGAAGAGCTCGCGGGCGGCCTCGATGTCGGGGTCCTGGGGCATCATGGCGGCCAGATCGAGCGCGAGCGGCACGTGCTGGTCGATGGTGACGAGTTCTTTCGAGAGCAGGACGGTTTCGCGGTTCTGCTCGAGGCTTTCGCGGTAGCTTTTGCGCTTGACCTCGGCGGCGCGGTCGAGGACGGCCTCGACGGAGCCGAATTCCTTGATGAGCTCGACCGAGCCCTTGTCGCCGATGCCGGGTGCGCCGGGGATGTTGTCCACTGAGTCGCCGCGGAGGGCCATGACATCGATGACCTGGCTGGGCGGGACGCCGAGGACTTCCTCGACTTTGGCGGGGTCGAGGATGAGGTTGTCTTTCTGGGGGTTGAGGATGTGGACCTGGTCGGTGACGAGCTGCATCATGTCCTTGTCGCCGGAGACGATGTAGACGGGGTGGCCCTGCGCGGCGGCCTGGCGGGCGAGGGTGCCGATGACGTCGTCTGCCTCGAAGCCCTCGGCCTGGAGGATGGGGATGTGCATAGCCTCCAGCGAGCGGCGGATATAGGGAAGCTGGCGGGCGAGATCCTCTGGCATGGCTTCGCGATTGGCCTTGTAGCCGGCGTATTCGACCTCAATGAAGGCCTGGTCTTTGCCGCTCCACTTGCGCAGGGTGCCGATTTCCTGGGCTTTCTGGTCGCGGAAGACTCCGCCGGAGACGTCGAAAACCGCGGCGAAGTACTGCGGCGCGAAGTCTTTGCGGAGGCGGGCGATCATGTTCACGAAGACGTAGGTGGCGGCGGTGGGCAGGCCGGTGCGGGTGCTCATGGGGCGGCTGCGCTGCATGGCGTGGTAGGCCCGGAAGATGAAGGCCATGGTATCGAGCAGGAAGACGGGCGGCTTGGTTTCGGTCGGCACGAGTGAGAGTGTATCAGGATGGGAGGTGCGTGGAGAGATGTGCAGGAGGTGAGCCACTGGAGCCGGCAGAGTTATACTCCTGCCCATGCGTACTTTTACTGGTTTTGTCACCGTCCTTTTTCTCTCCGGCGTTTTGGCCGTTGCCCAGCAAAATCCCTCCACTCCCACTACCCAGCCGACTGCGGCCGAAGCCAAGGCCTTTCTGGAGCAGGTCAACCAGGAGCTTCAGGAGCTGAGTGTTCGCCAGCAACATGCGGACTGGGAAGCGAATACGAACATCAATGGCGACTCGGAGTTTCTGGATGCGCTGATTAACCAGCAGGCGTATGCGCGGATTCTGGAGCTGACGGCGGAGAGCCATCGGTTCGACAAGTTGGAGCTGCCGAAGGATCAGCGCCGGCAGTTTCTGCTGTTGCAGGTGGGGGCACCGGCCGCGCCCAGCGACCCGAAGCTGCTGGCCGAGCAGACGGATTTGGCAGCCGAGCTGACTGGCATGTATGGCAAGGGCAAGTTTTGCCCCGCCGACGGCCATTGCATGGGCATTGACGAAATCAGCGGACGCATGGCCACCAGCCGCGACCCGAAGGAGCTGACCGAGCTGTGGGCCGGGTGGCACGCGGTGGGCGCGCCGATGCGGGCGAAGTATGCGCGGTTTATCGAGCTGCAGAATGTGGGCGCAAAGCAGCTGGGCTACGGCGATACGGGCGAGCTGTGGCGGGCGGGCTACGACATGACTCCGGCGGAGTTTGAGACCGAGCTGGACCGCGCGTGGACGCAACTGGAGCCGCTCTATCGCGAGCTGCATACCTATGTGCGCAACCGGCTGATTGCCAAATATGGCAAGGCGGCGGAGCGGGCGGACGGGCTGATTCCGGCGCAGTTGCTGGGCAATATGTGGGCGCAGGAGTGGGGCAACATTTACGACATTGTGGCCCCGACCGACCCGAAGCTGAGCGGATACAAGCCGGTGGAGCTGGGCGCGGAGCTGAAAAAGCAGATTGCCGAGCGCGACCCGGCGACGGCTGCGGCCTTTGCGATGGGTGTGGACATCAGCTCTGACACGGGCCATGCCGCGCATCTGGCGGCGGGCAAGGACATGGTCAAGTATGGCGAGAGCTTCTTTGTCTCGCTGGGGCTGCCCAAACTGCCGGCCACATTCTGGGAACGAAGCCAGTTTGTGCATCCGCGCGACCGCGAGGTGGTGTGCCACGCCTCGGCCTGGGACCTGGACAATGTGGAAGACCTGCGCGTGAAGATGTGCATTGAAGAGAACGACGACTACTTCACCACGGTGCACCATGAGCTCGGCCACAACTACTACCAGCGGGCTTACAACAAACAGCCCATCCTCTTCCGCAATGGGGCCAACGACGGCTTCCACGAGGCGATTGGGGACTCAATTGCACTGTCGATTACGCCCAAGTATCTGAAGCAACTGGGGCTGACGACGGAAGAGCCGGCGGCGGAGGCGGATATTCCGCTGCAGTTGCGCACGGCGCTGGACAAGGTGGCATTTCTGCCGTTTGCGCTGGCTCTGGACAAGTGGCGCTGGCAGGTCTTCAGCGGGCAGATTGCGCCGAAAGATATGAACAAGGCGTGGTGGGCACTGCGGGCCAAGTATCAGGGCATTGCTCCGCCGGTGGAGAGGACTGAGGCCGACTTTGACGCCGGTGCGAAGAACCACGTGCCGACGAATGTGCCGTATGCGCGGTACTTCCTGGCGCGCATCTACCAGTTCCAGTTCTTCAAGGCGATGTGCGATGCCAGCGGCTACCAGGGGCCGCTGAACCGGTGCAGCTTCTACGGCTCAAAGGCAGCCGGGGCCAAGCTGGAAACGATGCTGGAAGCCGGCCAGTCGCAGCCCTGGCAAGAGACGCTGAAGGAGATGACCGGCACGGATCACCTGGATGCCGGGCCGATGCTGGACTACTTTGCGCCGCTGTACAACTGGCTGAAGCAGCAGAACGCGGCGGCGAAAAAGTAGTCACGGCTCGCGTTACAGCGTTTGCAGCCGCTTTTTGATGCCGGAGAGGATGGAGTCTGCAATTTCTTGGGGGAAGTCCTGGGGCAGCCTTGCGGCTTCGCGATCGATGGCAGACTCAACGGTATCCCGGAGTTGCTCCAGGATGGAGAGGACAACTTGGGTGCCGATGCCGACACGGTTGGCCGTCTGGATGAAATGACGCCGGGTAATTGTTTTGATGACGTTGTGCCGGTTGTCGCCAACGCCCATCGCCAGGCGGAATTGCGCGTGGCGCAACTTTCCGGCGTCGATTCCGGGCTGGGCGGAGATGACGTCGTACAGTGGGGCCAGATGATAACGGCCACCGGGCAGCAGGAAGAGACTGAAGTTTTTGGCGTGTCCGTCGGTTGCCCCCATCAGCCAATATAGGATTGACGCCTTGAGAAAGGTCTGCTGATCTTTGGCCGGGGTGTCGCTGCCTCGCAGCAGGAGGAGAATCTCCTCCATCCCGGGGCCTCCATCGCTCTGATACTTGCGTGACGGGGGGACCGAAAGCGCCTGGCAGCAATCCTCCTGGGGCAGGCGCAGCAAGCGACCGTCGCGTGTCCAGAGGCGGTCAAAGCGCTCGACGATCAATACCCGCCGCTCACCGAAGGTAGCCATTTTTGCGCCGGCAACCGGAAGGCCAAGCGCACCCAGCAGCTTCAGGCAGAGGTATTCGTTTTCGACGCTGAAAGTGAGGTCCAGGCCACTCGGCAACTGCCCGATGGAAGGTTTGAAGATATGCGAGGTTGCGGTAGTTCCATGGGGAAGGTGCCAGCGGCGATTCCAGTAGAGCAGCGCCGTTTTTTCCTGTGCGCCTGCGAGGGAGATTCGAAACTGCTGGTCCTGACCAAGTCCCAGCGGGGCCATGGCAAGATTCGCTAGCAGACTGGAGATTTCCCGTTTGCTGATGGGCGCTCCCTCCAGCGCTCCCGGCGGGCCTGGAGGCACGTCGACTGGCAGGAACTGCAATGCTCCGACGCAGTCGCGGCCAATGGCGGCAAGCAGGCTGAATGCGTCGGCACCATTGGCCCTGGCACGGGCGGCAATCCGCAGGCGCAGCTCGGCATTATCCGGCAGAAGGTTTTCAAAGACGGCGGAAACCGGCGCGCCGGTGTATGCCGCCTCTCGCAGTGGCAGTGAGAGCGAGATGGGCAAGGCATATTCCCAGCCAATCCAGTCGGTGTCGTATTGAAATGCGATGGAGCCATCGGCACCGTGGCGAAGCTGGCCGACCAGACGGCTGTTGAGGAAAACGTTGAGCGGAAACGATTGTTTTCGCCGGGCCATCAGAATATGTCCTCAAAGGACTTGGCCATACCTTTGGTTCTGGGACGCACAACCAGCTCCAGGTCGAGCGTCGCCAGGGTGTCAAGCAGAGTCCCGAGGCGCGCGTCTGTCGTGGAGTTCTCGAGAGCGGAGATGGTTGCCTGGCGCAGGTGTACGCGATCAGCCAACTGCTGCTGAGAGAGGCCTGCCGCTTTCCGGAAGCGCTGCAGGACGGTGCCGAGTTGCCTGGGAGTGCGGGTAATCTGATTCAAGATGGAACGCTCCGCTTCATACGTTTTACCGTATAGCATACAATTATGCGCTAAAACGTATAAAAAGCAAATATACGTTGCAGCGTATAGGAGAGACGTCCACAGAAGGACTTCGACGAGTTGACAGCAGGCTTAGCTGAGGAACATGCAGTCGCCGTAGGAGAAGAAGCGGTAACGCTCGGCGACGGCGTGGCGGTAGGCGGTGAGCACCTGTTCCCTGCCCGCAAAGGCGGAGACCAGCATGAGCAGGCTGGACTGGGGCAGGTGGAAGTTGGTGAGCATTGCGTCCACCAGGCGGAAGCAGTGGCCGGGGGAGAGGAAGATTTCGGTTTCTCCGCTGTGGCCTTCGAGTTGGCCGGGGGGGAAGAGGCGGGCGCAGTGCTCCAGCGTGCGGACTGCGGTGGTGCCGACGGCGACGATGCGGCGGCCTTCCGTCCGGGCGAGGTTGAGCGCGGCTGCGGTTTCTGCGGAAAGGGTGTAGCGCTCGGAGTGGAGGCGGATGTCGGCCAGCTTTTCCACGCGGAGTGGGGCGAATGTGCCGAGGCCGACATGGAGAGTGATGCGGGCGGTTTCAACGCCGCGAGCCGCGATGGCGGCCAGCACTTCCGGGGTGAAGTGCAGGCCGGCAGTAGGGGCGGCGACGGATCCGCGCTCGCGAGCGTAGACAGTCTGATAGCGCTCGCGGTCGGGCAGTGCGTCTTCGCGGTGGATGTAGGGCGGCAGCGGCATGTGGCCGATTTCGTCGAGAACCGAGAAGAAGGTTTTGCCGAGGGCGGCGAGGGGCGAGAACCGGAGTTCGCGCTCTCCGAAGTCCCCTGCGGAGAGGACGTCGGCTTCGAGCGCGATGGTGCCGTTAGGGTAGGGGAATTCCAGACGATCGCCGACGCGGACCTTCTTGCCGGGGCGGACGAGGGCGGACCAGCGATTGAGCCCGTGGGGTGAAGTAAGCAGAACCTCGACTTCGCCGGTGGCTTCCTGCTGGCCTCGGGAGTTGGCGCGGCGGCCGAAAAGGCGGGCGGGCAGAACGCGGCTGTCGTTGAGGACGAGCAGGTCGCCGGGCTGGAGGAGCTCCGGCAGGTCGGTAAAGTGGCGGTCGGCGATGTATCCGCTGCTGCGGTCGAGCGTGAGCATTCGGCTGGCGCCGCGAACGGCAGGCGGCTGCTGGGCGATGAGTTCTTCGGGCAGGTGGAAGTCGAAGTCTGAGACGCGAAGGCCGGAGTCGGATTGG
>Ga0316224_1003889_pt1 | contig 11771 bp, 1 predicted proteins | sample TBH18013metaG_FD_206254 | JGI IMG/M metagenome (GOLD analysis project Ga0316224, IMG submission 206254) | Freshwater microbial communities from Trout Bog Lake, Wisconsin, USA - TBH18013 | ecosystem: Environmental > Aquatic > Freshwater > Lake > Hypolimnion/Profundal zone | place: USA: Wisconsin...
TAATAAAAACCTGCAATTGTAAAATACCCAAAACTTATAGGGCTACCGGTTCCGATAACCGATGCTCCTACAGGGCCGCTGGAATTATACAATTGATAATTAACGCCAAGGTCCGAACCATCAGTAGTGATTTCAACGCCTGTACCACCGGCGCAATAATTACCGCCTCCAATAACATTGTATGCAGTAGGTGGGGTATAAACAAAAATACTATCCTTACCGTTCATATTTGAAATACAGCCCGTAGTAGTATTGGTAGCGCTCACAGTATAAATTCCAACCGTATATAAACCAAAGTCAAGACCACTTGAAGAACCAGGTAAACTATCTATTGGAGTAGAAGAAGTAACATCATACAAATAATATTCAATACCTGATAATGAACCATTCAAACCAACATGCACACCGGTACTTCCAGGGCAGTAACCACCACCGTCAGTTTCAGTAACCGCGTTTATTTGTGGCAGATTATTCACCGTAATATTGTCGGTAACCCAACAACCGGTTACAGGCAGGAAGTAAGAAATATAAGGAGATCCCGCAGCAACCCCGGTTACAACACCTGTTGATGAATTAACAGTTGCAATAGAAGGATCGCTTGTACCCCAAGTACCACCACCAACATCTGTAAGTGTAGTAGATTGTCCAACGCAAACCACACCGCCACCAGAAATAGAGGACGGACTTGGATTAACTGTAAAAGCCTGGGAAACAGAACATCCGGTCGGCAATTTATATAAAATGGTCGCCGAACCGGAAGTAAATCCGGTAACAATTCCCGAAGTGGCTCCTACACTCGCAGCAAAAGGATTTGAACTTGTCCAGTATCCACCTGAAGTTACATCCGACAAAATCCTTGTAGATCCGATACAAACATTGGGCGTACCGGTAATAGCGCCTGGCAGCGGATGAACATTCATGGGTTCAGTAGCGCTGCAGCCAGTTGGCAATGTATAAAGGATATTCACAGCGCCTGCGCCTACACCTGTTACCAAACCTGTAGAAGCATTAACTGTAGCAATTGTAGGATTAGAAGAACTCCAGGTACCTAAAGGTGAAGCATCGCTAAGCGTTGTAGTTCCTGAAATACAAACATTTGAAGAACCTGAAACTGACGCAGCGCCCGTATTAACACCAACAGGAAGTGTTGACATACAACCTGTGGACAAAGTATAAGTAATGGTTGCTGCACCGGGAGTAATACCCGTAGCGATACCACTTGTAGGAACAATATTGGCAATTGCAGTATTGCTGCTCGTCCAGGTACCACCTGTTGGCGTAGCGGTAAACAAAGTTGAACTTGGCATACAGATATTGGGAGAACCTCCGATAGAGGAAGGAGGGGCATTCTGTGTCAACTGAACAATTGGAGAAGTATTAGTCAAGCCGCCATAAACGCACCTTACTCTTTCCCTGATCCAGACTGTACCTGTAACCGATGCCGTATAATAAGGATATACTGCCCCAACTATTGGTGTATAAGTTCCACCGGCGCCTGTAGTTGACATTTCCCAGTTATAGGCAAAACCAGCATGGGCAATAGTAGGTGTGTACATCAAATGCGCTACAAAAGGATTACATGCCGAATTAACATCAGAAGTAGCGGTTCCGGAAAGCGGAACGCCACCGCAATTTGGTAGAGTAACTGTGTCGGTAACCATTGCGGCAGCCCCCGAAGATGAAAGACCACTGCTGCTACAGGTAACCAGACAAATAAAGTAGGAAGTAGCTGTGATGCCTGTATAAGTAAAAGTTGATGAATTAGCGCCACTGACATTCATATAGCCAGATGAAGGAAAATTAGATACCTGCCATTGGTAGCTAATACCAGGACCGGAAGAAGCGCCGGTAACTGCCAAAGAAATAGGAGTAGTAGGCCCGGCCATTGCAGGACTTGCAGTAATAGTACCAGGAGTAGGCGTTCCAGAACAAGGATAAACACCAGTGCCACTAACAGCTACATTTACCGGAGCAAAAAGACCGGCGCTTGAAAAAACAATATTGTTGCTGTAACTTGAATAAGCTGCCGGCATGAAATTTACATATATAGGCGTAACACTTAAAGTAGGTATGGAAACCGGAATAGTTGTACTTCCTGTAACCCATGGTCCTGTGGGTGACCCAACAGAGATTTCAAATCCCGGAGGAATAGTAACATTCAGTGGACTTGAAGTAAGAGAAACACCGGTTACAGTAAAAGAGAGAGGAGTAGCCGAAACAGAACCAACTACAACCGGGCCGAAAGACAAAGAAGAAACCGAAGGAGTAACAGTAGGCACAACTGCCTGAATCTTGATGAAACCACTACCGGTATTCCAATAGCCCTGAGTAAGGACAAGTCCGGAAATACTGCCACCGGAAGCAATCGGATAGGAGGAGCCACCGCCACCGGAACCATAGTTTGAACCGCCGCCGCCGCCATAATAGCCGCAACCGCCGCCGCCTTCCCAACTGGTGGATCCACCACCGTTGCCACCACTTCCATAAGCGCCGTTTGAAGCGCCGCCACCTGATGCAGCAACACCTCCGGCAGTTTGTGAACCACCGGCTCCACATTCAGAGGAGTTATAAGACCCGCATACAAGTCCATTAGATCCGGTAGCATTGCCACCAAGACCTCCATGGTCTGATGTACAATCCCAGCTGCCACCGCCACCGGCGCCGGCTACCAGGATTCGCGATCCGCCAAACTGTATTTCACTACAGCCGCCGCCGCCACCGCCAAAACTACTTCCATTTCCTCCTACATAGCCGGTACCATTGGTACCTAATGTTCCTCCGTCATTTCCTGTGCCTGAACCAACACTTCCAACATATATATTATAAACCTGAAGGGGAGTAACTGCTAAAACACATTGAAGACGGCCACCTGCGCCACCATTCAGATACTCAGATCCCCCACCCTGGGCTCCTGCCATATCGATGGAAATTGTTGTACAGCCAGCCGGAACAGTATAATACTGCACCGCACCCGTATAGGTATAGGATGTAATAGTTTGTGCAAAAGCACCGGGGCAAGAGCCAAAAAGAATAGCTATAAGGATCAATAGCTTTGTAGAGTAAAATGGTTTCATACAAAAAAATTTAAAACTAAAAAAAGTAAAAACTAAATTCAACTCGGAAAATCAACGAACTCTAATCTTCAATTGCTTGCAAAGCATCCAACAAACAACCCGAATTCCATATTAAAAACAAACAAAAAAAAATTCCTTTCTAAAGTGGAAAAAGAAGGTTGCCTAAAACAACCCCTTTTTCCAAAATCATTTATACTAAATTAATTCACTTTGAAATCACTCCATCCAGATTATTTTTCCACCACAATATGGAAAACATTTGTACCTGCCCCGGAATGAATATTCAGTAAATACATACCATTTGCAATACCCGATTCAAGATTTATTTGCTTATTCACCACTCCGTTTTGAGCAGTAAATTCACCTGTATAAACCACCTGGCCCAGCATATTGGTCACCTCAAAAGTAACACTTTCATCAACTCCGCTACCCAGGCTACCTGAAATCTTAAATGAACCGTTATTAGGGTTAGGAAGTACTGAAAGCCCGTTACCGGAAGCATTCAAATTATTAACCCCTTCTGCAGCAACTGTGAAAATCACAGAATTATAGGCAGTTACATCACCACATGCATCCTGTGCAATAACCACACAAGTAACATTATCATTATTATTCAGGTTAGAAGTAACAAGCGTAGCGCTGTTTGCACCTGGAATTGCCGCACCATTAAGTGTCCACTGGATCAATGGGTTAGGACCGGCGCCCGAAATAGTAGCTGTTAAAGTAACAAGCTGGCCATGGGCAATATTTGTACCACCATTCACACTTACTGAAACAGTAGGTGCGGCAGGTGATTGTACTTGCATTAACTCAGTATTACTGTAAACAGTACCTGCTGTTACGCATGGATAATTGCTGGTAAGGCCAAACATTACCACATCACCATTAGCCGGAACATAAGAATAAGAAGTACCTGTTGCTACCGGGCTATTATTTACAAGCCAGGAATATACAGGCGACGTACCTCCATAAAGTGGAGTTGCAGTGAAGGTTGCCGAAGAACCATTACAAACCTTATTACCCGGAGTAGCAGAAATACTTACTGCAGGTGTTTCATAAGGTATAACATTCATCACTATAGTATTTGAAGCTGTTGCAGGCATTACACACGCAGCATCACTTGTCAATACCGCGGTTACTTCATCGCCATTTCCTGGGGCATAGCTGTAAACATTGCCTGTTCCCCTATTTATTCCATTAACTGACCATGAATACATTGGGCTTGAACCACCATTAACAGGAACCGCTGTAAAATTAACAACGCTTCCGCCACATATTACACTGGTGCTTCCTGTAGCAATGCTCACTGATGGCACTGTTATCGGAGTAATGCTCACTGATGTGCTTCCAGTCATATCGCTCAGGCAACCTGTTACGCTATTTCTGCCATTCACAGTATAAGTTCCTGCTGCAGTTTGCAAACCATAGTTTAAAGAAAGACCTGAACCACTCATCGGGCTTCCTGTAGCAACACCATTATGGAATAATTGATATTCAATACCATTATCAGAATTTGATACCCCTACGCTCACTCCATTTCCGCCGCTGCAATAACTGCCGCCGCCGGTTACAGCATAAACTACTGGGTTAGGATTGATAGCAACGGTTGAAACTCCAGCCATATTGCTAAAGCAGGTAGTACCAGGATTGGTACCTATTACTGTGTAAGTACCTGGTAATCTCTGAGCGCCGAAATCAAGAGCTGCGCCGGTTGCTACCATTGAGGCTCCGGTTGCGGTTCCGTTATAATAAAGCTGGTAATTTATTCCCATTGTAGAACCGCTCAGGTTAACATGAACTCCAGTTCCACCGGCACAATAATAACCGCCGCCATACATTGTATAAACAGGAGGTAATGAATTTTCAACAACAGTAGTGCTTCCTGTCATTCCGGCGCTACAGCCCGTAACCACATCGCTTGCGGAAATGGTATAAACTCCGGGAGTTGCCTGCGTACCGAAATTAAGGGAAGAACCGGTACTTCCGGCCATGGTACCAACGAGGGTAGTGCCCCTGTATAGCATATAACTGATACCTGAAGCAGAATTTGCAAGGCTTACTGAAGGAGCAGCGCTTCCTGTGCAAAATGCGCCGCCACCTGTTACTGAATAAGGTGCAGGGTTGGGATAAACTACCACTGTCCCGCTTCCCGTCATTGCATTGGCGCAAGTCGTTGAAACATTGGTAGCTATTGCTGTATATGTTCCTGCTGCTGTTTGTAAACCGAAATCAATTGATCCTCCGGTACCTGAAACAGGAGAACCTGTAGGCATTCCGCCATTGTATAACTGGTAAGTAACGCCACCGGCAGAATTATTCAAACCGATATGGACACCTGTTCCGCCATTACAGAACTGGCCACCACCGGTAACCGTATAAACAGCTGGTAAAGGATTGATCCGCAGAGTAGGAGTTCCATACATATCCGAAGAACAACCTGAAGCAAGGTTATTACCTACTATGGAATAAGTGCCTGCATTAAGTACAAGTCCGAAATCCATAAGCGCACCTGAACCGGTAAGTGGGCTTCCTACAGGAAGACCAAGGTTATATAACTGGTAACTGATACCCATATCAGAACCAACAAGAGTAATATGAATACCGCTATCGCCTATGCAATAACTGCTTCTGCTGCCGGTAACCGTATAAACTGTTGGGGTAGGATTAATATTAACCGTAGCGCTGTCATTCATAACGCTGCTGCAGGTTGTTACCACATTGGTTGCTTTCACCGTATAGGTTCCTGCAGTTGCCTGAAGGCCGAAATCAAGACCTGAATTAGAACCTATTACCGGGTGACCTAAAGCAACGCCGCCAAGATACAATTGGTAAGTAACGCCGGTACTTGAGAAATCAAGGCCCACATGCAATCCAGAACCGCCAGCGCAATAGCTTCCGCCGCCGGTTACATTTTCAATGGTAGGCAAAGCATTTACAGAAACTGTAGCTCCACCCGTCATATTATTTACGCAATTGGTAATATTGTCAGTACCTACTACAGTATAAACACCTGTATCTGTTACTGTACCAAGAACTATACTGCTTCCGGTACCGGTAACAGCCATCCCAACAGGAAGTCCATCCTTAAACGCCTGGTAACTTACAGTTGACTGTGAATTTGGCAAACCAAAAGAAACTCCGGTACCACCAGCGCAGAAGCTGCCACTTCCAGTTACGGAATAGGCCATCGGTAATGGGTTAACACTCACATTGGTACTACCCGACATATTAATTATACAACCGGTTGTGGCATCTGTAGCTACTACCGTGTAAGAACCAGGCAATGTTTCATTGCCAAGCATTGTAGGTACGGTACCATCGCCTGAATAAGGAGCGCCTACAGCTGTAGTTCCATTATACAACTGGTAATTGATCCCAAAATCTGATGTAGATAAGGTAATCGGAGCGCCGCCAGTACCTGAACAATAAGAACCGCCTCCGCCAACTGAATAAACAAAGGGTAAAGTATAAGCAACAACAGCAGCAGAACCGTTCATGGTATTCTGGCAACCTGTCACTGCATTGGTAGCAATAATAGAATAAGCGCCGGCTGTCTGATCACCAAAATCAATTGCCGAGCTTGAGCCGCTTACAAGTGGCCCGATGGTTACTGTACCATTATACAACTGGTAATTAACTCCTGGGTCAGAGAAATCAAGACCTACATGTACTCCGGTTGCATAAGGGCAGTAGCTGCCGCCACCTGTAACATTGTGTATTTCAGGAAGCGCATTCTGTGTAAGGCTAATGCTGTTTAGCATTGAATTATTACAACCTGAGGAAGTGTTGGTAGCATAAACGCTATATACGCCTCCGGCAGATTGCACTCCGAAATCGAGAGTAGTACCTGTTCCAAGCAATACTGTCGTAGTAGGCATTGAATTATAATATAAAGTATAAAGCACGCCTGCATCAGTAGTATCCATAAATACATCAACTGTATTTCCTACGCAGAATCCGGTAACACCACCGGCAGTATACAAACCATACTGGGTTGGAAGTGGGTTAACAGAAATCGTAGCGGAACCGGTCATATTCCTTGCGCATCCGGTAGTAGCGTTGACAGCCTGAACCGTATAAACGCCAACTGCGGTAAACGCGCCGTAATCAAGGGATGAATTATTTCCGGTTAAAGAACCTATAAGGGTTGAACCATTATATAAGTTATAGCTTATTCCCAGGGCAGAAGTTGAAAGAGTAATATGCTGGCCCGAGCCTCCAATACAATAAGAACCGCCGCCGGTAACACCTACGGTTGCAGCCCCTGGTAATGGATTAATGGTAATAGGTGTGGTAACGTAACAACCGGTAGCAGGTAATTTATAAGTAATGACAGGCGCACTTACTGAAACACCGGTAACAACACCCGTTGCGCTTCCGATAGGGGCCGTAACAGGGCTGCTTGAAGTCCAAACGCCACCAGGTGTAATATCGCCAAGTGTAATGGTTGAGGAAAGACATACGCTGCTAAGACCGCTGATATTATCAGGTGACGCATTTACGGTAGTATTTGTAGTTACCCAGCAATTGTTGGGCAATGTATAAGTTACAACCGGATTACCTGGAGATACCCCCGATACAATACCGGATGAAATTCCAACAGTTGCCTGGTAGGTATTGCTACTTGCCCATTGGCCGCCTAATGGCGAAGAAACAAGCGTAGTTGTGCTGTTGGCACAAACCGTCGTAGTTCCTGTAATTGGTGCAGGTGAAAGTAGTACCGTCTCAGTGGTTGTCATGATACAACCCGTTGGTAGTGTGTAGGTAATTATTGAAGATCCGGCCCCTACTCCGGTTACTAAACCGGTTAATGGAACAATTGTTGCAACTGATGGATTGCTGCTTGAATATAAGGCAAGGCCTCCACCCACTGCGTCTGCAAGGTATGTTGTTGCATTTACACATATTGGTGATGCGCTGCCTGTAATTGGCAATGGAAGTGGGTTGACTGTGAATGGAGCAGTCATGATACAACCAGTAGCGGTTATAGTATAAGTCATATTAACCACTCCTGCGGAGATACCTGTAACAATTCCGGTGGAAGAACCCACGGTTGCCAGTGTAGGCGTAGAACTTGTCCACGTTCCTGCAGGGGTGGCATCAGTCAGTAATGTTGTTAAGCCGGCGCAAACCTGGCTGCCTGAAATTGCCAATGGCAATGGGTTAACCACGAGTGTGGCTGTATTGATACAGGAAGTTGGATAAGTATAGGTAATGATGGTCGTACCGGGCGATACGCCTGTTGCCACGCCTGTGCCTGCAACTATGGTTGCAACTGAAGTTGTACCACTGCTCCATGTTCCGCCGGCATCTGTAAGTGCGGTTGTCAATCCATTACAAACTGCAAGGTTACCACCTATTGCAGCAGGTAGCGGATTAACAGTAACTGCATCTGTCATTACGCAACCATTGGTTTGTGTATAAGATATGGTTACTCCGGCAGCTGAAATACCGCCTACTATCCCAAGTGAAGGATCAACAGTACCTACTGCAGTATTGCTGCTGCTCCAGGTACCACCGCCTGTGGCTTCTGATAAAGTTGTTGTAAGACCCTGGCACACGCTGCTTACGCCGGTTACCGGGGCGGTAACAAGTACGGTTATCGGGTAGGTCACATAACATGTGGCGCTAACCAGATAAGATATGGTTGCAGAACCTGCCGAAATACCTGAAACAACGCCGGTTGTGGTCGACCCTGTAGTTACAGTGGCAACAGCAGTGTTGCTGCTCGTCCATGAAGTACCAACAGCTGAAGAAGTTAACGTTGCTGTTTGAGTCTGGCAGGCTGTTGAAGGCCCTGTAATCGCAGATGGAGGATTTGTAACGGTAACAGTTACTGAAGCCCAAACTGTTCCGCATGCCAATACACCGCCATAGGAAATAAGCGCGGTTCCTGCCGAAATACCGGTTACAACACCCCCGGCCACTGTGGCAACGGCAGTGTTACTGCTCACCCATCCGCCGCCGGCTACTACATCGGCAAGGGTAGTAGTGAAACCAACGCACGTTGAAGGGGTTCCTGTAATTGAACCTGCAGTACAATTCGGTGCAATGGTTACCTGTCCATTGGCATTACAATTATTGCCCTGGGTCATGACAATGCTGGTGCATAAGGTTGCGCTCGCATAAGATGAGCCGCCGCCGCCGCCACCAATATAAGATCCGCCGCCACCATTATAGCCGCCGCCGCCGCCGCCGCCATAATAATAGGTACTGGAATTACCGCCGTCGCCTGGGCCATTGGTATTTCCGGTTTGTCCTCCAGAACTCGCTCCCGCGCCGCCTGCGGCCGAAGTTCCACCCTGGCCACTATATCCACTATAAAATGCATTACAATATTCGCCGTTTCCACCGGTAGCATTTCCACCTGCTCCGCCCTGATCTTCATTACTTGCGCAATAATATCCGGCTCCGCCGCCGCCGCCTGCCACTATTACGCGGCTGGTAGTATGATTATAAGGTGGGATTTCAATCTGGGTACAAGCGCCGCCGCCACTACCGAAGTAGTAACCAGAACCTCCTGTTGATGCGCCGCCATTGCTGCCACCTGAAACAGTGCCGCAGCAACCGTTTTGAGTACCCATACCGCCTACATATACATTTAATATGGTACCGGGAGTTACTGCAAGTGAGCAAACTACTTTACCGCCGCAACCACCGTTTGAATATCCGCCATAACCCAAACCGCCTGCAGCCCCATAAGAAGTTACGGTAATTGAGGTAATACCAGAAGGTACTGAATAAGTCTGTAATCCACCGGTATAAGAGAATGAAGCAAACCCTACCGGAGCAGGTGTAGAAATTGTTATATAACCGCTGCCCGAATTATTATAGCCCTGTGTAAGCGAAAGGTTGGAAACATTTCCGCCATTGGAAATTGGGTAAGATGAACCGCCGCCGCCTGCACCAGTACTGTAACCGCCGCCGCCGCCATAATAGCCGCAACCACCGCCAGCTTCCCAGCTATTTCCGCCGCCGCTATTGCCTCCACTTCCATAAGTGCCTGCCGAAGGACCTGCACCACCTGTTGCAGCCGCTCCACCGGCAGTTTGTGAGCCGCCCTTGCCGCATGTAGAAACATTATAAGATCCGCAATCCAGACCGTTTGTGCCTGTAGCATTACCGCCAAGGCCGCCATGGTCGCTGGTACAATCCCAGCTTCCGCCGCCGCCGGCGCCTGCCACAAGTATCCTTGAGCCGCCATACTGTATTTCACTACAGCCGCTGCCGTTGCCGCCCACATAGCCTGCGCCGTTGTTTCCGTAAGAACCTCCGTCATTGCCCGTTCCCGAACCTACTGAACCCACGTATAGGTTAAGAACCTGCCCGCCGGTAACGGCATAAACGCATTGCAGGCGCCCACCGGCGCCGCCATTGTTATACTCGGAACCGCCACCGCGCGCCCCGGCCATATCAATTGTAACTGCCGTTATACCGGTAGGCACGGTATAATATTGCACAGATCCTGTATAGGAGAAAGTTACAGGCTGGGCAAATGCGCCAAGACAGGTGGTAAGCAGGATAGCGGTTAACAGAACCAGCTTTGAAATGTAAATTCTTTTCATACTGCGATTGTTTTAAACAATAAAAATTAAATACAAAAAGTGACCCTTTTTTTGCAAGCAGAAAGAGACTAATGTAAATAGCTATGCAAAATAGGGCATTTTTTAAGAAAAAAAAAATTTTTTTTAACTTTTTTAATGGAAACAGGAATATTTTTCAGGATAAATTTAACCAAAACGGTTTTTTTACCTTTCAACTCAAATAATTGTCAATTGCCTATATCTAAAAAGACAGTTCCTTTAAAATCTTTAGTTTCCGACAACTGTGGATAAAAATATTTCTCTTTTCTGATTTTTTTGATTCGCCACATTTTTGACAGGTGAAAATTTAATCCTCCTGTGTTTGTTTTTTGAAAAATTACTTTTACAAATAATAAATATTCATATCCTTAACCAACCAAAAAAAACGATGATAATAGCATGGCTTACTCCATAATTTTTTCTTCGCCAAAATAGGAATCAACCTAAAAGATACACATAATTTTTTTATACTATTTTTAGTATTTGTTATTTCAATTGTAAGTTCCAGCAGCCTTATTTTTAATAACAAACAGAATTTTGAATTTACAACATATAATAATGCCCTTATAAATAAAAAGCCTTCAAAATCAGACCATTTTTTGCAAACTAAGTTAAAATTTATTTGTTACCCGAAATAAAAATCTGGCCTTTTACTGGCTTATTTCCTTCCTGTCTTCTTATTAAAAAAAAATAGGCATACTGCTTTTTAGTTTTGTATTCTGCTTTGACCAAATCAAATAAACCATAACCAATTTATTTAATCCCCAAACGATGGAACTCCCCTCCTTCCTTCAAGGAGGGGACGTTAGAAGTTCGCCTCGGCGGACTTCTAACCGGGGTGGTGGCAGTCGAGGTTAGCCATTAATCCATGAGTCAAATAAAAGAATGACCCAAATTCCAGAGACCCAACAAAAAAGCGAATTATTTCTGTCCCCAAACGATGGAACTCCCCTCCTTCCTTCAAGGAGGGGACGTTAGAAGTTCGCCTTGGCGGACTTCTAACTGGGGTGGTGGCAGTCGAGGTTAGCCACCAATCATGAAAGAATAACCCCAATTCCCAAGACCCAACAAAAAAGCGAGTTTTCCCATCCAAAAACGATGGAACTCCCCTCCT
>Ga0316224_1003894_pt1 | contig 11754 bp, 9 predicted proteins | sample TBH18013metaG_FD_206254 | JGI IMG/M metagenome (GOLD analysis project Ga0316224, IMG submission 206254) | Freshwater microbial communities from Trout Bog Lake, Wisconsin, USA - TBH18013 | ecosystem: Environmental > Aquatic > Freshwater > Lake > Hypolimnion/Profundal zone | place: USA: Wisconsin...
TCTGGCAGAAGATGCAGCGCAAGAATGTCGGCTTCGAGCAGCTCTCCGACATCATGGCGTTCCGGGTGGCGGTGAACGGGGTCGAGGACTGCTATCGGGCGCTGGGGGTGATCCACTCCAAGTACCCCATGGTGCCGAACCGCTTCAAGGACTACATCTCGACCCCCAAGCCCAACGGCTACCGCTCGCTGCATACCGGGGTGTTCGGTCCCGAGCGCCATCGGATCGAGGTGCAGATCCGAACCTCCGAGATGCACGAAGTGGCGGAACTGGGCGTCGCCGCCCACTGGAAATACAAGCATGACGGCGGCAATCTCACCGATGGGCGGCAGTATCGCTGGCTGCGCGAACTGCTCGATATCCTGGAACACGCCTCCAATCCCGAGGAATTTCTCGAGCACACCAAGCTGGAGATGTTCTCGGACCAGGTGTTCTGCTTCACCCCCAAGGGCGACCTGATCTCGCTGCCCTGCGGCGCCTGCCCGGTGGACTTCGCCTATGCCGTCCATTCCCAGGTGGGCGACACCTGTGTCGGTGCCAAGGTCAATGGCCGGATCATGCCGCTGCGGACCCAGCTCCAGAACGGCGATCAGGTCGATATCATCACCTCCAAGGCGCAGACTCCCAATCCCACCTGGGAGCGCTTCGTCGTCACCGGCAAGGCCCGCGCCCGGATTCGCCGCTTCATCCGCACCCAGCAGCGGGCGCAATACACCGAACTGGGGCGCGCCATCCTGGTGCGCGCCTTCCGTCAGGAGGGCTACGACTACACCGAGAAGGCCGCCGACGGCGTCCTGCGCATCTTCAAGGCTCCCAGCGTCGATGACCTGCTGGCCATGGTGGGCGAGGGGATTCTGACGGCGCGAGAGGTGGTCTCCTCCGTCTTCCCCGAATTGAAGGCCTCGCGGCCCGACAACGTGGTGGCCCTGAAGGCGCGTGGCAAAACCGCCACCGACAAGAAGGACAAGGGCGGCGCCGTTCCCATCAAGGGGCTGATCCCCGGCATGGCCATGCACTTCGCCGGCTGCTGCCATCCCCTGCCGGGCGACCGTATCGTCGGCATCGTCGCCACCGGCAAGGGCGTGACCATCCACACCATCGACTGCGAGAATCTGGAGCAGTTCGCCGATCAGCCGGAACGCTGGCTGGATCTGGCCTGGGACGATGCCGACAAGGCCGGCCATGTGGGGCGCATCGATCTGGTGGTGACCAACGAGCCGGGTGCGTTCGGCGCCATTTCAACGGTGATCGCCAAGAATATGGGCAACATCACCAATCTGAAGATCACCAACCGCACCACCGATTTCTTCGAGATGATCATCGACATCGAAGTGCGCGACGTGAAACACCTGACCAATGTTATCGCCGCCCTGCGCGCGACCCCCGCCATCAACTCGGTCGACCGCGCCAGGAATTAGGAGTTTGATCACATGACCCGGCGACTTCGCCTCGGCGTGAACATTGATCACGTCGCCACCATCCGCAACGCCCGCGGCGGTCACCATCCCGATCCGGTGCGCGCCGCCCATATGGCCGCCGCCGCCGGGGCCGACGGCATCACCGCCCATCTGCGCGAGGATCGCCGCCACATCTCCGACCGCGATATGGAGCGGCTGGCCAACGAGATCACCCTGCCGCTCAATTTCGAGATGGCCGCCACCGAGGAGATGGTCGCCATCGCCCTGCGCCATCGTCCCCATGCCGCCTGCATCGTGCCCGAGCGGCGGGAGGAGCGCACCACCGAGGGCGGTCTCGATGTCGCCGGCCATGTGGAGACCCTGCGGCCGCTGGTGGGGCGGCTGCTGGAGGCCGGCATCCGCGTCTCCATGTTCATCGCCGCCGACCCGCGTCAGCTGGATGCTTCCAAGGCGCTCGGCGCCCCGGTGGTGGAACTGCATACCGGCGCTTATTGCGATGCCGAGGGCGAGACCCGCGACCGCGAATTCGCCCGCATCCTCGCCGCCGCCGCCCATGCCGAGGCCATCGGGCTGGAATGCCATGCCGGCCACGGTCTGTCCTACGATACCGTCAAGCCGGTGGCGGCCATTCCCACCATCGCCGAGCTGAATATCGGCCACTTCCTGGTGGGCGAGGCGATCTTCATCGGCTTCGAGGCTTCGATCCGCCATATGCGGGCCTTGATGGACGAGGCGCGCCCGCGGTGATTCTCGGCATCGGCAACGACCTGATCGATATCCGCCGGATCGAGAAGACCCTGCAGCGCTTCGGTGAGCGCTTCGTCGACCGCGTCTTCACCGCCACCGAACGGGCCAAGGCCGAACGCCGCACCGAGGCCCTGCGCGCCGCCACCTACGCCAAGCGCTATGCCGCCAAGGAAGCCGCCGCCAAGGCCTTGGGGACCGGCTTCCGCCTTGGGGTGTTCTGGCGCGATATCGGCGTGGTCAACTCGTCCCTCGGCCGGCCGACCCTGGAACTGACCGGCGGCGCGGCGGCGCGGCTGGCGCAGATGCTGCCGGCGGGCATGACCGCCCGCATCGATTTGACCATGACCGACGAATACCCCATGGCCGAGGCGGTGGTGATCATCTCGGCCATTGCCGTGCCCTGACGCGTCGGTATTGACAGCCGCGTCGGGGACTGGCTTGATCTCGGCAGCCATGGGACCGGTCACCATGGAATGTATCCATTTAATTCAAACGATTGGGCTGCGAATTTCATGTCAAAAAATAAGTCTGGCGGAATGATGGAAACGGTCCGCACGATCATCTACGCCATGCTCATTGCCGGTGCGGTGCGCACGGTGGCGTTCGAGCCCTTCAACATTCCGTCGGGATCGATGATTCCCACCCTGTTGATCGGCGATTATCTGTTCGTTTCCAAATATGCCTACGGCTATTCGCGCCATTCCATGCCGTTCAGCATGGGGCCGGGCGGCGGACGGATTTTCGAACGGATGCCCGAGCGCGGCGACGTCATCGTCTTCAAGAAGCCGCCCGAGGCCAAGATCGACTACATCAAACGAGTGGTGGGGCTGCCGGGTGATCGCATCCAGGTCATCGGCGGCATCCTCAACATCAACGGCACACCGGTCGAGCGCCAGCGCATCGAGGACTTCATCGAGCGCGACCGCGACGGCAACATCTTCCGGGCGCTGCAATACATCGAGACCCTGCCCAATGGGAAGAAGCACCGCATCATCGAATCCCACGGCGATACCGGACCGGCCGACAATACCCCGGAATACAAGGTGCCGGAGGGCCACTACTTCATGATGGGCGACAACCGCGACAACTCGGCGGATTCGCGCTTCCTGTCCGAGGTGGGCTATGTGCCGGCGGAGAATCTGGTGGGGCGGGCCGAGGTGCTGTTCTTCTCGAGCGACGGCAGCGCCGCCCTCTGGGAAGTGTGGCGCTGGCCCTGGGCGGTCCGCTACGCCCGGCTGTTTCAGGGAATCGAGTAGGTGACGGGGACCGAGCTTTCCGAGATTCTGGGGCATCGCTTCGTCCGGCCTGAACTGCTGGTCCAGGCACTGACCCATCCCAGCGTGACGCCAAGCCGCCGGCCCAAGCAGTCGGTGCCCTATGAGCGGCTGGAATTCCTCGGCGACCGGGTTCTGGGTCTGGTGGTCGCCGATATGCTGTTCCAGGCCTTTCCCGACGAGGCCGAGGGAGAGCTGGCGCGGCGTTTCACCGCCCTGGTGCGGCGGGAAGCGGTGGCGCGGATCGGCCTGGCCATCGGGCTCGATGCGCGGCTGTCCATGTCCAAGGGCGACGAGGAGGCCGGCGGCCGCGCCAATCAGGGCATGCTGGCCGATGCCTGCGAGGCGGTGATCGGGGCGCTATACGCCGATGGCGGCTTCGAGGTGGCGGCCCGCTTCGTCCGTGGCCGCTGGCAGGACTTGATGGACGAAGCCCTGGCGCCGCCCAAGGACGCCAAGACCACCTTGCAGGAATGGGCCCAGGGGCGGGGCAAGCCGTTGCCGGTCTATACCACCCTGGGGGCCGAGGGACCGCCGCACGAGCCGGTCTTCCTGATCGGTGTCGAAGTGGAGGGCGCCGGAGGCGCCCAGGGACGCGGCTCGTCCAAACGCATAGCGGAACAGGCGGCTGCCGCCGCCTTGCTTGAAAAGGTCAAGACATGAGCGAGCAATGCTCGATTCCCGATTCCGACCAGCGTTGCGGCTTCGTCGCCGTGGTGGGGGCGCCCAATGCCGGCAAATCCACCCTGGTCAACGCCATGGTGGGGACCAAGGTCTCCATCGTGTCGCCCAAGGTCCAGACCACCCGGTTCCGCGTCCTGGGCATCGTCATGGCCGGAACCGCCCAGATCATCCTGGTGGATACCCCCGGCATCTTCCAGCCCAGGAAGCGGCTGGAGCGGGCCATGGTCGCCGCCGCCTGGAGCGGGGCCAGCGACGCCGACCATATCTGCCTGCTGGTGGATGCCCATCGCGGCTATGACGACGACGCCCGCGCTATCGTCGCCAAGCTGAAGGAGGTCGGGCGCAAGGCCATCCTGGTGCTCAACAAGGTCGATCTGGTCAAGCGCGACAAGCTGTTGGGCCTGACCGCCGAACTGGATGCCGAGGGCCTGTTCACCGACGTCTTCATGATCAGCGCCCTCAACGGTTCCGGCGTGGCCGATCTGCTGGCCCATCTGGAAAAGCTGGTGGCGCCGGGGCACTGGATGTTCCCCGAGGATCAGGTGTCCGATCTGCCCCAGCGCCTGCTGGCCGCCGAGATCACCCGCGAAAAGGTGTTCCTGGCGCTGTATCAGGAACTGCCCTATTCGGTTCACGTGGAGACCGAAAGCTGGGAAGAGCGCGATGACGGTTCGGCTCGCATCGATCAGGTCATCTATGTGGAACGCGACAGTCAGAAGCCCATCGTGCTGGGCAAGGGCGGCAAGCAGATCAAGGCCATCGGCGCCGCCTCCCGCACCGAGCTGGAGGCGTTGCTGGAGCGCCGCGTCCATCTGTTCATCCACGTCAAGGTTCGTGACGACTGGTCCGAGAAGCGCGGCCATTACAGCGAAATCGGCCTGGATTTCGATGCGTGATGTTTTTAAATGACCATCCGCGCGCTCGGCATCACCTTGATCTGGGCCGGGGTGGTGCTGGTGGCCGGGCTGTTGCTGCGCCGCTTTCGGCGGGGGGCCTGGAGTCTGGAGGACGATGACGTGCCGCCGGTCGATGTCTGGCACAAGGTCACGGCGATCCTGGCCCTGATGGCGACCATGGGCGGCATCGGGCTGGTGATCCGGAGTCTTTATTGAATTGGAATGGGACGACGAGGCGGTGGTGTTGTCCGTTCGTCGCCATGGCGAGCATGGCGGCATCGCCAGCCTGTTGACCCGCGGCCATGGCCGCCATGCCGGCCTGATCCACGGCGCCCAGTCCAAGGCCAATCGCGGCATCACCCAGCCGGGCAATCATGTGCGGGCCTGGTGGAAGGGGCGCCTGGCCGAACAGCTGGGCACGCTGCGGCTGGAAGTGCTGCACGCCCATGCCGGGGCGGCGCTGGACGATCCGGCGCGATTGGCGGCGCTGTCGGCCGCTTGCGCCCTGGCGGAACTGGCCTTGCCCGAGCGCCAGCCCCATCCCGGCGCCTTCGCCGCCCTGGAGGCGTTGTTGACCGCGCTGGCGGCGGAATCCTGGCCCAGCGTCTATATCCATTGGGAGGTGGCGCTGCTGCGCGATCTCGGCTTCGGCCTCGATCTCACCGCCTGCGCCGCCACCGGAGCCACCGAGGATCTGGGCTATGTCAGTCCCAAGACCGGCCGCGCCGTGGCGCGGGCGGCGGCGGGACCGTGGCGGGACAAGCTGCTGACCCTGCCGCGCTTCCTGGTGGAAGGTGGCGAGGGAGATCGGCAGGACATCCGCGACGGGCTGATGCTGACCGGATTTTTCCTCGACCGCCATGTGCTTTCGGCCCATGACCGGCCCATGCCGGCGGCGCGTATACGACTGGTTGACCGCTTCCGTACTTAGGATACTATATCTCGTTTTTCTCTTGAGGGGTTGATCATGACCAAGCCCGCCGCCACCGTCGGCGAGATCCGCGAGACGCCGCTGGCCGAGGCCCTGGGCGAGCGTTACCTCGCCTATGCCATGTCCACCATCGTGTCGCGGTCGCTGCCCGATGTGCGCGACGGCCTCAAGCCGGTGCATCGCCGGCTGCTCTACGCCATGCGCCAGCTCAAGCTGGACCCCGATGGCGGCTTCAAGAAATGCGCCCGCGTGGTCGGCGACGTCATCGGTAAATACCATCCCCATGGCGACGTGGCGGTCTACGATACTCTGGTGCGCCTCGCCCAGGATTTCGCGGTGCGCTATCCCCTGGTGGAGGGGCAGGGCAATTTCGGCAATATCGACGGCGATAACGCCGCCGCCATGCGGTACACCGAGGCCAAGCTGACGGCGGTGGCCGCCGCCCTGATGGATGGGCTCGACGAGGACAGCGTCGATTTCCGCCCCACCTATGACGGCACCGAGGAAGAGCCGGTGGTGATGCCGTCGGCTTTTCCCAATCTGCTGGCCAACGGTTCCGCCGGCATCGCGGTGGGCATGGCCACCAGTATTCCGCCCCATAATGCGGGCGAGATCTGTCTGGCGCTGGAGCATCTGATCGCCAATCCCCATTGCTCGATCGACGAACTGATCGAGCGCATGCCCGGCCCGGATTTCCCCACCGGCGGCGTGCTGGTGGAGACCCGGGAGGCCATCGCCGAGGCCTATCGCACCGGCAAGGGCGGGTTCCGGCTGCGGGCCCGGTGGGCGGTGGAAAAGCTGTCGCACGGCCTTTACCAGATCGTCATCACCGAGATTCCCTATCAGGTCCAGAAGTCCAAGCTGATCGAGAAGATCGCCGAGCTGCTGAGTGATAAGAAACTGCCGCTGCTGGCCGATATCCGCGACGAATCCGCCGAGGATATCCGGCTGGTGCTGGAACCGCGCAACCGCACCGTCGAGGCCGAACTGGTGATGGAGCAATTGTTCCGCCAGACCGATCTGGAGACCCGGGCCTCGCTCAACATGAATGTGCTCGACGCCCAGTCGGTGCCACGGGTGATGAATTTGAAGGAGGTGCTGCGCGCCTTCCTCGATCACCGCATGGAGGTGCTGGAACGCCGTTCGCGCTTCCGCCTCGACAAGATCCATAAGCGCCTGGAAATCCTGGAAGGCTTCCTCAAGGTCTATGCCGATCTCGACGAGGTCATCAAGATCATCCGTTTCGGCGACGAGCCCAAGGCCGAACTGATCCGCCGCTTCCGTCTCAGCGAGGTCCAGGCCGAGGCCATCCTCAATATGCGGCTGCGCAGCTTCAACAAGCTGCAGGAACTGGAGATCAAGACCGAACACGCCGCGCTGGCGGCGGAAAAGGCCGATCTGGAGGCGCTGTTGGCCGATCCCGGCCGGCGCTGGCGAACCATCGCCGGCCAGATCGCCGAGATCGGCAAGGCGTTCGGCGGCGCCACCGCCCTCGGCCGGCGCCGCACCGAATTGGGCGACGCCCCCTCCGCCGTGGTGGTGCCCATCGAAGCCTATGTGGAGCGCGAGGCCATCACCCTAGTGCTGTCGGACAAGGGCTGGATTCGGGCGCTGAAAGGCCATGCCGACAATCCCGAACTGCTGAAGTTCAAGGAGGGCGATCAGCTTCGCTTCACCTTGAAGACCTGGACCACCGACAAGATCCTGATCTTCGCCACCGATGGCCGCTTCTACACCGTCGGCGGCGACAAGCTGCCCTCGGGGCGCGGCCATGGCGAGCCGTTGCGCCTGATGATCGATCTGGCCAATGATGTCGACATCTCCACCGTCATGGTCCACAAGCCGGGACGCAAGCTGCTGGTCGCCAGCAATGGTGGGCGCGGTTTCGTGGTCGAGGAAAACGAGGTGCTGGCCCAGACCCGCGCCGGCAAGATGATCCTCAATGTGGGCGACGGCGAGAAGGCGGTGTTCTGCCTGCCCCATGACGGCGATGCCGTGGCGATCATGGGCGAGAACCGCAAGCTGCTGGTGTTCATGGCCGAGGAAATCCCGGAAATGAGTCGGGGCAGGGGTGTCATCCTGCAGAAATACCGCGACGGCGGCACCGCCGATATCAAGGTCTTCACCCTGGCCCAAGGGCTGAGCTGGACCCTGGGCGAGCGGGTCCGGGTCGAGGCCGACCTGACCCCCTGGCTGGGCAAGCGTGCCTCCATCGGCCGCCTGCCGCCCACCGGCTTTCCCAGGAACAATAAGTTCCGGTGAAGGGGAGTGGTTAGAGACGGATTCAGATTCGAGGTTGAACGCTCTGGCGATTCGACATCAAATCATCCGGGCTAGCCGTTGGCGTCGCCGAAGCATACCAACTTTCCCCGTTGCTCGTCCCACAGAGCCAGCCGGGCACAGCGCAGGCTGTCGCGCAAGGTCAGCCGATTGATGTTGCGCAGTTCGGGGAGACGATCCAGACACTCGCCCAAGCGATAACTCGGGATTCGACTGACGAGGTGATGGACATGGTGGATGCCGATATTGGCGGTCAACCAGCGCAGTGGCGCGGGAAGGTCGTAATGCGAGCTGCCCGCGATCGCGTCGCGGTGAAAGCACCACTCGCCATCGCGGTCCCAATGAGTGCCCTTGAACTGGTGCTGGATGTAGAACAGCCAGACCCCGGTGGCGGCGGCCACCAGAAGCGTGGTCAATTGCACCACGAGGAAGGCGATGGCACCGAAGCACAGTGATCCGATGGCGATCATTGCCGCAATGGCCAGATTGGTCGTCATGACGCTGAGCCAGCCTTCGCGCAACCTCCCCATCACCCCCAGCGGCAGACGCTGCTTGAACACGAACACGAAGGCCGGCCCCAGTCCGAACAGGATCAGCGGGTTGCGTCCCAGACGATAGACAAGGCGCCGCCAACGGGAGAGACCTCGGTATTCGGCGACGGTGAGCAGGTCGATGTCGCCGCTGCCGCGCCGGTCCAGATTGCCGGCGGTGGCGTGGTGGCGGGCATGCATGTATCGCCAATAGGCGTAGGGCGTAAAGGTCAACACGCCGATTATCCGGCCCAGGGTGTCGTTGATGTGACGCCCACGGAAGAATGAGCCGTGGCCGCAATCGTGCTGGATCATGAACAGACGCGCCAGAAATGCTCCGGCCGGCAAGGACAGCAGGAGGAAGATCCAGCCGATGAGACGTACCCCGACCAGGGCCGCGGCCGATAGGGCGAGGAAGGGAACGGCGCTCAACACCAACTCGACCATCGCCCGCGCCGCGCGCGGTTCGCGGTAGGGAGCGAGGATGGCGGCAAGACGACGAGCCTCGCCTTCTGTGAAAGACGCGGTGGAGTGACCCATGGAAGCGGCCTTGAAGCATCCCATAGATGGTGACGCCCCACCTCATTATCAAGGGAGGTACCTCGATTCCGCCGCCAGCCATACCGCCACGGCGGAGAAGTGACTTCCGCCGCCGTGGCGTACTTCCAGGGTTACAGCAATCCGCCCTTGCCGGCGCTCCAGCGGCGGAACTCGGTTTCCAGCATGGCGACGTGTTCGGCTTCCTCGGCGGCCAGCTCGCGGTAGAGCTGGCGTTCCTCCGATCCCTCGGCGGCATGCTTGCCGCGGGTGGAGAAGAACTCGACCGCCCGCGCCTCGAAGCCGATGGCCATGCGGAACAGGGTATCGGGATCATCGATCCGCCCATCCAGCCCCAGATTGGCCTCGGCCCGTTCCATGGAAAACGCTCCGCCGGCCGGCGGGGTGGCCACATGGTAGCGGTTGGACAACACCCGCATATGCTCGGCCTCCATGTCGGCGAACTTGCCGAACAGGGCCTTGAGGGTGGGATCGCCGGTATGGGTGGCGGCGCTGCGGTAGAAGGCCTGGCCGCCCAGTTCGATCTCGAAAGCGACGCGGATGGCGTCCAGACCGGCCTGATCGGCGATGCCGGACCGCTCCAGCGCCGCCAGCTTGCCGCCGCAATGGGGGCACATGCCATAGGGGAAGGCGAAGCCCTCGCTCACCTTGGCGCAGGAGTCGCAGCGCCATTGCAGCACCGCGTCGGCACAGCAGACATAGGCCTCGTCCCCTTCCACCGGCCGATGGCATTTGGGGCAGGTGGCGGCGTCGGCGGGCGGACGGGCGCCGACCGGACCGCCCTGGACGAAGGCGTCGGCCTGCTCGGTGGTCACCGGCCATGTCGCCTTGCCCTGCTGCAACCATGCGGCAATGGACTTGGCGGCTCGGCGGCCGGCGCTCATGGCCAGGATGACGGTGGCGCCGCCGGTAACGATGTCGCCGCCGGCGAACACGCCGGGCAGGTTGGTGGCCTGGGTATCGTCGTTGGCGACGATGTTGCCCCATTTGTTGAGGCCGAGGCCGGGGGTCGCCTGACCGATGATGGGATTGGCCTTGGTTCCCAGGGCGTAAATGACGGTATCGCAGTCCAGATCGACGATGACGCCGGTGGGAACCGGCTTGCGGCGGCCCTTCTCGTCGGGTTCGCCCAGCTCCATGCGCTCCACCTTCATGCCGCGCACATTGCCGTCATCGTCGAGCAGGATCTCCACCGGAGCGTGGAGGAAGTGGAACTCGATGCCTTCCTCCTTGGCGTGGCGAATTTCCTCGATGCGGGCGGGGGCCTCGGCCTCGGTGCGGCGATAGACGCAGCGCACCATCGGGGCGCCCAGCCGCTTGGCTACCCGCAGGCAATCCATGGCGGTGTTGCCGGCGCCGATCACCACCACGCTCTTGCCCAGCGAGATGGGGGTGTCGAGATAGGGGAAACGGTCGCCGCCCATCAGGTTGACGCGGGTGAGGAACTCGTTGGCGGAATAGACCTGGCCGGCGAACTCGCCCGGAATGCCGAGGAAGGCGGGGGCGCCGGCGCCAGCGGCGACGAACACCGAATCGAAGCCCATCTCGCCGGTAAGCTGCAGGATGGTGAAGGTCTTGCCGATCACCTTGTTGGTCTCGAAGCGGACGCCGATATCCTTGAGGCGCTGGATCTCGCGGTCGATGATGTCGCGCGGCAGGCGGAACGACGGAATGCCGTATTGCAGCACGCCGCCCAGCACGTGCAGCGCCTCGTAGACGATGACCTCGGCGCCGAACCGCACCAGATCGGCGGCGGCGGCAAGACCGGCCGGGCCGGAGCCGACGATGGCGACCTTGCCCAGCTTATGCTCGATCACCGGCGGCTTGGCCTTGCCGACCCGGGCGAAATCGCCGACGAAGCGTTCGAGCCGGCCGATCGCCACCGGTTCCAGCTTCTTATTCTTGGCGATGACGCACTGCGCCTCGCACTGGGTTTCCTGGGGGCAGACCCGGCCGCAGATGGAGGGGAAGATGCTGGATTCGTAGATCGCCTCGAGGGCGCCCTCCATGTCGCGCACCAGCATGTGGCGGATGAAGCGGGGAATGTCGATATTGACCGGACAGCCGGCGATGCAGGTCGGCTTGTGGCACTGGATACAGCGCTCCGCCTCGCGGAAGGCGTCGTCCATGGAATAACCGAGATTGACCTCCTTGAAGTTGCGCGAGCGTTCCAGGGCGTTGCGCTCGGGCATGGGGACCTGATGCGGCTCCAGGGCCGACAGCTTCTTGTAGGTGCGCTTGCCTTCGCGGATCAGCTGTTTTTCCAGGTTGCAGACATGGGCGAAGTCCTCGTTGGCCCGGGTCTCCTGATCCTTGAAGCGCCTCTGGCGGGCGTGCAGCTCCTTGAAATCCACCTGGTGGCCGTCGAAGTCGGGACCGTCGACGCAGGCGAACTTGACCTCCCCCCCCACCGTGACGCGGCACGAGCCGCACATG
>Ga0316224_1003895_pt1 | contig 11753 bp, 19 predicted proteins | sample TBH18013metaG_FD_206254 | JGI IMG/M metagenome (GOLD analysis project Ga0316224, IMG submission 206254) | Freshwater microbial communities from Trout Bog Lake, Wisconsin, USA - TBH18013 | ecosystem: Environmental > Aquatic > Freshwater > Lake > Hypolimnion/Profundal zone | place: USA: Wisconsin...
AGCGCGATATGGCCGCCATCACCTCGCCCGACTATCCCGGCGAGCGGCTGATGGTCTGCCGCAATCCCGAGCTGGCCCGCCGTCGGGCTATCAAGCGCGAGGACCTGCTGGTGGCGACCGAGCGAGAGATCCACTGGGAGACACAGTAGGTCCCGAGAGGCTGGCTTCCGCCGGGGCACTGGACGGCTTGTGCCCGCGCGGATGGAGCAGCCAAAAAAGCAGCCGACAGAAGCGGAAATAGCAGTGAAAAGCCAATGCGCATCAATTCCCCCTACCGGATACCCCTGGCACGTCGGACTAGCTGGGATTGCCGTGACTCGGCTATTTTAACGCGTTAATTCCCGGCGCGCGCAAGGAAGTCGGCAGGAGACAGGATTGGAATGCCCTCGAATGGATTGAGCGGGTGCAAGTGCTTGGTGTCCCCGCTTACGAGGTAATCCGCCTTCCCGTCGAGGGCTAGCGAAAGGAAGATATTGTCCTTCGGATCGCGGCTTGCGGTCGTCTTCGTTGTCACGGCGACAAATTCCGCCAGTTCCTCGATGGCGGAGACATACTCCATGCGCTCGGCCTCCGAACCGTACCGTGCGAATTTTTCAGCCGAAAATTTAGCAATAAGCTCGGAGAGCGTTTCAGAACACAAAAGGATAGTGTGTTTTTCCAAGACGAGGTGAAGCGCGCGCCAGGGGGTGCCGCCTTTGGTTATGTAGCTGCTGAGAATCACGTTCGTGTCGATCACGACACGGAGCGGCTTGGAACGGTGCCACATGGTTAGCTTGCCAGGAACCGTTCAACGTCCTCGTCGGTGACGATTCCATCGGCCTGCGCGATGGCGGTTGCCTTGTCGGCAAGCTCGCCCATGCGGCGCAAAACGCGCGTTTTGCGTTCCTCGTCGGTTTCGATGACGATGGTGAATTTTTGGTCGGGCTGGAGGTTGGCTTGGCGCACCGCATCTGGGAGCGTCCTCAACGTCACGCCGCTGATTTCCCGGCTCATATTGGCGCCTCGCTCGATAACTGCCTGGCTCATAACGGTAATTAGGAAGTTACCTCTATTATATCCATACCTTCCGGTTTTCCAAACCGATCTTCCGAAAAGGGTCGCGACGAGACGTTCTGACGTTGGCGGGGCGTTTCCGAGTTATCGGGTGTTAGGGGACACTAGGTATTGGAGGGAGCCGGGATTAACCGGGATGGGGCGGGACACGGCGGGATGATTGGGTTTGAGCGGCGGAGTGTCCCGAAGCGTTGGTTTTGGAGGGACCGAAAAAAATCGGCCCTCGGACAGATGGTGTTGGAGGAAACGGGAGGCCAGAGAAGAGGCCTTCAAAGGCCGTTTAGCGGATGTTCGTAGAATGACTCCAGCGAGCAAACCGGGCGGGAAGCCCCTTATATACATCGTATGATTGACCGCAGACGGCGGAATCGGGGACTCTCTCGATGGGCGCATTCTGACCGGGGCGATTACGCCAGTTTGCTGGTAGAACCTGGGGTGGCCGGCGAGCGGATTTCGCGGCGGAATTGCTGTATGGCGAGCTTGAGGCCGACCAAGCGGTTGGCTTGGTTGTCGTAGGCCGAAGTGAGGTCGTCGTAGATCCGTGACGCCTCGCGGACCAAGGCAAGCCCTTGAATCCTGCCGCCCTCTTCGCGCACCGCGGCCTCAACGGCGCGGGCGACCTCCTCCATCAACGCCTTATCGATGCCGCCTGCAGGCGCTGGGGCGGGCACAGAGTCCCCCAGACGCATCGGCCCTTTTCCCGTAGCCAGCCATTCAACCGAAACGTCTCCAGCCTCTGCCAGAGCAATGAGACGGGAGCGGGAGGGATCGGCAAGGCCCGCTTTATAGTTATCAATTACGCGCCGGGAGAGGCGCGACTTTCTTGCTAATTCAGTGACGTTTCCGGCGCGATCAACCAGCGTAGCCATACGCTTGGGGAATCCATCGTCATGGTCAGTCTTCATGGCCAGAACTCTGACCGAGCGGTCAGACTTTCAGTTATGGCGTCAGAGATATTGAATATCAATGCGTTAGATGTGATTTCGAGCAGCCCGGAAGCAGCCCGAACACTGACGCGATTTTTCATCTCGACGTAGTGCGACTTTTCTTCCATACTTAGTCCGTTCGTAAGTTCCAGACACCAAACAAAGCGGCCTGCCAGGGCCGCGAAAGCGGGAGCCGATGACGGAATCAGTTTGGCATCGCGAGGAGATCAAGGCGGCGGTCCGCAAGACCGGTCTGACCTTGACCGAGCTGTCCCTCTCCAAGGGCCTGCCCGAGCACGCTTGCCGCGCCGCGCTGGCTGGGCGTCATCCCGCCGGTGAAGCCGCCATCTCCGAGTACATCAAGGTCCCGCTGTGGGTCCTGTGGCCCGGCCGTTGGCGTCAACCTCGTCGGAAGGGCGATCCCGCCATCCGCATCGACCATCGACGTTGCAACGAATCTCGCACAGGCCGGGCAGCCCGTCACCGTCAAAAACACAAGGGGAGTTTGACATGAGTATCGCGGCCCCACAGGCCATAGAGCGCATTCACCGCGTCGCCATCGCCCAGATCGACGCCACCAGGCGCTTGCGTCAGGTTGATTCCGGCCATGTGCAGGTGATCGCCGACTCGATCATGGCCCAGCGGAGCAAGACCGAAAGCGGCCTGAAGCAACCCATCACCATCCGTCCCGCCGGGGAAAACGCCTACAAGCTGGTGATGGGCGCCCATCGCCTCGCCGCCTGCACCCTGCTGGGTGATGCCGAGGTGGATTGCGTCATCAGTTTCATGGACGATTTCCAGGCCCGCCTCGCCGAGATCGACGAGAACCTGTGCCGGGCCGAGCTGACCATGTTCGACCGCGCCGCCTTCCTGGCCGAGCGCGATCATGTGTGGAAATGCCTGAATCCCGAGGCTGGCAAGGGCCGGGCCGGTGCCAAGGCGCGCTGGCACCATGCGACGGAAAATTTTTCCTTCGCATCGGGAATCGCCGACAAGGTCGGGTTGGACGAGCGAAGCATCCGTAACGACGTCAAGATGTGGCGGGCGTTGTCACCCGACAGCCGCACCCGCATTCCCGGCACATGGCTGGCCGACCATCAGGGACAACTCAAGGCGCTGTCCAAGCTGGGGCCGGATCTGCAAGCCGATGTGCTGGCCGTCCTGCTGCGCGACGACGATCCCGCCGCCAGCATCGCCGCCGCCCTGGCTTTGGTCCAGGGGCACCCGACTCCCGAAATCGATCCTGCCGATAAGGCGTTCGCCGACCTGGTGGCGCGGTGGGGCCGCGCCCCGGCGCCGGTCAAAGCGCGGTTCCGGGCATTCCTGGCGGCCGAGGTCTGACCATGGCGCCACGGCGCGATCACCGCACCCTCGACCTGCTCGCCTGGGAGCCACGCTCACCGGTGCCGGAGGTGGCAGAGGATACGGTCATGGCAGCGACATTGCGCGGCCGGATTTGCCGATTGATGGCGCTGTCCATCAAGGAGTGCGGTAAGGACCGAGGGACCATCGCCGCCGAGATGTCGGATTATCTGGGCGAGCCGGTCAGCAAGGACGTGCTGGACAAGTACATCTCGGAGTCCAGCAGCGACCACAACATCAGCATCATCCGGTATCTCGCCCTGGTTCACGCCACCGACGACATGCGGTTGCTGCAAGGTCTCAGCGATCCCTTCGAACATTCGGTGATCCCTGACCGGTTCGTTCCGGCCATCCGGGAATCGATGATCCGTGACCGCATCGAGACGCTGGAACATGAACTGGTGGCGGCAAAGCGCGCCTGGAAGGGTCCACGCTCATGAAACAGTGGTTCACCGCCGCCGAATTGTCCGATCTGGCGCTTCCCGCGATGCCGGCCACAGAAAGCGCCGTCATTCGGGCGGCGAAGGCAAAAGGATGGCAGCGACCCGAGCTTGAATGGTCGAATGAGAACCCCAGGGGCATCTGGCGCAAGCGCACGGGGCGGGGTGGCGGGGTCGAGTATCACATGGCGCTGCTGCCGACCGAGGCCCAGGCCAAGCTGGCGCTGGCCTTAGCACCGGCTCCGCCGCCCCCGGCGCCCAAGGCGGCCCGCGCCCAGTTGGAGGTGTCGGAGTCCTGGCGCTGGTACAACTCGCTACCCGACAAGGCCAAGATCAAGGCGCAAGACCGGCTGCATACCTTGGACGCGGTCGAGACGCTGCTGCGCAACGGGACCAAGAAGGAACACGCCATCCCCCTGGTGGCCGCCGCCCGTCAGGTTGCCACCAGTTCGATCTGGGGATGGTACGCCAAGGTGCAGGGGCGCAACCGCGCCGACTGGCTGCCGGAATTGGCCGACCGCTATGCCGGAAGGGTCAAGGAGGCGGAGGTGACGGCGGAGGCCTGGGAGGCGTTCAAGGCCGATTATCTGCGGGTTGAAAAGCCGACCGCGGAGTCCTGCTTCGAGCGGGTTGGGCGGATCGCCGCCGTGCAGGGATGGACGCTGCCGACCCTCAAGACCCTGCTGCGCAAGATCGAGCGCGAGATATCGGTGCCGGTGCGGGTCTATTGCCGCGAGGGACTGGATGCCCTGAAGCGGCTCTATCCCGCTCAAGAGCGCGACCGGAGCATGTTCCACGCCATGGAGGCGGTCAACGGCGACGGTCACAAGATCGATGTGTTCGTCAAATGGCCGGACGGCGAAATCGTCCGGCCGATGATCGTGGTCTTCCAGGATCTTTACTCGGGCAAATATGTGTCCTGGCGCTGCGACAAGTCGGAGAACCGCGAATCGATCCGCCTGGCGCTGGGCGATCTCTGCGAAGACTACGGCATCCCCAATCATATCTATTTCGACAACACCAGGGCCTTCGCCAACAAGGCGCTGACCGCCGGAACCCAGAACCGCTACCGCTTCAAGATCAAGGATGAGGACCCGGTGGGCATTTGCACCCTGCTGGGGATTGAGGTGCATTTCGTGCTGCCCTATTCCGGCCAGTCCAAGCCCATCGAGCGGTCATTCCGCGACGTGGCCGACCGGGTCGCGCGCCATCCCGCCTTCGCCGGGGCCTATGTGGGCAACAACCCCATGGCCAAGCCGGAGAATTACGGTTCCAAGGCCATTCCGCTGGATGACTTCCTCAAGGTCTTCTCGGCCGAGGTGATTCACCACAACGCCCGGCTGGGCCGGCGGTCCAAGGTCTGTGGCGGAGAAAAGTCGTTCGATCAGGTGTTTGCCGCGTCCTACGCCGACGCCAAGATCCGCATTGCCGAACCCGAGAAGCGCCTGCTGTGGCTGCTGGCCGCCGAGGGGGTCAAGGCCTCCAATACCGATGGCTCCATCACGTTGCTGGGCAACCGCTATTGGTGCGACGCCCTGCATGCCCATCTGGGGCAGTCGCTGGTGGCGCGGTTCGACCCGCAGGACCTCGGCGCCGATCTCCATGTCTACCGCCTGGACGGGGCCTATATCGGCGCCGCCGAATGCGTCGACGCGGCAGGATTCGCCGACGCCGGCAAGGCCCGCGACCACGCCCGCGCCCGCCGCCATTTCCTCAAGGCGACCAAGATGCTGGCCGAGGCCGAACTGAGCATGGAGACCGCCACCATGGCGGCGATGATTCCGACTCCGGCCGATCTGCCCCCGCCCGAGGCCAAGGTGGTGTCGCCGGTGTTCGGCACGCCGCATCTGGGGGCCATGGGCATGCGCAAGACCCCCGAGGCCAGCCCGATCAGCGCCGCCGAACAGGCCGTCATCGACAGCATGGAGGCCGAGATGACGGCCCCGGCCCAGGTGGTGACGCTGGAGACGGTGGAGTCCCGCTTTACCCGGCTGCTGGAGATCGAACGGAGAATGGAGGCCGGTGAGGCGGTCGCCGACGAAGACCGGCGCTGGGTCCAGCGCCAGTCGCGGCTGCCCGACATCAAGGCCAAGCGGGACATGTACGAGGACTTCGGCGAGGCGGCGCTGACCGCTTGAACGAAATCGGCGGCCGGTCCTGCCAGACCAAGCCGCCGCATCCAGCTAAGATGAACAGGAGCAAAGATGACCATTCAGGATCTCAACGTCAATCCAGAAACCAGCCAGGTGCTGCCGCTGCGCAATGTGGCCAAGCTGAAAGAGTTGGTGATCCGGGTCACCGAGCGCGCCCCCGGGCTGCCCGGCCTGGGTTGCTTTTACGGCCCGAGCGGTTACGGCAAGAGCTTTGCCGCCATCCACGCCGCCAACGTCTACCGGGCCTATCATGTCCAGGTGAAGTCGGTGTGGACGCGCAAAAAGATGGCGCTGTCGATCCTGCACGAGATGGGCATCGCGCCGGCCGCCACCATCCCCGACATGATCGATCAGATCGGCCAGGAACTGGCCCTGTCGCGCCGTCCTTTGCTGATCGACGAGGCTGATTTCCTGGTCGCGAAATCCATGATCGAGGTGGTGCGCGACATCTACGAAAGCAGCCAGGGCACCATCATCCTGATCGGCGAGGAGCAGCTGCCGCACAAGCTCAAGGTCTGGGAGCGGGTGCATGGGCGCATGCTGGATTGGGTGGCGGCAGAGCCGGCCTCCCTCAACGATTCCCGCCATCTCGCCGGGCTTTATTGCCGGGGGATCACCGTCGCCGACGATCTGTTGACCGCCTTGCACAAGGCCGCCGCCGCATCGGTGCGCCGGGTCTGCGTCAACCTGGAGAGGGTGCGCGAGAAGGCCGAGACCGCCGATCTGACCACCATGGATCTGGCGGCCTGGGGCAAGCTCAAGGGCGAGTTCTTCACCGGCCAGCCGCCGGCCCGGAGGAGCTTCTGATGCACCCCGGCCGCAAACCCGCCCATATGGCGAAGTCCAGGGGAAGGCAGGCCATCTGGGAGGCGATCCGCGCCCAGAACGGCTTCACCGCCCTGACATTGGCCGATGCCACCAAGATCAATCCCGCCACCATCAAGACCTACCTGCAGGGGTTGGAGGCGGCCCGATATATCGAGCGCATTGATGCGGTGCTGCCGCCCAAGTGGGTGCTGGTCAAGGACACCGGAATCGAAGCCCCCCGTGTCACCAAGGATGGCCAGCCGGTGACCCAGGGCACCGCCACCGACAACATGTGGCGGACCATGAAGATGTGGTCGGGAGACTTTTCCTGGCGCGACCTCGCCATCGCCGCGTCCACCGAGTCGGTGACGGTCTCCGAGATCCACGCCAAGGATTACTGCCAGCATCTGGCCGGGGCCGGTTACTTGCTGGTGATCGCCAAGGGCAAGGGCAGCGGCAACGGGGCCACCCCCAGCCGTTACCGCTTCGTGGCGGCCCGCAACAGCGGCCCGCGTGCGCCGATGATCCAGCGCCTCAAGACGGTCTATGACCCCAACCTGGGCCGGATCGTCTGGAACGAGGAGCCGAAGGATGATTAATCCGGCCCCCGTCACCGCGCTGGGACGAGCCCATGCCGCCTGGGGTGAATCCATCCCCGCCTGGATCGTGGTGCTGGCCGAGGAATGCGACCGCACCAACCAGGGTGCCGTTGCCCGCCGCCTGAATTACTCGGCGGCGCTGGTCAGCAATACCCTCAACAACAAATACACCGGCAATTTAACGGCGGTTGAACAGGCGGTGCGGGGCGCCCTGATGGCCGAGACCTTGACTTGCCCGGTGGTGGGACAGCTGGCCTCCGACGCCTGCCTCAACCATCAGCGCGCGACCTGGGCACCCCACAACCCCCAGCGCATCGCCTTCTTCCGCGCCTGCCGCGCCGGCTGCCCCCACTCTCGCCTTGGAGATGGTCATGACCGATAACACCCTGTACGCCACGCTGGACGGCCTGGTGGCCCAGGTTACCACCTGGTTGACCCCCACGGTCGACGCCGATTGCCGCCGCCAGGATGCCGCCAAGCTGCGGATCTTCCTGGCCAACCTGACCGATGCCCGCGACCAGGCGCGACTTCAGATCGAGGGGCTGGGGACCGAGCCTGTCCTGGCCCGGTCGCTGGAGGATCTGGCCGAGTCGTTCGCCGGCTTCCCCGACCCGGCGATTCTGTCGCGTGCAACCGTCGCCAATTACGTCGCGGCGCTGACCGAGCTGTCCGCCTATGCCTGGGCTTACGAGGTCGCCGAGCGTATCCGGGGTGGTTCCACCACTGCCGACGACATCGAGACCCTGGCGCTGGCGCGCAAGCTCCACCTGGGCGGGGTAGTTCGTGCCGACCGCCTCGGCTCCGGCGGTGGAGGCGGGGCATGAACGGCGCCGGCATCATCGTGCTGGTGGCCGCCCACTTCGGCGTCCCGGTGAAGTGCCTGACCGGAGCGATCCGGGCGCAGCGCTATACGCGGCCCCGCTTCATCGCCATGGCGCTGATCCGGGACTATCTCGGCTACTCGACGCCCCAGATCGGCAGGCTGTTTGGGGGCCGCGATCATACCACCGTCCTCGCCGCCCTGACCCGCGCGGCCGAGCTGGTCGCCGCCGACCCGATACTGGCCGCCAAGGTGGACCTTCTCCGCGGCGTCCTCGACCTCCATGAGTTTGGTGCTCCGGTGGATGCGAATCAGCCGCGCGAGATGGCCGCCGCCATGGCCAGCGCCTTCCGGCCCTCGATCATGGCGGCGGCGGATGCCAATCCCGACACCTTCATGCGCGGCGCCCAATCCATCCTGACCGCCTGCAAGACCGGGGAGGCCGCGTGATGCCCCGATCCTTCATCCCTCTCGCCATCGTCATGGCGCTGGCCTGCACCCTGTTCGGCGTCCTGGGCGGTCTGGCCGCCCATGCCGTCCCCGGATCGGGGTCCGGGGCAGGCTCCCCCGCTCCCCGCTGTACCGGCACCCCGTCATTCACCGGTAACTACTTCCCACCCCAGCCCTAAAGAGGCCTTCAATGACCGTTCAAACTCCCGATAAAGCCGGCATCACCGTCCTGGGCGAGCGCCAGTTCATGTCCGACGCCAAGGGCCGGCTCACCCCCGTCGAGCTGGTCAAGGATACCGAGAAGCTGGAAGACCAGCTGGTGCGCCGCATCCTCGGCTATGCCGACGATCTCAACGGCCAGATCGCCCGCTTCAAGGGCCATGTCTTCGACGATATCGGCGCCTTCCTGTCCCTGCTGTCCGAGCAATATGGCTGGAAGCCCAAGGATGGCGCCAAGGGCAACATGACTTTCACCAGCTACGACAGCTGCCTCAAGGTCCAGGTCGCCATTGCCGACACCCTGGTGTTCGGCCCCGAGTTGCAGATCGCCAAGGGGCTGATCGACGAGTGCATCGCCGAATGGGCCGTGGACTCCCGCGTCGAGATCCGCGCCCTGGTGGAGCATGCCTTCCATACCGACAAGGAGGGCGAGGTCAGCCGCGAAGCCATCTTCAGCCTGCGCCGGATCGCCATCGACGATGACCGCTGGAAGTCCGCCATCCGGGCCATCAACGACTCCATCCGCATCCAGGGGTCAAAGACCTATCTGCGCTTCTACCGGCGCGCCACCCCCGGCGACCGCTGGGACAACGTCACCATCGACCTGGCCTCGGCTGCGCTGCCTTCCGGTGGCGTCGCCCAGGCTGCCGAGTAGGGGGGCATCATGATTGCTTACTGCGACGCCTCGGGCGCCATCGCCTTCGGCCCCCGCGTCCCGAAAGGAGCCCTGGCCATCGCCAGGGGCCGCGAGGACGCGCTGCGCGATCTGCTCTGCGCCACCTCCCGCCACGCCCATGATGGCGAGACCCTGCTGGTTCCCGGCATCCCCGAGGCCGACAACCAGATCCAGGCGGTCGATGCCCTGATGGATTTCGGCGACTGGCTGGCCCTGCGCCAGACCGAGGGTGTCACCATCCTGTGCCGGAGGATGCGGCCCATGGCCGCTCGCGACGTGCCGGTGGGAGAGTCCTGGGCCGATCCCAGCCATCGCAGCATCGCCGAGATTGAGGGGATCTCGGCCCAGGAGATCGCGCTGTCGCGCGCCTGTTGCACCGACGGCATCCCCAAGCCGGATGTGATCTACCAGGATGTTCCCGCCCATCCTCCCTACAAGATCCGGGAGGCCTGAGATGGCCGAGGATCGCGCCACCACCTCCATCGCCCTGGTCAAGGGTCCCCGCGCCTGGGAACTGAGCTTCGGCAACGAGACGCTGTTCATCCCGGTGCCGACCGCCGAGACCATGGCCCGGCGCATCCTCGGCCTGCCCGAGACCGACACCGCCAAGGCCGCCCTGGCGGCGGCCAAAGCGGTGGGAGGCTGATCATGGCCCGATTGCTCGACTCGGTGCTGCGGCTCGACGCCGCCGCCCGCATGGCGGAAAAGGTGATCGGCACCCGCTCGGACCGGGGGCGCGAGTTGCATGCCGCCCTAACCCAGCTGCGCCGCGACCTGGCGCCGGCCGTGCTGCATCAGATCGCGGCGGCGGGGGCGTTCGATCCCAAGACCGATCTGATGGAGATCCTCGCCCTGGCCGAGGTCGCCGGCCTGTCCTGGCCCGACCTCGCCCATGCCCTGAATCACTATCATGAACGCCATCCGGGGAGCTGCTGATCATGGACTACGACGACGATCTACGCGCCCGCTCCGGTCCGCGCCGACACATCGATTACGACGATTACGGCGACACCTCCTATGACCCGCGCTGCCCGTGGTGCGGCGAGGATATCGCCGGCTGGCATCGGGCCGAGACCATCATCACCTGCCCGGATTGCGCCAAGGAATCGTATCTGCGCGCCAAGGGCATCCCGGAGATCATCGGCCTCATGGCCGAGGCCGACATCAAGTACATCGCCTGGCTAAAAGACCAGGGACGGAGTCTGTCGTCATGACCAAACGCAAGCCTAAATCCATGCTCCTGGGGGGGACCCTCAAGCTGGACCTGTCCGAAATCGCGTCGCGGATCATCGACGAGCATGGCGAGCTGGTGGCCGAGGGCTACAAGCTCAAGACCCCGGTCACCGTCACCGTCCGGCGCGATTCCACCCTCACCTTGCCCGTCGTCTATATCAAGCGCGTCGCCGCCACCCGTGGCTTCGGCAAGCGCGGCTGGTACATCGAGACCAGCCTGGGGCGGATGTTCGGCGTCGGGCCGGCCGAGGAGCCCGCATCATGACCGCGTCCCCCGACCCCAAGACCGCCGCGCGGAAAATGTGGTTCGGCGCCTGCAAGGAGGCCGGACTGGACGAGGACGGCCGCCGCGCCGTCCAGGCGCGGATCTGCGGCAAGGACTCGGCTAGCACCATGTCGGTGCGCGACTTCAATGCCTGTGTCGAGGATCTTAAGGCGCGTGGATTGTGGACGCCCAAGACCAAGGGCGGTGGCGCCGGCTATCACAAGCCCTCAGACAAGCTGCATATCCGCAAGGTTTTCGCCATTTGGGGCGACATGTGCCGCGGCGGCATCCCCGAGACCCCCACCCGCGCCGCGCTGGTGGCCTTCGTCAACAAGATGACCGGTGTCGACGATCCCAACTGGTTGACGGTCGAGCAGGCCATCAAGGTCACCGAGGGCCTCAAGGCGTGGCGAAAGCGGGTGGAGGCGAGCCGATGACGATCCGTGGATCTGCCCTCGACAGCCTCTCCCGCGCCGAGTTGCTGCTTCTGGCCCGGCGTGGTTTGTGGCATGCCAGCGACATTGCCTTCGCCCGTTGGCAAGCCGCCTCCGACGCCCAGGATGCCGCCTTCGCCGGCTACCTGGCCGCCTGCGCCGAAGCGGATGCCTTTATCAACCAGGCCTGCCATCTCAAAACCGAACTGCAGGTGACCAAATACCGCTTGGCCGAACTCACCGCCCGCGAGAAGCGGGAGCGCGCTTGGCGGGCCTACAAGCGCGCATCGAATCGATCCGATGCCCTTTGGTCGGA
>Ga0316224_1003897_pt1 | contig 11747 bp, 14 predicted proteins | sample TBH18013metaG_FD_206254 | JGI IMG/M metagenome (GOLD analysis project Ga0316224, IMG submission 206254) | Freshwater microbial communities from Trout Bog Lake, Wisconsin, USA - TBH18013 | ecosystem: Environmental > Aquatic > Freshwater > Lake > Hypolimnion/Profundal zone | place: USA: Wisconsin...
CTTCGTCAATTGTTTTTGGGCGCAATGCTTCCGCTAGAGGTGTGGGAGGTGTGCTATCAAACAAACTGGACATTGGTGGAATGAATTAGGCTTGAATAAATAGAATGACCAGCGCAGCCCACATTAGACATCCAGTGGCCGTGTATGTCAGGTGCTTACGGATTTTCATAAAAGCAAGATACGTCTCATGATGATCAAAATAGTATGCATAGGTATTTTGATCAATCTTCAATTGGATCGCTAAGACGGCAGCTAGAATGAACAGGCCAACTGGGATATAGATATGTAAAGCTATCCAGGAAACAATCGCAGGGATAACCCCCCATGCCCACACATTTCTATCAATCCAGCGATCGTTGGTAGCGGGCTTGCCAAGTGTGTGAAGATTAGCCCCCCACTGAATAGCACCCATAAATGAAGTGATGATGGCGCCATAGCTGGCTATCGACTCTGCACTGAGATAGTTTACCGGTGTAGGCGCCAATTGCACCATTAGCGCAAGGCCAATAAAAGGCAATAGTCCCGCGTAGGATAGTTTTCGAAGGAGTGGTGGCAGAGGACTCACGAATAATTTCTGATGAAGGGTTGATTTAAATTTATTTGTCGTAGGTGTAGACGCCACGACCAGTTTTGCGACCCAGGTAACCGGCGGCCACCATTTCGCGCAAGAGCGGGCAGGGGCGATACTTGGAGTCGCTGAAATTTTCAAAATAGACCTCCATGACGGCGAGGCAAGTATCTAGGCCAATTAAATCGGCGAGGGCGAGGGGGCCAATCGGTTGATTGCAGCCGAGCTTCATTCCGGCATCAATATCTTCAGGGCTTGCTAAGCCTTCATGCAGAACAAAGAAGGCTTCATTGATCATTGGGAGAAGAATGCGGTTCACCACGAATCCTGGCGAGTTCTTAACGGTGATTGGTTCTTTACCAATTCGTTTGGCCATTTCAATAATGGCCGCATGTGTTTCATCGCTGGTTTGCAATCCACGAATTACTTCAATTAAGGCCATTAGCGGAGGGGGATTGAAGAAGTGCATGCCAATAAAGCGCGCTGGATTTGAATCTAGGGCGGCTAATTTGGTGATGGAGAGAGACGATGTATTGGTGGCAATAATGGTGTTTTTGCTCACAATCTCATCGACTTGCTTGAGAATCCTTTCTTTAATTGCTTGATTCTCGGTTGCTGCTTCAATAACAAGGCTCAGACCTTTGAAGTCAGTATATGAAGTGCTGCCCTTAATCCTTTTGAGAGCGGCTTCTTTTGCTTCAGGTGTTAGTAACTCTTTCTTAACCAGTCTGTCTAGGCTTTTATGGATTTGTGTTAAGCCACGTTCAACAGCCGCATCGTTAATATCGACCATAACAACATCGAGGCCAGCAACTGCGCAGACTTGCGCAATGCCGTTGCCCATGGTTCCCGCTCCAATAACTCCAACCGATTGAATGCTCATGCTATTTCCTCTTCTGGTACTGGGTTGAGCCGAATAATTGCTCTTTTGCTTTGTCATCATGTAATGGTTTGCGTAATGACGTTAATACTTCAACTCCGCGTTTAACTGCAGGGCGCTCAGCAATCTTTTCAAACCATTTTTTAAAGTGTGGATACTCATTGATATCTATCCCCTGATTTTTCCAGTTTCTTGTCCAGGGAAAGATCGAGATATCGGCGATGGAATACTGATTTCCAGCAATATAAGCGTTATTTTTTAGCTGCGCATCAAGAACACCATAGAGACGCTTGGCCTCATTGGTATAGCGATTAATCGCATATTCAATTTTCTCTGGTGCATAAATCCTGAAGTGATGGTTTTGCCCAAGCATTGGACCTAATCCACCTATTTGGAACATCAGCCATTGCAGCATTTCATATTTCCCCCGAGTGGTCTTGGGTAAGAATTTCCCCGTTTTTCCAGCTAGGTATAGCAAGATGGCCCCAGACTCAAAAATGCTGATTGGCTTGCCATCAGGTCCAATGGGGTCAACGATTGCCGGAATCTTATTGTTAGGACTAATTTCAAGGAATTCCGACTTGAATTGATCTCCAGCGCCAATATCGACGGCATGTGCAATCCAGTCGCGGCCTAATTTATAGCCGCACTCTTCCATCATGATGTGGATTTTGTGACCATTGGGTGTTGCCCAGCTATAAACATCAATCACATCTTTTGCAGTTTTATTTTTTGCCATATCTCTTGTCCCCTAAAGATTCTGTAAGCGGTTTAAAGCCTCGGTTAATGTTTGTTCTTGCTTTGCAAAGCAAAAGCGAACTACGCCAGATTCAACTGGTTTTTCATAAAAAGCTGAAACTGGAATTGCTGCCACGCCAACTTCAGTGGTGAGCCATGTGCAAAAATCAGCCTCATTGAGTTTATTCTGCGGCGACTTAATTCCCGTGTAATCGACGCATTGGAAATAAGTGCCCGGTGTCGGCAGCAATTTGAAACCTGTTTTTTGCAGCCCAGCTTTAAAAAAATCTCGTTTAGCCTGGTAATAACTGGGTAGATTTAAGTAATGCTTTGGTTCACTTAAATATTGGGAAAGGCCAAATTGCATCGGGGTGTTTACAGTAAACACATTGAACTGATGAATCTTGCGAAATTCTTTTGTTAATGCTGCCGGAGCGGCTACATAGCCAACTTTCCAGCCTGTGACATGATAGGTTTTGCCAAAGCTAGAAATTAGAAAGCTCCTGTTCACAAGCTCGGGGTGTCTAGTAATGCTTTCATGTTGAGCGCCGTCATACACCATATGCTCATAGACTTCATCGCTCAAAATAAGAGCATTCGTACCTCTAACTAATTCCGCGAGTTTATTCAAATCAGATCGTTGCCAAACCATTCCGGTGGGGTTGTGTGGCGTGTTGATCATGATCAGACGTGTTTTGGAATTAATCACTTTCTTTAATTGATCCCAGGGAATTTCATAAGAGGACACACGCCCTTGATTATCGCGAAGCACATTCAATGACACGGCAATTGCTTTCCCGCCAGCAAGTTCAATTGAGGGTCTATAGGAATCATAAGCGGGCTCAATGATGACCACTTCGTCACCAGGAGAAACGCAGCAAAGTACAGTAGTCAAAATACCTTGAGTGCCACCAGCAGTGATCGTAATTTCTGAATCAGCATCATATAAATGGCCATGTAAGCTGTGAATTTTTTTGGCAATTCCATTTCTTAATTCTGGAATGCCAATCATCGGAGGGTATTGATTATGGTTTTGCAACATTGCATCATTCACGCTGGCAATTAAATTACGATCACAGGGGAAGTCTGGAAAACCTTGTCCCAAATTAATGGCCTTGTGCTTGGCGGCAAGCGCTGACATCACCGTAAATACCGTTGTTCCAACTTTTGGAAGTCGACTGGGAAAAGTGGGGCTTGGAAGGGCCATTTCAGTGATCGGGCGGGTTTGAGGCAATTAAGCGGTGGAATCGCTAGAATGGTAGAAATACATAACTAAATTGTGCCATGCTGATCGTACTTTCACCTGCTAAATCTCTCGATTACAAGACCCCAGCCAGGACTAAGACCACTACCTTGCCGGATTTTGTCTCTGAATCTGCCAAGTTGATGGCTGAACTGAAGAAGTTGGCACCTCAAGAGGTGGCTAAGTTGATGGGTTTATCAGACCAGCTTGCCGCCCTGAATGTGGGGCGCTATCAAGATTGGTCTAAGAAATTTACCGAAGAAAACAGTAAGCCGGCCATATTTGCCTTTAATGGCGATGTTTATGATGGCTTTGACGTAAAGACCTTAAATGCTAAGACCTTGGACTATGCGCAAGACCATATTCGAATTTTGTCTGGCCTATATGGCACGTTGCGCCCTTTGGATTTGATGCAGCCTTATCGCCTGGAAATGGGAACCTCCTTTAAAAATGCAAAGGGCAAAGATCTCTATGCTTTTTGGGGTGATCAAGTCACCAAGTCCTTAAAAAAGATTCTGGATAAGCAAAAAAAGCCTTTATTGCTCAATTTAGCTTCCGAGGAATATTTCAAGGTAGTACAACCCAAGGAGCTAGGCTGCGAAGTTATCGCGCCGATCTTTCAAGATGCCAAAGATGGCAAGTACAAAATCATCTCTTTTTATGCAAAGCGTGCACGTGGCCTGATGGCGCGCTATGTGGTTGAAAATCGTATTACTGATCCCGATGATTTAAAGGGTTTCAACCTCGATGGGTATAGGTATTTCGTTGCCGATTCTAGGTTTGGAAAGCCCGTTTTTAGGCGTGCGGAGAAGAAGTAGTTATGGCTATTTACAGAACCAAGTCGTCACAGAGAAACTCGCCTGAAGTTGAGCGATTAGTTGCTGATGCGATTTCACTGGCTGCATCGGGTAGTCACATTGAAGATCGTTTCTGGGAGGGGCGTTTAAATGCCCGCCTGCTGCGTTTGTTAAAAAGCCAAAATCAAAATGCGATTGATGCGGCCTTAGATCAAACATTCCGAATTAATACAATTGCTTTCGAAGTATTGGCGGATATTGCTGAAACCTTGGCCGAGTCAATTACCTTGGAGATTGATTCTCAGTCCTGGGATGTGTTGTTGTTAGCAATGCCTATCGTTGCGCACACGCGCTATCAAATTCCATCTGGCCCATTGCCAGTCAGTATTATTGAGTCTACAGCCGCATCCTTGCAGGCATCAATTTCATCCACTGACACCCGTTTGGCGATTATTCCTTGGCTTTACAGTATTGATCAGATGCCTCATTCGCATTGCCAGACTCGCTTGCTCACTGAGGCTCTCGCTAATGCTGCTATTGCTGGTGGCGAGGTCAAATTGGAGTTGCGCGATATGTCTGAGACGATTGCCGTTCTGGCCGACCCGCGCTTCATTATTGCTGCTGTCGCGGCACCCAGTGGTACACCCTTATTTCGTTGGCAAGCTGAGTCTCCAATCAGGCAAGAGCGTGGCGTCAGCCTGATTGGTTGGCAAACTTCTATGCAAGAATCAATGAGCTCCTTGTTCCCTGGTTGCGAATTTGAACTCCTGTTGCCGGAGGCTTACTTCACCAATTGCCGCCTTGCTGATAAACATGTTCGCCCATTAAGTATTCGTGCTGCCGTGAACTATCTTGAAGCCACCTTGGGTGTTTTGCCCGCTGGATTATCTTGCGTTGTCGGTGCTTTTGGTGAAGAGCAGGCGGATGAATATCGCATCTCATTTAGCATGAAGGGGTCTTCAGAAGTTGTCTATGGTGTTATTTGGCCTTTATATGATCGTGAAAGTGTTGCTAACGATGCATTGAATGATGTGTCGGATGATGAAAGCCCAATCAAGAGAATTTGCGATGCTTTGCATGAGGCTGGCGTAGAAGATGTTTTTAGACATGCAATGTTATTTGATCCAGAACTCTGTGATGATTGTGGGGCACCACTTTTTCCTGATCGGTCTGGTGAGGCCATCCACGCTGAAATGCCAGATGATGCTCCGATGCAGCAACCCTTGTTTCACTAGGCTTGCTGTAGAGATTTTATTCGGAGCAATAAAAAAGCCGAGATATTCTCGGCTTTTTTACAAAGTAAAACATCGCTTATTGCTGAACAAAAGGCTCCGCTTCCGCAAATAAATGGGGAAGTTTTCCGGATCTCATATCTGCTGTTTGGCAGAAGTCGGCAAGACGAGTGCCGGTCTTGATATTGAAAAGCATTGCTTTGTTTGGAAGTACTACAAGATCATGACCGGTGGCGAAATTCTTGTAGCGCAAACTACCTGGCAAAGAATTTTCACGCTTCAAGTCATAGGTCTTGGATTCCCAAGTCAGTTGAATTTTTTCAGTTGACCCAGTTGTCTTAAATTGACGACCATCTTGGCAAGACCATGTGAAAACCTCTTCGCCTGCGAAGGCGTTGCCAAGGCATGTCAATACAAGGCCAATGCTTAATAGGGTGCGCTTCATCATTGGGAGGCTTTCGTTATGAGAGTAAATGTTTAACCCCAGCTTGCTCTTCAAGCAATTCGTTCAAGGTATGGTTCATGCGTTCGCGTGAGAACTCATCGATTTCCAAGCCTTCAACCATCTTGTATTCGCCGTTTTCACAAACAACTGGATAGCCGTAGATTACTTCAGCGGGAATGCCGTACTCACCCTTGGAAGGAATCCCCATGGTGACCCATTTGCCGTTAGTGCCAAGAACCCAATCACGTACGTGATCGATTGCGGCATTCGCTGCAGAAGCTGCAGATGAAAGGCCGCGTGCCTCAATGATGGCTGCGCCACGCTTACCAACAGTAGGAATGAAGGTGTCTTTATTCCATGTTGCGTCGTTGATGCTGTCTTTTACAGACTTGCCATCGATAGTTGCGAAGCGGTAGTCGGGGTACATCGTTGGGCTATGGTTGCCCCAAACAACTAATTTTTCAATATCCGCTACAGGCTTATTCAACTTGTTGGCCAATTGTGAGAGCGCGCGATTGTGATCGAGGCGCAACATTGCCGTGAAGTTCTTCGCGGGAAGGTCTGGCGCAGATTTCATTGCGATATAGGCATTGGTATTTGCTGGATTGCCAACAACCAATACTTTTACGGTGCGTTTAGCAACAGCGTTTAATGCCTTACCTTGTGCGGTAAAGATTTGAGCGTTTGCTGAGAGCAAATCTTTGCGCTCCATACCTGGGCCACGTGGACGCGCGCCAACTAGGAGCGCTACATCGATATCTTTAAATGCAGTCATGGGGTCTGAGTGCGCACTCATACCAGCTAGCAGGGGGAATGCGCAGTCTTCCAGCTCCATCATGACGCCAGCCAAGGCTTTTTGTGCCTTCTCATCCGGAATCTCCAGCAACTGAAGAATTACGGGCTGATCTTTACCCAAGAGGTCGCCATTGGCGATGCGGAATAGAAGGGAATATCCGATTTGACCGGCTGCACCGGTTACGGCGACACGCATTGGGGCTTTTGCCATTTACTAATAACTCCAGAGTGAGGTTAATTAATGAAAACTTTTCTATTATCCATTCAAGTGCATCGGTTTTCCATTTACACTATGAACCATGTCTTATATAAGACATGTGACTAAGTTGATTTTATCTAATTGATAGCCCACTTGGAGTTAATTTGTTGATTACACCTTTGCCTGCAGCCTCATTTAGCCCTCTTTATCAGCAGATCAAGGCAATGATTTTGGCTAGTTTGCAGTCGTCGGAGTGGTTGCCAGGATCCCTTATTCCGAGTGAAATGGAGCTGGCAGCTCGTTATTTGGTTAGTCAAGGTACGGTTCGCAAGGCAATTGATGAGTTGGCAGCCGAGAATCTCTTGGTACGTAGACAGGGAAAGGGCACTTTTGTCGCCACACACCAAGAAGACGGCTGGCAATACCGTTTTTTAAGGCTGGAACCTGATTCTGGTGAGAAATTTCAGTTGGTGAATCAATTTTTAGGCTGTGAAAAGATTAAAGCACCTGCATCGATAGCTCGATTGCTTAAATTAAAGGCGGGTGAACCCATTATTTGTATTGACCGGATTCAGAGCTTTAACGGCAAGCCTATTGTTTTTGAAGAAATTTGGCTCTCAGCTGTCAGATTTAAAGACTTAAGTCTCGATAAGCTTAATAGTTGGTCTGGTCCTATGTATGCCTTCTATGAAAGCGAATACAGTATTCACATGGTCAGGGCGGAAGAAAAGATTAAGGCCATTGTTGCAGATCAGGCGCTTGCGGCCCATTTAGGTGTTGAGATTGGTTCTGCGCTCCTGTCGGTTGAGCGAGTAGCATTTACGTACGGGAATAAACCAGTAGAAATTCGGTTTGCTAGGTACGACACTTCCCAGCAGCACTATGTAAATAAATTGAATTGATCTATATCGGTAAAAACCAGTATTTTGACCCTGTTAAAGCCAAAAAATCCACACTAGCCCTAAGGATTCCAATAGAATATGTTGCGATACAACAAAATACCAAAGAACCTCCACCTAACAATAGAGATTACAAATGGTTGATGCAGCTCACGAAGTAAAAAAAGCCAAGCCGGTCTATCGAAATATTGGGCTAGCCCAGCTGATTAAATACCGCCTTCCTTGGGCTGGTAAAGTTTCCATTCTTCATCGCATTAGCGGGGCGGTTTTATTCCTTTTGCTACCTTTTATTCTGTATCTCTTCGATCAGAGTCTAGCTTCTGAGCTGAGCTATCAAAATTTCCAGGCATTTACAGGAAATATACTGGTCAAAATGATTTGCCTCGGTTTGATCTGGTGTTTCTTGCACCACTTCTGCGCAGGCATTCGCTATCTCCTGCTCGACTTGGAGATAGGCGTCGAGAAATCCGAAGCGAATCGCTCAGCTATTATTGTTTTCTTCCTTGGTTTGATGCTGACCGCAATCGTTGGTCTCAAATTATTTGGCTTGTACTAAGCGCATATCAGTTAAGTTAAGGAAATTCATGCCTATTTATCAAATTGGACCTAAGCGCTTAGTTGTAGGCGCTCATTACGGCCTTAAAGAGTGGATCATCCAGCGTATTACTGCGGTTGTGATGGTTGTTTTTACGATTGTTTTGTTGGTTGACTACTGTGTTACCGGTAGTGCTACTTACGAAGGTTGGGCCAGTTTATTTAGCAAGCAATTGATGAAATTGCTAACGCTCTTGGCCTTCTTCAGCTTGTTTTATCACGCCTGGATTGGTATCCGAGATATTTGGATGGATTACATCAAGCCGGTCAGCATTCGCTTAACGCTTCAAGTGTTAACGGTTTTGTATCTTGTAGCCTGTGCGGCCTATGCCGTGCAAATTTTGTGGAAAGTGTGATTGAATGACCGCGATTAGAAAAGCATTGCCACGCCGCCGTTTTGATGCGGTGATTATTGGTGCGGGTGGTTCGGGTATGCGTGCTTCTTTGCAATTAGCAGAAGCTGGTTTGAATGTTGCGGTATTAACCAAGGTTTTCCCAACTCGCTCACATACTGTTGCTGCGCAGGGTGGTATCGGCGCATCTTTGGGAAACATGAGCGAAGATAACTGGCACTACCATTTTTACGACACCATCAAAGGTTCCGATTGGTTGGGCGACCAAGACGTTATCGAGTTTATGTGTCGTGAAGCGCCTAAAGTTGTTTACGAGTTAGAGCATTTTGGCATGCCTTTTGACCGCAACCCTGATGGCACAATTTATCAACGTCCATTTGGCGGCCATACTGCTAACTATGGCGAGAAACCGGTTCAACGAGCTTGTGCTGCAGCTGATCGAACAGGTCACGCAATGTTACATACACTTTATCAGCGCAACGTACGGGCTAAAACCAATTTCTTTGTGGAGTGGTTGGCTTTAGATCTTATTCGCGATGATGCTGGTGATGTGGTTGGAGTAACGGCGCTCGAAATGGAAACCGGTCAAATTTATATCCTCGAAGCCAAGGTTGTGATGATGGCAACGGGTGGAGCTGGTCGTATTTGGGATGCTTCAACCAACGCCTTTATTAATACTGGTGATGGCATGGGTCTTGCAGCACGTGCTGGTATTCCACTTGAAGATATGGAGTTCTGGCAATTCCACCCAACTGGTGTGGCTGGTGCTGGTGTATTGCTCACGGAAGGTTGTCGCGGTGAGGGCGGTATTTTGCGCAATAAGGATGGTGAGCGTTTTATGGAGCGCTATGCGCCGACCTATAAGGATTTGGCGCCGCGCGACTTCGTTTCTCGCTGTATGGATCAGGAGATCAAAGAGGGCCGTGGCTGCGGCCCTAATGGCGACTACGTGGTTCTCGATTTAACGCATATTGGCGCTGAGACCATCATGAAGCGTTTGCCATCTGTATATGAGATTGGGATTAATTTCGCCAACGTTGACGTTACTAAAGAACCAATTCCGGTTGTGCCAACTATTCACTACCAAATGGGCGGCATTCCAACTAATATCAATGGCCAGGTAGTTATCCCTGCGAATGGTATTCACAATGCAGTTGTCAATGGCTTGTATGCAATTGGCGAGTGTTCATGCGTATCTGTTCACGGCGCCAACCGTTTGGGCACGAATTCATTGCTCGACCTTTTGGTGTTTGGTCGCGCGGCTGGTAATCACATAGTTAGTATGAATTTGAAGGATCGCGAATTCAAGCCATTGCCCGCCAATGCTGGCGAACAAACTCTTGAGCGCGTTGCTAAATTGGATAACTCTACTTCTGGCGAGTATGCGCAAGATGTTGCGAACGATATTCGCAAGACGATGCAGAAATATGCGGGTGTGTTCCGCAATCAAGAATTGATGGATGAGGGCGTACGTCAAATCGCTAAATTAACTGAGCGCGCTAAGCATTTGTGGGTTAAAGATAAGTCACAGATCTTTAACACTGCACGCATTGAAGCTCTGGAAGTTGCCAATCTAATTGAGGCTGCTAATGCAACAATGATTTCAGCGGCTGCACGTAAAGAAAGTCGTGGCGCACATTCCCATGATGACCACCAAAATCGCGATGATGACAATTGGATGAAACACACCCTTTGGTATAGCGAAGGTAACCGCTTGGATTACAAGCCAGTTCAATTGAAGCCATTGACAGTTGAGTCCTTCCCTCCTAAAGAACGCACTTTTTAAGCGAAGAGAAATTTAGAAAATGAGTGATATTCGTATATTTGAAATTTATCGTTACGACCCAGATGTCGATGCAGCCCCACGCATGGAGCGTTATGAGCTAGAACTCACTGGTGAGCGCATGTTGTTGGATGCCTTAATCTCTCTGAAGAAGCAAGACGAAACTATTTCCTATCGTCGCTCATGTCGCGAGGGTGTTTGCGGCTCTGATGCCATGAACATTAATGGCAAAAACGGCTTGGCATGTTTAACCAATATGTTGACCTTGCCTAAAGTGATTACATTACGCCCATTGCCTGGCTTGCCAGTTGTGCGTGATTTGATTGTTGATATGACCTTGTTCTTCAAGCAATATCTTTCAATCAAGCCTTACTTGGTAAACGATAATCCACCTCCAGATAAAGAGCGTCTCCAGAGTCCTGAAGAGCGTGAAGAGCTAAATGGTTTGTATGAGTGCATCTTATGCGCCTCATGCTCAACTTCTTGCCCGTCTTTCTGGTGGAATCCAGACAAGTTTGTTGGTCCAGCAGGATTGCTACAGGCTTACCGCTTTATTGCCGATAGTCGTGATGAGGAAACGGCTCAGCGTTTAGATAATTTGGAGGACCCATATCGTTTATTCCGCTGCCATACCATTATGAACTGCGTCGACGTCTGTCCTAAGCATTTGAATCCTACCAAGGCAATTGGCAAGATCAAGGAATTGATGGTTCGTAGAGCGGTATGACCTTAAGTAATGCGGAGTTATATCGTTTAAAGAGCGATGCCCGAAGAGGCTTGCTTGAAAATGATTTAATTCTCCAGCGTTTTTTTGCTCGTTACGGCGATCAATTGAATGCGGAAGACGGTGTAGTGCTTGGTCAGCTTTTGGCCCTTGATGACAATGACTTGATGGATTTGTTAATAGGGCGCAAAGAAACAGTAGATGCTTTACAGGGCGCCGCTAGTTCAGTTGCTTTTAAGCGCTTGATGTCGAAGTTGAAGGAAAAATAAATCATTCTGGCGCACGTGCAATAGGACTGCTAAAGAAGCTGGTGTATTACTTATATTTTTGAAAGATTAGAGGATCGAAAATGATTGAATCAGACATCAAGGCCAAATTGTCGTTCTCAGACGGCACTCCGGATATTGACTTGCCGATTTATAAGGGTACGGTTGGTCCAGATGTTATCGACATTCGCAAACTCTATGGTCAAACTGGTAAGTTCACTTATGACTCTG
>Ga0316224_1003899_pt1 | contig 11739 bp, 10 predicted proteins | sample TBH18013metaG_FD_206254 | JGI IMG/M metagenome (GOLD analysis project Ga0316224, IMG submission 206254) | Freshwater microbial communities from Trout Bog Lake, Wisconsin, USA - TBH18013 | ecosystem: Environmental > Aquatic > Freshwater > Lake > Hypolimnion/Profundal zone | place: USA: Wisconsin...
TAACCTAGTTGCCAACACCGTAGACGTCGGAGTCGGACCTGAAGGTATATCTGTAAGCCCAGATGGGAGCAACGTGTATGTTGCAAATTACGGAGACGGAACAGTATCCGTAATCAATGCTCTCACCAATCACGTAACGTCCATTATTGGAGTAGGAACTGATCCTGTAGGCATAGTGGTTAGTCTTGATGGAAGCAAGGTGTATGTTGCTAACTGGGCTTCTAACAATGTATCTGTCATCGATGTATCTACTAATTCTGTAAGTGCCACCATTACGGTGGGAAGGCAACCGTACGCAATCGCGGTAAGCCCTGATGGAGGTAAGGTATACGTTACTAATTGGACTGATGGCACTTTATCTGTCATCGACACCACTACTAACCTAGCCACGAACACTATAAATGTAGGAGGTAATCCCGAGGGGATAACGCTTAGCTCCGATGGAGGCACTGTATTCGTAGCCAATCAAGCTGGTTATGTATCTATCATCAACGCTGCCTCTGACTCAGTCAGGAATACAATTAATGTAGGTTTTTACCCTGCGGGGATATCCTTAAGTCCTGATGGAGGTAAAGTGTTTGTTGCTAATAGTGGTTCTAACACCATGTCTGTAATCAACACCTTCAATAATACGGTAACTAACAATGTGATTGTCGGTTCGGACCCATATTCTATTGGCAATTTTGTAGCCGGCGGCGATGGCTGCACTGGAACACCAATCACATTTAGCATTACCGTTGCCCCCCTCTCTGTATCTCAGTTCAGCAATTACATTTGTGCGGGCCAGGCATACACCTTCGGCAACCAAAATCTAACTCAAAGTGGATCATTTATCGATACTTTCCAGACAGTGAGCGGATGCGATAGTATCGTCACCCTGAACCTGACAGTAACACCTGAGCAGCAAACTACACTCAATGTTACAGCCTGTAATGGCATGGTAATTATGTTTAACGGACACGGCCTTACCAACACCGGAATTTATAGAGACACACTACAAAGCACCAATGGCTGCGATAGCGTAGTAACCCTTATCCTGTTGTTCGATAGCCTACCACATCCTTTAATAACCCGTATTGGCGACACACTTCAAACGGAGACGTTCGCATCCTATCAGTGGTTACTTAACGGGGCTAACGTCATCAACGACACTGCACAAAGTATCATCATTACACAAAACGGAAACTACTCTGTGGTTGTAACCAACCCTAATGGTTGTATCGATACCTCGACGGAGCTGAGCGTCACCAGTCTCGGAGTGCAGGATATTACGGGCCTTCATAGCGTTAAGTTATATCCAAACCCAACCGGTGATGTGATTAACATTTACAGTGCAGGTAGTGAAATATTAACAGCCAACCTGAGCGATGTAAGCGGAAAGGTGATACTGGAAGGTGTGGAGTTTACCAGCAGTGTGAAAACGTTGGATTTATCAGGTTACAGCGCAGGTGTTTACCTGTTACGGATTGCCAATAAGGAAGGCAATAGTATGGTGGTGAAGGTGGTGAAAGAGTAGAGATCGCTGGTAAAGGCGGACACTGAAAACGTAACTGGATTTTGTGAAAAAAGTGATTTGACTGATAGGCAATAAAAAAGGGCAGGTTTTTGGCCTGCCCTCTTGAACTATCGCTTAATTGTGACTGGTTATACTCTACACTAGGTAAGATTATACTTTTTGAGATTGTCAGCAACGACTTCGTCTATCGTTTTTTTTGTTTCGCCATCGGCTGGATCTTCAACCATTAAAAACGTCTCTCTCCAATCTATTTTGTGACTAGGGCAGTGTTTATTAATAAGTTGAGCCAATTTGTACAGGGTTTCCTTTTGCATCCAGGTTTTTTCTTGAAGTTGAAGTATCCACTCTGAATATCCGTTGTCTCTCGTCTCCCCGGCTTCGGCAACTCTTATTTGATACCTGCCTGAATTGGGATCGCTTGAGCGAAAGATGTCAATTACTCCTCGGTCTACTGTGATTTTGTTTGCCATTTGATATGGTTTTAAGTTTGTTTAGAATAAAATGCAAGCGAGCCGGGGCTTCCGACCCGCTTGTTTGCTAAAGTGTTTACGCTGCCGCCTGTTCGTTCGTCCCAACACCTAAGGGAAGTGGGATGGACGAACGGTGCGCTTTGCAGATTCTGCCAACAGTTGTTCGGCCCATTGAGTAACCTTCGTCCTTAATTATATCAAGGATCGCGTTAATCGACAAACCGGATTCTGCTAAGCTGATCACTCTTTCCTCGGCATCTATGCGCTCCTGGCTCTTGCTAGTGTCATCAACTCTTACAAGGCGCTCGAACCTTACTCTGTCCCCGGTATTGGTAAAGCCGTTTTCAAAATTGAAATCCAAAGCGAAACTTGAGTTTTTATATTCTTCGCCGAGGTAGTTTCCCTTTACGATGCAGAGGTGCCTTACGTTCGGTTGGTAAAAGTCCTTTCGCAGTTCGATTACCGTTCGCATACTGCTTTCAAAACCCTGGCTGCCCAGAAGATTGTCCTTATGTGGTGGCCGTGTATCGTTCTTTTTCCCGCAATGGTGGTTGAAAATGATAAGCGTCTTATGTTTTACTGCGATCTCTTTAAAGCGCTGAATGAAGCTCCGCACTTTATTAGCCTGGTTCATGTCGCCTTCGAAAATATCCGAGAACGTATCAATGATTACCACATCGGCCGTCTGCTCCTGCAATAGCATATCAATGCGCTTTTCTAAATCGGTTGTTTCAAAAAGAACTCTCAGGTTATCGTACGCCGATGTATCAACTTTGCCTTTCGACAGCTTTATTAGCCGTGGGCTTAAACTGTACTCGTCATCCTCGGTAGAGAGGTATATTACGGAACCGTGTGTCACGTTCAACGGGAACCCTAAAAACTCTTCTCTCCGGTTGATTATCGCATCCGATAACTGGAGTAATAAATAACTTTTGCCTAAGTCGCTGCTTCCCGCTAATGACATGGCTCCATATTTAGGAATGAAGGGCTCTACCAATGTAGGCACCTGCTGGCATCCTAAGGATAAAATCTGCTTGCCTGTTTTTAACCAGGGCTTGGTTGATGGTCTGATTTCTGACTGCATCGTTTTAGTTTAAAGTATTACTAATGTTCGCTCTATTAGTCCGGTAGCGGCGGTCCATTTCGGGATTTGTTGGTAGAATTAAAACTTGACAAAGCATCAAGCGGGCTTGTTCCTCATATTTGAATGAAGGATACGTGATATATCTTCATAATTGTAATATATCTGCCCTCCCAACTTACTGAAAGGTATTGTGCCGTTTATTCTGAGATTTTGTAATCCCGAAGAAGAAAGGCCAAGCATCTTCATTACTTCTTTCGATTTGAGCCATTGTGGCCTATGTGCATCGCGATTCATGACTTCGCCTATGGCCGCTAAAATGTCTGCTTTCGTTTGAAGCAAATCTGCTTTTGTGAGAATTTCGTTTAGTTCCATCGTGTTATTTTGTTTGTGAAAAAAAGATCCAGAGGGTTTTAACTGAGGATTTTTGCTTCTATACCGGTAGGCGTTTGTCTATCGTATTGAAGTGTCAAACAATCATAAGGTTGATGAAACCTGTGTTAAATAAAGCCAGTATGTCAAAGAACGGCGCCCGTTGGTTTCCCTTCGGGGCTTTTGGTAAACGGTAGCCAGGTGGTAACACTCACCCAGCCACCATTTCACAAGCAAAAGTAGAACTAAGTCGGCTTTCGTACAAGAGGGGGAATTTATCTGCGGTACTTTTTAACAGTTTTTAATTTTCTATGGTATTATTCATCGGTACCGGTCTTTAACGGTTTCAACGCCATGCGGCTTTTAAGGCCCTGCATTTCTTCTGAAACGCGGGAATCGACCATCCGGGCATACTGCCTCGTGGTATTCATATTGGAATGCCCTAACATCTTTGATACCGCTTCAAGGCTGATGCCATTGGCCAGCGTAACGGTGGTTGAAAACGTATGCCGGGCCAAATGGCTGCTCATGTTTTTAGTGATGCCGCAGAGATCGCCTACCTCTTTCAAATAGCTGTTCATGCGCTGATTACTTAGAACCGGTAGTAAAACGCCCTTGTTAATACATTCCGGGTGTGCCTTGTATTTATCAAGGATTGCAAGGGCTTCGGGTAACAGCGGAACGTTTATAGCTGTATCGGTTTTAACCCTGCGTGTGCTTATCCATTGCTCACCATCCGCGCCTTTAACTATGTGTTCCTTGCTCAGCTTCTTTATATCAGCGTAGGCTAAACCGGTGTAAATCTGGAATAGGAAAATGTCGCGCACCTGGCTTATGCGTGGTATGGTAATAACCTTTTTCTGTATAGCGTCTATCTCTTCCTGTGTAAGATAGCCCCGGTCAACCTTTTTCAGTTTGGCCCTGTATCCCTGGAACGGGTCCACAGTAATCAGTCCTTTGGCTAAAGCCTGTCGGATAATCTTCTTGAAGTTTTTGATATACTTCACAGCGGTATTGTTGCAACAGTTTTGCTTTTTCGTTCTTAAATAATGGTCGAACTCCTGAATGAACGTATGGTCAACATCACTGAGGAGCACATCGCTTAGCTGGTAGCGGTGCGCAGCAAACTCTTTCAGGTGTTTAAGCGCCGTTTCGTACCGCCCGTATGTGCCTGCTGCAAAATCTTTGCCTATTAACTGCTTTACTTTTGCGTTGTGTTCTTCAAACAGTTTAAACAAACTTTTAGCCTGATGCGATAGTCCCAAGAATGAGTTTTTAATGGCCTCGGCAGTTACCCGTTTGTTTGCGTCCATCAGCAGTTTTTGGTGCTCGTAAACTTTACCCCTTACTGAATCAATATACTTGTTAATGCTTTGTGCTTCCTCGTTGGTGCCTTTAACGTAGCCCTTGGATGGTAGCCATTTTGTTATTGCTACTTCGCGTTTTATAGCGAGTTCGCAGCGTTTGCCGTCTACTGTAATGCGGCAGTAAATTGGTGCCATGCCCTCAGCATTGGCTTTCTCTTTTCTGATGTGAAAGAGAATGTTGAAATTCTTTGTCATAGTGAGATACCTGTTTTAGGTTATGCAAAAGTAGTACCTCTGGAAGAGACGTACAAGCTTTGCGCAACATTTTGTTATAGAATTTTGCCTCTGAAATTCAGCCTTTTACCAATAGATCGGATACCTGATAGAAGCGGATTTTATGGGTATCCGAATAGGTATCGTAAAAAGTGAAATCTGGTGTAAAGTGTGGTAGTTTGGTAGAATAGAAAAGCCCCGTAAGCATTTAGTTTACAGGGCTGTAATGAAATTTCGTATTGAAATTGCAGAGAGGAAGGGATTCGAACCCTCGAAGCACTTTCATGCTTACACACTTTCCAGGCGTGCTCCTTCAACCACTCGGACACCTCTCTAAAATCGGACTGCGAATTTAAGAATTCATTTGAAACACGCTTAAAGCATTTTCGCTGGTAATCTGGGCTACGCGGTCTAGGTCTTTATTCAGTGCCTGTGCAACAGCAGCGCAGGTAAGTTTTATATACCCGGGTTCGTTTCTTTTTCCGCGGTGAGGCAGCGGGGTCAGGTAAGGGGCATCGGTTTCTAATACTATATTTTTTAAACCAACTTTGGCTACAATATCTTTCAGGTCGCTGGTTGGGTATGTTATAACGCCGCCAATGCCCAGGTAAAGTCCAAGCCGTATTATTTCTCTGGCCTCTTCAACGTTACCGCTAAAGCAATGAAATATTCCCTTCACGCGGCCTTCGTACTGCCGCAGAATATTGATGCAATCAACGGTAGAATTTCGGCTATGGATAACAACCGGCAGGTTTCGCTCTAACGACCACTCAATCTGCCGCTCAAAGGCCCGTATCTGCTGGTCTTTAAAAGTGGTATCCCAGTAGTAATCGAGGCCTATTTCACCAACGGCATAATATTTTCTTCCACTATTTAAATGCGTCAGTGCTATGGCTAGTTCATCTTCAAAATTTTCTTTTATGCTACAGGGGTGTACGCCCATCATGGGTAAAATTTCAAAATCCTCTTTGCTGATAGGCGTGCCGTTATGGGCCTTTAATTCCTTATCGGCCAGTTTGTGCACCCGTTCGTGCGTTTCTGAATCAATGGCCGGCAAAAATATTTTCTTAACGCCGCTTTGTATGGCGCGTTCAACTACTTCCTTTAAATCGTAATCGTATTTGGCCAGGTAAAGATGGCAGTGTGTATCTATCAGTATCATAATTTTTCAAACTTAAACCCTTTTGCCGAGAAATGCTCCAGCACATTGGGTAGGGCATATTCAATATTTTGCCGCGCCTTCAAACTATCATGAAAAACAATGATAGAGCCGGGCTCGGCATGGGTAGTTACATTATTCAAAACTTTCTCTTCACTTACTTTCTGGTCAAAATCGAAGGTGAGCACATCCCATAAAACTACCCGGTAACGGTCTTTCAGAAATTTATATTGTGCAGGCTTTAGCTTTCCGTAAGGTGGGCGAAAGAGGTTTGTTGCATATCCGCCACATTGCTTTTTCAGCGTTGCCTCACATTTCTCAATATTACTGTAGTACAACTGATTTTCTGTTTGCCAGCCATTCAGGTGGTCGTAGCTGTGATTCCCTATGCTATGGCCCTCGCTGAGGATACGCTCAAAAATTCCGGGATTTTCTTCTACGTTTCTGCCAATGCAGAAAAAGGTAGCATGCGCATTATATTTTTTCAGCTCGTCTAAAACAAAGGGGGTAACTTCAGGTATAGGGCCATCATCGAAGGTGAGGTAAAGGCTTTTTTCGGTGGTATTTACAGCCCAGAGGCACTGCCGGTAAACCGAGCGAAGTAATATGGGGGGCTTAGTAAATAGAATAGCGTCGAGCATGGTATCAATACCCTTCATCCTGTTTCCTTCGGTAAAGTAGAAAGATTATAACCTCATATTAAGAGGGTGGAAGAGGAGCGTGCTGCAAATCTATTGAATTACCTTGCATCTAAATAGCGAATAATTATTTTCGCCGGTATAATCAGGAATATGAGCAGAAGAGTAAGAGTCAGATTTGCACCAAGCCCTACCGGGCCTTTACACATGGGCGGTATCCGTACAGCCCTGTATAATTACCTGCTGGCTAAGCAGCAGGGCGGTGATTTTATTTTACGGATTGAAGATACCGACCAGAACCGTTTTGTGCCCGGCGCAGAGCAATATATTATTGAAACCCTGAAATGGTGCGGCATTGAACCTAATGAAGGTGTAGGTTTTGGCGATGGCCCCCATGCTCCTTACCGCCAAAGCGAGCGCAAGGCGCTTTACCGCAAATTTGCCGACCAGCTGGTTGAAAAGGAGCACGCCTATTACGCATTTGATACCGCTGAAGAATTAGAAGAAATGAAGGCTAGCATGAAAGCCCAAGGTGTGCCGAATCCTGCGTATACTTCAATTTCGCGCCAGTACATGAAAAACTCGCTTACGCTGCCTCACGATGAGGTGGCCAGGAGGTTAAAAGATGGCGAGCCCTATGTTATCAGGTTTAAAATGCCGCGCAACGAGGAAGTGAAGTTTCATGACGAGATACGCGAGTGGGTTACTTTTAATACTTCGCAGTTAGATGATAAGGTTTTGTTTAAAAGCGATGGTATGCCAACCTACCACCTGGCCAACGTAGCTGATGATTATATGATGGAAGTTACCCACGTAATACGGGGCGAAGAGTGGTTAAGCTCGGCGCCATTGCACGTGTTGCTGTATCGTGCATTAGGGATTGAAGACGTTATGCCCAAATTTGCCCACCTGTCGCTGATATTAAAGCCGGATGGCAATGGCAAGTTGAGCAAACGAGATGGCGACCGCCTCGGTTTTCCGTCGTTTGCTTTGAACTGGACTGACCCTGAAAGCAAAGAAACTTCAAAAGGATACCGCGAGCGCGGATTTTTTCCGGAGGCTTTTATGAACTTTTTGGCCCTGCTGGGATGGAACCCTGGCGGAGACAAAGAAATAATGACCAAAGAAGAGATGACAGAACTCTTCTCGTTCGAAAAGGTGCATAAAGCTGGTGCCCGCTTTGATTTTGAAAAGGCAAAATGGTTCAATCACCAATATTTAAAGGCAAAAAACGATAAAGACCTGGCCGAGGCCATTAAACCCCGGTTTGCTGAAAAGGGATATGTATTTGAGGCTGGTTTTGTAACCGAATTTTGTAGCCTGATGAAGGAAAGGGCTATTTTTATCAATGACCTGCTGGAAATGGGCTATTATTTTTTTGAGGATATTAAAACCTACGACAACGAAACAATTAAGAAAAAATACAGTAAAGAGAGCAGGGCAAAGTTTGATGCAGTTATTGACGTTTTGAATGGCGTTTCTGAATTTAATGCTTTAAATTTGGAAACTGCTCTGAAGGATTATACCACAACTGCAGGCATAAAAACAGGTGAAGTGATGCCTGTACTTAGATTGGCCCTGGCCGGCACTATGCAGGGACCGCCCGTTTTTAGTATGATGAATTTATTAGGTAAAGAAAGGTCAATTGCCCGTTTAAATAAATCGTTCAATTATTTTGATTCAATTTGATGTTCAATCGTGTTAAATTTGAGCGAAAATATTTTTGATTTGCCCCTTGATACAAAAAAACTAACTGCTAAATTCGCATAACCGCAAATTGCTTAACCCTTAAACCGAAAACCTATGCCACGTAAAAAGCGCGATGAAGAGGAAGAACCTTTGAAAAAGAAAGCCTCGAGAAAGGATGAAGATGAAGATGATGATGATGATTTGGATATTGAGGAAGAAGAAGACGATACCGTTGTAACTGACGAAGAGGAAACAGAAGATGAGCCTTCAGACGACGAGTTAAAGTCTATGAAAGATATGGAAGAGTTTGACGACATCATCGAAAAACGTTCAACCGGAAAAGGCCGTAAAGCTAAAAGCCAGGATGAGTATGATGACGAAGACTTTGAAGATTTCGATGACTTCGGCGAGGAAGATGACGACCTTGGCGGCGGTGGTTTAGATGATGACTTCTAGTATTTGAATATATAACGAGAGACAGCGCTAATACGCTTTTTGCGCTGTCTCTCGTTCTTTTTTTGCCTCACCTCTGTTTTCATGAATCGCCCAATCAGAATTCTTGTTGCTAAAGTTGGACTTGACGGCCACGACCGTGGTGCTAAAGTTATAGCCTCTTCATTAAAAGACGCCGGCATGGAGGTTATTTATACCGGCCTGCGCCAAACCCCCGAAATGGTTGTAAATGCGGCGCTGCAGGAGGATGTAGATGCCATTGGTATAAGCATACTTTCAGGAGCACAAATGACCGTGTTTCCAAAAGTACTGGCGCTGATGAAAGAAAAGGGTATGACCGATGTTTTGCTTACCGGCGGCGGCATTATACCTGATGAAGACATGAAACAACTGCAGGCCCAGGGCTGTGGCAGTTTATTCCCTCCGGGTACTCCTACTGCCCAAATTGCCGGCTATATCAATGGTTGGGTTAAAGAGCACCGCTCATTTTAAGCAGATAGATTCTTTTATCTTACTTCTTGTATCTGCACTGTTAAAAATCATTTCCACTTTTCGCCGGCATGGTTACATTTGCATCCGCAACAACTAAAACCATGAAACAATTTACCACCCTGCTTACTGAAATTACGGATGGCATTCTGCTTATAACCATTAACCGCGAGGATAAACTGAACGCTTTGAACAAAGCCCTAATAGGCGAGTTGGACGAAGTTATCACCGAACTGTATAATAACCCCGAAATTAAAGGTGCAATCATTACCGGTAAAGGCTCAAAAGCTTTTGCTGCAGGTGCTGATATAGCTGAGTTTAAAGGTCTGGATGAGGCGGCGGGCAAAGCCCTGGCAAAAAGGGGCCATGCGGTATTTAATAAAATAGAAAGCAGCCCTAAACCCGTAATAGCTGCTGTTAATGGTTTTGCATTAGGCGGTGGATGCGAGTTAGCCATGGCCTGCCATTTGCGCATTGCCAGCGAGAACGCCAAGTTTGGCCAGCCGGAAGTTAAACTGGGCATTATACCCGGTTACGGAGGCACACAGCGCCTGGTGCAATTAATTGGCAAAGGCAAAGCTCTTGAACTGCTGATGACCGGCGATACTATTGATGCTGCCGCTGCTGAAAGATTAGGCCTGGTAAATGACGTAGTGCAAACGGTGGAGCTACTGGATATTACCCGGGTAATGATGAATAAAATAACTGCAATGGCTCCTATCGCCATTGCCAAAGTTATTGAAAGCGTTTATGCTCATTTTAAAGATGGCATTGATGGTTTTGACACTGAAACCGAGTTATTTGGAAAATGTGTTGCTACCCAGGATTTTGTTGAAGGAACCACTGCCTTTTTAGAGAAAAGAAAAGCAAAATTTACCGGTAAATAGAAACTATAAAAAAGAACCAAGAGCCGGGAACGGGGTGTTTGAGACTGCATTTAAAATCTTGATTCTTATTTCCTGACTCTTAAATTTAAATTAAAAACATATGGAATTCAGAAAGGAAAAAGATACAATGGGAGTGGTAAATGTGCCGGCCCATGTTTATTGGGGCGCTCAAACCGAACGCTCGGTAGAGAACTTTAAAATAGCGCAGGACATTAACAAAATGCCTAAAGAAATTATAAAGGCATTTGCTTATTTAAAAAAAGGTGCCGCCCTTACCAATTTTGATGCAGGGGTTTTAGCTAAAGACAAGTGCGAGCTTATTTGCAGGGTTTGCGACGAAATACTGGAAGGCAAGCTGGATGATCAGTTTCCGTTGGTTGTTTGGCAAACCGGTTCGGGTACGCAAAGCAATATGAATGTAAACGAGGTAATTGCTTACCGGGCCCACGTAATAAACGGTGGCAGCCTGATGGACGAAAAGAAGTATGTGCAGCCTAACGACGATGTTAATAAATCGCAGAGCAGTAATGATACATTCCCTACCGCTATGCACATTGCGGCATATAAGATACTGGTAGAAACCACCATACCCGGTATAAAAGTACTGCGCAATACCCTGGCTGAAAAAAGCAAGGAGTTTATGCAGGTAGTAAAGATTGGCAGAACACACTTAATGGATGCTACGCCGCTAACAGTAGGGCAGGAGTTATCAGGCTACGTTTCGCAGTTAGACCACGGGTTGCGTGCCATTAATAATTCGATGGCGCATTTATCTGAGCTGGCATTGGGTGGCACTGCCGTTGGTACCGGTATAAACACCCCTCCGGGATATGATGTTAATGTGGCTAAAAAGATAGCAGAACTAACGGGCCTGCCTTTTGTAACCGCTGAAAATAAATTTGAAGCACTGGCTGCGCATGATGCTATTGTTGAAGCGCATGGGGCATTGAAAACAGTTGCCTGCTCGATGATGAAGATTGCCAACGACATCCGTTTGCTGGCCTCGGGGCCACGCTGTGGTATAGGCGAATTGTATATACCTGATAACGAACCCGGCTCTTCGATCATGCCGGGTAAAGTGAATCCTACACAGTGCGAAGCTATGACCATGGTGGCCGCACAGGTGTTGGGAAACGATGTGGCTATTAATATAGGTGGTGCAACCGGCCATTTTGAGCTGAACGTTTTTAAACCGGTAATGATTTATAACTTCCTGCACTCGGCGCGCCTGATAGGTGATGTGTGTGTGTCTTTCAATGAAAAGTGTGCACTGGGTATAAAACCGATTGAAGAGAATATCCAGCGCAACCTGAATAACTCGTTAATGCTGGTTACTGCATTAAATACCAAAATAGGTTATTACAAAGCGGCTGAGATTGCACAAACGGCGCATAAAACAGGTAAA
>Ga0316224_1003901_pt1 | contig 11737 bp, 14 predicted proteins | sample TBH18013metaG_FD_206254 | JGI IMG/M metagenome (GOLD analysis project Ga0316224, IMG submission 206254) | Freshwater microbial communities from Trout Bog Lake, Wisconsin, USA - TBH18013 | ecosystem: Environmental > Aquatic > Freshwater > Lake > Hypolimnion/Profundal zone | place: USA: Wisconsin...
CCGCCACCAGGGTGGCGCAGGCGCCGGTGCCGCAGGCCAGGGTGATGCCGGTGCCGCGCTCCCACACCCGCATGCGCAGGCGGCCGGTGGCGGCGTCCAGCGGCGACAGCACCTGGGCGATCTCGATATTGGCGCGCTCGGGGAACAAGGCATGGTGCTCCAGCACCGGGCCGAAAGTGGCGAGTTCCACCGCCTGGACATCATCGACGAAGAACACCGCGTGGGGATTGCCCATATTGACGCCGACCGGATCGCTGAGCGGCCCCACCGTCACCCCCAGATGCAGGGTGTCGCCGGCTTCGGCCAGCGGAATGTCGCGCCAGTCCAGCCGGGGCCGCCCCATATCCACCGCCACCCGGTGGTCGCCGCGCGCTTCGGCGTCCAGCAGGCCGGCGCGGGTCTGGATCACCACCTTGTCCTGGCCGGTTTCCCGCATCAGCAGCCAGGCGACACAGCGCGAAGCGTTGCCGCAGGCCGCCACTTCCGAGCCATCGGCATTGAAGATCAGCATGGTGGCGTCGCTGACCTGGCCACCCGGCGGAGCGATCACCACCAGCTGGTCGCAGCCCACCCCGGTGCGGCGATCGGCGATGGCGCGCACCCGCGAGGGGGTGAGGTCGAAGGCATGGCGGCGCGCATCGAGCACGACGAAGTCGTTGCCGAGGCCGTGCATCTTGAGAAAGGGACGGGCGATGGTCTGGCTCATGATCGGGTTATATGGGCCGAGGGGATCAAGAGTCCAGTATTCCCCTGCCCTGTCCCGCATCCCGAGGCCGCGTTAGGGCGTGTCGTCACCGTTGGGTGGGGTGATTGCCCAACGCGGCGATTGGACGATAGAGACCTTGCGGAGCACGGCGCCGCTCCGATATTCTTACTGGTAAGGAAGTCGGAATGGAGGATTCTCATGGAACTCGCCCGCATCACGGCGAAGGGGCAGATGACGATCCCGAAAAAAGTGCGCGAGTCCGCCCACCTCTCCGCGGGGGATTTTGTCGCCTTCGTTGTCGAGGACGGCAAGGTTCAATTCCGCAAAGTTTTGCCTGGCGACGACGAATACCTCCGGTCGGTCCAGGGGACACTCGGGGAATGGAACAGCCCCGAGGACGAGGAGGCTTGGCGTGGACTTTGAGCCGTTCCAAATCGTGGTCGTGCCATTTCCATTCACGGACAAGGTTGGCGCCAAGCGTCGCCCCGCCCTGACGGTATCGAGCGACGCGTTCAACCGGCGTCACGACCAAGTGGTGTTGGCCATGATTACCACGGCCCGGCAAAGCGATTGGCCCAGCGATATCCATCTTGAGGAATGGAGCGCCGCTGGCTTATCGACGGCGTGTCGAATTCGTTTGAAACTGTTCACCCTGGACAAGAGCCTGATTCTCAGACCCCTGGGGCACTTGGCGGAACGCGACAGAGTGGCAGTCCAGACCGCCCTGTCGCAGTGCCTTGCCATCGCCTGACGCACCCGCTTCACCATCTGAATCAGATTCCAGCCCGGCCTCCTCGCTGTGGCGATGACGGCAAAGTCGCTTGCTCCCTCCTCGGAGCGGAAGCCGCCGGAAATTTTGTGGCCTGACCTTCCCTCTCTCCCCGCTCTCCCGTATCCTGACCGCCTCAGGGGAGGACATCGCATGCGCCGCTTCGGAATCGGACAATCGGTGACGCGGGTGGAGGATCCGCGGTTTCTGCGCGGAAACGGCCGCTACACCGACGATATCAAGCTGGCCGGCCAGGTGCATGGCTGGGTGGCGCGCAGCCTCTATCCCCATGCCGACATCGTCGTCGATGCGGCGGCGGCCCGCGCCATGCCGGGGGTGCTGGCGGTCCTGACCGCCGCCGAACTGGCCGCAGCGGGGGTTGGCCCCATGCCGACCGGCTTCATGCCCCCGGGACAGCCGCCGCCACGGCTGCGGCCGGTGCTGGCCGGCCCCCGGGTGCGCCATGCCGGCGAGGCCGTCGCCTTCGTGGTGGCCGAAACCGCCGATCAGGCCCGCGACGCCGCCGAGGCGGTGACGGTGGACTACAGCCCGCTGCCGGCGTCCGGCAGCATCGCCACCGCCACCGAACTGGCTGTGGACTGGCAGATGGGCGACAGGGCGGCGGTCGAGGCCGCCTTCGGCCGGGCGGCGCGGGTGGTGGAGCTGGAACTGGTCAATAATCGTCTGGCGCCGACCGCGCTGGAACCACGCGCCTGCCAGGCCCGGGCGCTGCCGGGCGGACGGCTGGAGATGGTGGCCGGCAGCCAGGGCGTCCATGGCATGCGGGATCAATTGTGCACCATCCTGGGGCTGGCCCCGGATCGGCTCGACGTCATCACCCCCGATGTGGGCGGCGGGTTCGGCCTTAAGATCGGCCCGTTCCCCGAGCAGGTCATGGCGCTGGTGGCGGCGCGCCTGTTGGACCGGCCGGTCCGGTGGGTGGCCGACCGCAGCGAAAGCTTCCTCAGCGACACCCACGGCCGCGGCCATGTCAGCACCGCCCGCCTGGCCCTGGACGCGGACGGCCGCTTCCTCGGCCTCCAGGTGGAGACCGTGGCCGATCTGGGGGCCTATGTCTCGCTCTACGGCGCCTTTGTCCCCACCCAGGCCGGCACCGGCATGCTGACCGGGGTCTATGACATCCCGGCCTTTCACGCCCATGTGCGCTGCGTCCATACCCACACCAGCCCGGTGGACGCCTATCGCGGGGCGGGACGGCCCGAGGCCGCCTATCTGATCGAGCGGCTGGTGGACGTGGCGGCGCGCGACGCCGGGCTGTCGCCGGTGGAGATCCGGCGGCGCAATTTCATCCCGCCGACCGCCTTTCCCTATGCCACGCCGGGATGCCACACCTATGATTCCGGCGAATTCGCCCGGGTGATGGACGCGGCGCTGAGCCATGCCGACTGGACCGGGTTCGAGGCCCGCCGGACCGAGGCCAGGGCACGGGGAAAGCGGCGCGGCATCGGGCTGGCCTATTACATCGAGGTCTGCGGCGGCACCGGCGGCGAGAGCGTCACCCTGTCGGTCCATCCCGATGGCGGTTGCGACCTGCTGGCCGGCACCCAATCCACCGGCCAGGGCCACGAGACCGCCTTCCCCCAGATGGTGGCGGCGGAGCTGGGGCTGGAGCTGGCAGCCATCCGCTTCGTCCAGGGCGACACCCGCCGCATCGCCGAGGGTGGCGGCACCGGCGGCTCGCGCTCGCTGTCGCAGCAGGGCGGCGCCATCGCCCAGGCGGTGGACGCCCTGGTGGCCCAGGCCCGTCCGCTGGCCGCCGTTCTGTTGCAGGCCGAAGCCGGGGAGACGACGTTCGCCGCCGGACTGTTCTCGGCCGGGGCGCGCTCGGTCAGCTTCGCCGAGGTGGCGCGCGAGCATGGCCGGGCCCTGACCGCCGCGTTGCGCTTCAAGCCCACGGCGGCGACCTTTCCCAATGGCTGCCATGTCTGCGAGATCGAGGTCGATCCCGAGACCGGCGAATCACGCATCCTGCGCTATACCATCGTCGATGACGTGGGAGTGGTGCTCAATCCGCTGCTGCTCCGGGGCCAGATCGTCGGCGGCGCCGTCCAGGGTGTCGGCCAGGCGCTGCTGGAACACGCCCGGTTCGATCCCCACAGCGCCCAACCCCTCAGCGCCAGCCTGATCGACTACGCCTTGCCCCGCGCCGAGCATATCCCGGCCATGGATGTCTTCACCCTGGAGATTCCCTGCCGCACCCATCCGCTGGGCATCAAGGGCGCCGGCGAGGCCGGCACCATCGGCGCCGCGCCGGCGGTGATCAACGCCCTGGCCGACGCCCTCGACCTGCGCCACCTGGACATGCCGGCGACGCCGCTGGCGGTCTGGACCCTCTTGCGAAAGACCTCGTCATGACCCTTCCCGCCGACCCGTCCTCCCTGCTTCCCGCCCTGGAAGCCCTGGCCCGCCAGGCCGGCGCCGCCGTCATGGCGGTCTACCATTCCGATTTCGCGGTCAAGACCAAGGGCGATGCCTCGCCGGTAACGGCGGCCGACGAGCAGGCCGAGGCGATCATCCTGGCCGGTCTGGCCCGGCTGACCCCCGGCATTCCCATCGTCGCCGAGGAACAGGTGGCGGCCGGCCGCATCCCCCATATCGGCACGGCGCCGTTCTGGCTGGTGGATCCGCTGGACGGCACCAAGGAATTCGTCAAGCGCAACGGCGAATTCACCGTCAATATCGGCCTGATCGTCGCCGGCGTGCCGGCGGCGGGCGTGGTGCTGGCCCCGGCCCAGAACCTGCTGTGGTCGGGTGCCGCCGGCGCCGCCTTCAAGGTGGATGACGACGGAATCCGCCGGCCCATCGCCTGCCGCCCCTGCCCGGCCAAGGGCGCGGTGGTGCTGACCAGCCGGTCCCATAACTGCCCCGAAGCCCTGACGCGCTGGATGGAACAGTTTCCCGGCGCCAGCCTCGACTTCGCCGGCTCGTCGCTGAAATTCTGCAAGGTAGCCGAGGGTCTGGCCGACCTCTACCCCCGCTTCGGCCCCACCTGCGAATGGGATACCGCCGCCGCCAGCGCGGTGCTGCTGGCCGCCGGCGGCTCGGTCACCACCTTCGACGGCCGGTGCCTGGCCTATGCCAAGCCCAAATTCCTCAACCCGGACTTCATCGCCCGCGGGCGGTGAGTGCTACCGGAAATCCGGTTGCTGACACTCCCGCCCGGCTCCGCTATCCTCCGCGCCGATCAGGAATAAGGACGATCCTTCATGTCGAGGCAAACGGTCATGGCCGGCGCGGCGGCGCTGCTGTTGGTGGCGGGAACCGGAGTTTGGTGGCTGACCGGCCACCTGCCGTCCCCGGCCGGCGAGGATCTGGCGCCGCTGCCCGGCGACGGCCTGGTGACCTTCGCCCGCATTCAGACCGCCATGAACCGCGCCGCCGCCGGCAAGCCGGCCCTGCCGAGCGAGGGGGCCGATCCGCTGGAGGCGATCGGCGCGGCATTGCGCGAATTCCTGGCGGGCAATACCGTCGGGGCGGCCCATCTGCTCGACGATGTGGAAGCCGAGATCGACAACCGGGTTCCCAGTGACGAGCAGGTGGCGGCCGACCCGCTGCTGGCCGATAAGGAAGAGTGGCTGGTCAGCTATTTCGAACTGCTGCCCGAGCCTGAGTCGGGCAAGGGCATCAAGGCCGACACCTATGTCTTCGACCGCTTCGCCGTGGTGATGCGCAAGGTCGACGCCGTGCTGCTGGCCGAGATCCTGCCGACCCTCAAGGGCTATGATCTGGTGGCGCGCAAATCCGCGCCGGACCCCTCGGTGTTCGACGGCATGATGCTGCGCTTCCCCTGCCGTCTGGCGGCCAGCCACCGCAATCTGCTGGAGGACGCCGCCAAGACCCTGTCCCAGATGGGAGACCAGCCCGGGGACCGGACGGAGGAGCAAATGGGGGTGGTGCTGACCGACTGCCCGGCGCCCAAGGGCCACGAGACCGACTTCGCCCTGCTGGAACGCATCGCCCGCGATCCGGCCGGCGCCCTGATGGTGTCGGCGGAGGGCAGCGTCCCCTTGCCGCGCGATCTGCGCACCAAGCTGATGACCGCCGCCGCCAGGGGGAAGCTGGCCGATATCACCACCGCCCTGGAGGCCGGCGCCGACCCCCAGCGGGCCGATGCCCGCGGCCGCACCGCCTTGCATTATCTGCTGGGCAATCCCGCCGTCAGCGGCGCCGACCGGGCCGCCGCCATCAAACTGCTGTATTGACTCCCCTTGAACGCAGGGTTTCAATCCCCACTGTATGAATATACAGCCGGATCAGGGAGGGGAGGCGTCGCGATGATCGTCAAATCCATATTGAAGGAGAAGGCTCGCGGGGCGGGCATCGTATCCATCGCTCCCGATGCGTCGGTGGGCGATGCGGCGCGGCTGCTGGCGCAGCATCGCATCGGCGCCGTTATGGTGATGGAGGGCGACAAGGTCGCCGGCATCCTGTCCGAACGCGATATCGTGCGCGGTCTGGCCCAAGCCGTGGATGTCTGCTCGACCGCCAGGGTCAGCGACCTGATGACCACCGACGTGTTCGTCTGTAACGAAGACGACACCGTCGAGCATCTGATGGCGACCATGACCGCCAAGCGCATCCGCCACCTGCCGGTGGTGGGCAATGCCGGTCAGGTGGTCGGGATCGTGACCATCGGCGACGTGGTCAAATCGCGCCTCGACGAGACCCGGATGGAGGCGGATTCCCTGCGCGATTACGTGATGACGTCGCGGTAGGAAACCACGGGCGCCGCCCGGCGAGGCGGATATCTACGGGCTATTCCACCACGATGGAGTGGGTGTAGTCGTAGACCTCGCCGCCCTCGTCCCACCAGGTCAGCTTGATCTGGCCGCTGGCCGAGGCCAGGGCGAAGAAGCTGGTGAAAGGATTGGCCGACACCGCCTGATGCCAGTCGGCGCTGATCACCGGTTCGTCATTCCAACTGCAGGTGAATTTGGTGATGATGCGCCGGGGAATGGGCTTGCCGTCGGCATCCCGGCGCTGGCCGGATTCCATGTCGTGGCTGACCTGGGTCTTGATCTCGATGATCTCGCCCTTCTTCGCCGTGGCGGGAATGCGCACCTTGACCCGTTCCGAATTCGCCATGATTCAGCCTCCGCAGCCGCCGATGGAAACCTTGACCTCCTGACGCGCCTCCCACACCGCGCCGTCGCTGATGACGGCATAGGCGCGGACCACCTGGGTCTTGGCCAGCCGCATGCGGAAATTCACCTCGGCCCGGCCCGAGCGCGGGGTCAGGTACCACGACGCCACCACCGGATAGGGATTGCCTTCGGCCAGGACATGGATCGCCGTCACATGGTCGGTGGCGGTCATGGGACTGTCCACCATCACCCCGATGGGCTCATTGGCGCCGCTTTCGGCGATTTCCTTGATCTTGAGGTGGACCTTACCCTCCCTGGCGGTGAACGCCCCCATCAATTGGCGGGCGAGCGTATCGGCTTCCTGGGCCTGGGCGGGAGCCAGGGGCGGCAAGAGGGCGGCGCCCACTCCGCCCGCCCCCACGGCGAGCAAACGGCGGCGGCTGAACCCAGCGATCATATGGTCCCCCTCTCCGGCTGAACATCACCCCAGCCTCATGCTAGAGGAGGCGGCCGAGGCGGCGCAACAGCAATATCATAAAATCATGATATTCAGATGGCGACGGGGCTGGGAAGGCGGATAACATTAGTGTATTCTCATTCATCCAGGAGGAACCGCATGACCGCCGCTAAAAAATCCATGACGTTGATCGTTACCAAGGGAACCCTGGATTGGGCCTATCCACCCTTCATCCTGGCGACCACCGCCGCCAGCATGGGGCTTGACGTGACCATGTTCTTCACCTTCTACGGCCTGACGCTGCTGAAGAAGAAGCTGGACCTCAAGATCACCACGCTGGGCAACGCCGCCATGGAAATGCCCATGATGGGCATGCACATGGTGATGCCCAATCTGCTGGGCGCCATGCCGGGCATGGACAGCGCCGCCTCCATGATGATGAAGGACCTCATCAAGAAGAAGGGAATCGCCTCCATCGAGGAGTTGCGGGACCTGGCGATCGAGGCCGACGTCAGGATGATCGGCTGCCAGATGACCCTGGACCTGTTCGAATACCAGACCAGCGATCTGATCGACGGCATCGAACTGGCGGGCGCCGCCACCTATATCGACACCGCGAGCAATTGCGACATCAATCTGTTCATTTAGGGAGAGTGTAAATGTCGAAGACCGTTCTGGATGTTAAGGGCCTCAATTGTCCGCTGCCCATCCTGCGCGCCAAGAAGGCGATCAAGGATCTGGCCTCCGGCGCCGTGCTGGAAGTCATCGCCACCGACCCCGGTTCGGTCAAGGATTTCGACGCCTTCTGCCGCCAGACCGGCAATGAACTGGTCAGCCAGTCGGAAGCCGCCGGGGTCTATACCTTCGAGATCAAGAAGGGGGCTTAGAGCCGGATGCTTTGAGGTCGAATCGCGCCGGCGATTCGCCCAAGAAGCTGAATCCGTCTCTCATCAATCCATCGAACCTCTTTTACCGCAACACCCGCAGCAGGGCGCGCAGGCGCCCCGCCGTCTCGGCGTCGAGATGACCATCCACCTTCCAGGGCCTGAAGTGGCGCTGGAAGGCGGTAAGGGCGGCGGTGGGATCGGCGATGTCGTAGCCCGCATGGGCCAGTCCGGCCAGCAGCACATGCTCGGGCGGCAAGGCGGTCGGCTCGCCGCACGGCCACAGGCCGATGCCGTGGACCTCCGCCAGATCCCGCCAGGGAAACAGCGCGCCGGGGTCCTGCTTGCGGGTCGGCGCGATGTCGGAATGGCCGACCACATTGCGGGCGGGGATGGGATGGCGGCCGATGATGCCGGCGGCCAGCGCGACCAGCGCCTCGATCTGGGCGGCGGGAAAGGCGCGATAGCCGAATTCATGGCCGGGATTGACCAGTTCGACGCCGATGGAGCGCGAATTGATATCGGTTTCGCCGCGCCACGACGCCACTCCCGCATGCCAGGCCCGCATCGCCTCCGGCACCAGGGCGAACACCCTGCCATCTTCCTCGATCAGGTAATGGGCGCTGACCTTGGCCTCGGAATCGCAGAGCCGCGCCAAGGCCGCAGGCCCGTCCGGCATGCCGGTGTAATGCAACACCAGCATGTCGATGACCGTGCCCCGGCGCGGCTCGAAATTGGGCGAGGGATGGGGAATCATGAGCCCGGATTTCTCACACTCTCGCGAGACGCAATCGCGTTTGCGGAGTGGCGGTCCGGCGATCCAGCGGCCGGCGCAGCCCGTAGGGCAAGCGGCGCATCGCAGATGCGATCCCGACAGGGATGGCCCGAAGGGACACAAGGCGTGGCTGGTGGCCACGTCGAGGACGATGGGAAGCCGGACGCCCGCCGGCTTCGCCGGCAAACGAAATGATCGCGGGCCTGCGCCCGCCGCGACGCGACCCTCCGGGAGGGGAGAATATGGCGACAGAGTGCGTTATCGAGTTTGCGCGATGCGCCGCATCGTGCGGCACTCGCTGCCTGCTCTGTCGCCATATTCTCCTCCTTTGCGTTCGTGACAGTGTGAGAAATCCGGGCTAACCCTTCAGCACCCGCCCGGCGACGGCGTCCAGCTTGCCGACCAGGACGGGGTCGCGGCCCTCGCCATGGGTGATGATGGCGTTGTCGAGGGCGGTGTGGCAGCCCTTGGCGCAAGGGACGGTCCGGCCGGCGACCCTGGGCGCCACCGCCTTGACCAGCGCGCGGGCGCGGTCGGCATTGGCCAGCAGCACCTTGACGATGGCCTCCACCGTCACCGCGTCGTGATCGGGGTGCCAGCAATCGTAATCGGTGACCATGGCGACGCTGGCGTAGCACATCTCCGCCTCGCGGGCCAATTTGGCCTCCGGCATGTTGGTCAAGCCGATGACGTCGCAGCCCCATTGGCGGTAGAGATTGCTCTCGGCCTGGGTGGAGAATTGCGGCCCTTCCATCACCAGATAGGTGCCGCCGCGCACCGCGACGATGCCGGCCTCGCGGGCCGCCGCCTCCACCAGGTCGCCGAGCCGGCCGCAGACCGGATGGGCCATGCCGACATGGGCGACCAGGCCGGTGGAGAAGAAGCTTTTCTCCCGCGCGAAGGTGCGGTCGATGAACTGATCGACGATGACGAAGGTGCCGGGCGGCAGTTCCTCCTTCAGCGAACCGACCGCCGAGACCGACAGGATCTCGGTGACGCCCGCCCGCTTGAGGGCGTCCACATTGGCGCGGAAGTTCAGTTCCGAGGGCGGAATACGGTGGCCCCGGCCGTGACGCGGCAGGAACACCAGTTTTTGGCCATCCAACTCGCCGAACAGGAACTCGTCGGAGGTGGGGCCGAACGGACTCTCGATCCGGCGCCATTGCTTGTTGGTCAAGCCGTCGATGTCATAGACACCGCTGCCGCCGATGATGCCGAGCACGGGAGTTGAATGTCCGTCCGCCATGAAACCATCCTTTCCGATTGATAGCGCTCTAATCCCGGCGAGCCCATAAATTGGCTCACCTCTTTGTCCCTCAGTCGCCGGGCGCTGGCGCTTGGCTTTGTCCGCTACGCGTTCCCTGCGGTCCGCGCCACGTGGCGCGGCGGCCCTTGGCCTTGCCCTCTCGCCATCGAACCGACAGGGTCAGTTCGATGGCTCGGCGCTCTAACTTCTTGCTTTTTCGATCCAGCCGCCGGTCTCGCCTTGCTGGTAGTAGATCAGGTCGTGGCCCTCGGCCTTCCACAGCTTCCAGCGGTCGCGCGCCGCCTGGACCGCGTCGTCGTCATTGCCGTCGAACAGGTCGAGGCAGCGGGCGAAGCCGGCGGCGCCGGCCGAGCGGGCGCCGTCGCACATCACCAGGATGGTGGCGCCGTTGGGATTCTCATCCTGGTCGGTCAGCCAGATCGGCTGCAACGCGGCATCGCCGTCCTTGCGCGAGCCGTGCGGCAGCCAGGAGTCCGGCTCGTAGGTCCACAGCCGGTCATTGAGGGCTTCCACCCGTTCCGGCGAGCCGGCCAGCACCACCGCCCGGTAGCCGGCGGCCAGGGCCTTGTCCAGCAGCCTGGGCAGGGCCTGTTCCAGCGGCGACCGCGTCAGATGATAGAAGCCGATCTGGGTCATGCCTCCCTCGGAGCCTTGTGACCGAGATAGTGCAGCCGCTTGGCCTCGCGCCGGCCATGGGTGACTGTGTCGAGGATGACGCCGGCGGTCAGGCTGAGGAAGGCCAGGATCATGATGCCGGTGGCCAGGATGGCGGTGGGGAAGCGCGGCACCAGACCGGTCTGCATATAGGTGGCGACGACGGGTTCGGCCAGCACCGCCGCCAGCACCGCCAGCACCGCGAAGATGGAGGCGAACAGGGCCAGCGGCCGCTCGCGCTTCAGCAGCATCAGGATGGTGAGCAGGATGCGCCAGCCGTCGCGATAGGTGTTGAGCTTGGAGAACGACCCCTCCGGCCGGGCGAAATAGGGGGTCTCCATCTCGGCCACCGGCATGGACAGGCTCAGGGCATGAACCACCAGCTCGGTCTCGGTCTCGAAGCCGGAGGACATGGCGGGAAAGGATTTGACGAAGCGGCGCGAGAACACCCGATAACCCGACAGCATATCCTTGACCCGGTCGCCGAACAGCCAGGCGACGAAGCCGGTCAGCGCCTGGTTGCCCAGGTGATGGCCGACGCGGAAGGCACCGCTTTCCTCCGAGTGCAGGCGGCTGCCCACCACCATGTCGAGATTCTCCTCCACCAGCCGGGCGATCATGGCCGGCGCGCTGGGGGCGTGATAGGTGGCGTCGCCGTCGACCATCACATAGATGTCGGCCTCGATATCCGAGAACATGCGCCGGACCACGTTGCCCTTGCCCTGCAACGGCTCGTGACGGACCATGGCTCCGGCGTCGCGGGCCAGTTCCACCGTCCGGTCGCGCGAATTGTTGTCGTAGACATGGATCAGGGCATCGGGCAGGGCCGCGCGGAAATCCCGCACCACCTGGGTGATGGAATGTTCCTCGTTATAGCAGGGAATCAGGACGGCGATCTTCATGGGGCAATTCAATGGGTTGGCGGGCCGATTCACCTGACACCCGGTTCCCGGGCATCAGGATCGGGCCACTCGGCTGGAAGGCCCTCAGACTTTTGGAAAAGGCAGTCAATGTCAAGGCCGGCGGCCTTCATAGCCATATTCGCCCTCCCCCCCGGCCGCGATCAGCGATTGGCCGGGGTCGCGGCGGTTGTCGGGGGGGCATTATAAGCGGTAAGAAT
>Ga0316224_1003905_pt1 | contig 11734 bp, 10 predicted proteins | sample TBH18013metaG_FD_206254 | JGI IMG/M metagenome (GOLD analysis project Ga0316224, IMG submission 206254) | Freshwater microbial communities from Trout Bog Lake, Wisconsin, USA - TBH18013 | ecosystem: Environmental > Aquatic > Freshwater > Lake > Hypolimnion/Profundal zone | place: USA: Wisconsin...
CGCGGTCGAGCAGCGTGTCGGCATTGTCGGGATCGATGGCAAGGGCGAGCGAATCGTCGGTGAAAGCGTGGGCGGCGTCATCGGCGACCATACGCGATTGCGCGGCCTGGGCGTAGATTGTCGCCCGATTGAGTGGGGTGCCGTGCCCGGCTATGGCGATGGATTCCAGAATGGTGGCCGCTTTGTCCGGCTCGCCCAACGCCTCAGCGGCCAGCCCTTGGCAATGCAGCGCCGGATCACCGCCGCCGTGGTTTTCCCAGTTCTCGGCGAAATTGCTCGCACTTTGTGGGTCGTCGGCGATCATGCCGAGGCAAGTGTCATAATCCCCGCCCTCGGCGATGCGGGGCGGCACAGGTGGTAGCGGCACCGGACCTTCCTCGACCACCGCATCATCCACCGCCGTCGTGTCGCCAAATCGCCACACCGCGCCGACGCCGGCGAGCAGGGCAAAAATTACCAGGACAGAGAGTGTTGCGCGCCGAAGTTTCATCGCCACCAAGTGTACTCTGCCGAAGTGAGCCGGAGCAAATTGCGGTATGGATAAGCACATGCAGCGCGTGTTGATTTTTGGTCTGGGCTATACCGGGGCGGCCGTGGCGCGGGCGGCAAGGGCGGCTGGATGTGCGGTGGTGGCCACCAGTCGCGACCCGGCCGGGCTCGTCGCACCGCCCGGTGTGACCCTCTGCCATTTCGATGACGCGGCCCCTGACATCGCGCTTGCGACTCATATTCTGGCCACTGCCCCGCCCGGTGCGGCGGGCGATCCGGTGTTGGCGCGGTATGAAGCCGCCCTCCAAGCTGCCCCGCATCTGCGCTGGGTGGGCTATTTGTCCACCACTGGCGTCTATGGCGATCGGCAAGGCGACTGGGTGGATGAAAATTCCGATGTCCGCGCCGACACTCCGCGTGCCACGCGCCGGATTGAGGCGGAGCAGGCATGGGCGCGTTTGGCCGATCATGTGGCGGTTGATCTGTTCCGGGTGGCTGGGATTTACGGGCCGGGCCGCTCGGCGTTGGACGATGTGCGCAGCGGGCGGGCGCGCCGGGTGATCAAACCCGGCCACGCTTTCGGGCGGACCCATCGGGACGACATCGCAGGCGCTGTGCTGGCGGCGATGCAGCAGAGCCTCACGCCCGGGGTGCGCGTGCTGCATCTGGCCGATGATCAGCCGGAGGAAAGTGCGGTCGTGACCGCATATGCCGCCGCATTGCTCGGCGTCGCCGCACCGCCCGCCATCGCCTATGCCGAGGCTGCACCCGGCATGAGCGAGATGGCGCGCAGTTTTTGGGCCGATAATCGCAAAGTCGCCTCGCGCATCACGCAGGAGCGGCTCGGCTATCGCTGGACATACCCCAGCTATCGCGAAGGCCTCGCCTCAATCCTGGCTGAGGAGCGGGGTGAGGGTGGCGATCAATAGCGCCAGATCCTGCGGGCGGGAGAGCCGGTGATCGCCATCCTTGATCAGGATGGTCTGCACATCGGGGCTATCGACATGGGCGGCCACAGTGAGGGCGAGTTCCCACGGCACGTCCGGGTCGCACTGGCCTTGCAGCAGACGGACCGGGCAGGTCAGGGCGAGCGGGCTGTCGAGCACCAATTGCAGGCGGCCGTCTTCGATCAGGTGACGGGTGATCACCATGTCCTCCCCATACTCGCTCGGCACGCGCAATATGCCGGTGGTGAGGATGGTTTCGCGTTCCTGCGGCGTCATGGAAGCCCACATCAGGCGTTCGGTGAAATCGGGCGCGGCGGCGATGCCGACGAAGCCCACCATCCGCTCGCCCAAGCGGCGGGAGAGCAGCAAGCCGATCCAGCCGCCCATCGATGAGCCGACCAGCAATATCGGCCCCTGCGTGCGGGCTTGGATGACGCGCAGCGCGTCGCTGGCCCATTCGCCGATACTGCCCGCTTCGAAGGTCCCGTCGCTGGCGCCGTGGCCGGAATAGTCGAGTCGCAGCATGGCGTGGCCATTGGCCGCACAGAATTCGTGCAAAGCGATGGCTTTCGAGCCCTGCATGTCGCTGCGCAGCCCTGGCAGGAAGACCAAAACCGGTCCACGCCCTTCCAACTGCGTCCAGGCGAGCCGAATTCCGTCGCCACGGTCGATGAAGCCGGATTGTTGCATGACTGCTCCTTCCAAATCGTCTCGCGCGTGGTATAGCGCGATCATGTCGCAATCGCCTCCCTCGCCGCCTGTGATTCTGCAAGTATTGCCGGGCCTTGGCGGTGGTGGTGTTGAACGCGGCACCGTCGAGATGGCCTCGGCCATCGTGCGCGCCGGCGGCGTGGCCCTGGTGGCCAGTTCCGGCGGGATGCATGCAAGCTCGGTCGAGCGCGTCGGCGGCCGCAACATCATTCTGCCGCTGGCCAGCAAGAACCCGCATCGCATCTGGAAAAACGCCGCTCTGTTGGAGCGGGTGATCCGCGAGCATGGCGTGGAAATCGTGCATGCCCGCTCACGTGCGCCGGCTTGGTCGGCCTGGATTGCCGCACGGCGCACCGGGGTGAAGTTTCTCACCACCTTTCACGGTGCCTATAACGAGAACTCCATTTTCAAGCGCAGCTACAATGCGGTGATGGCCAAGGGCGAGATCGTGATTGCGATCAGCCACTTCATCGCCGAGTTGGTCGAGCGCCGTTACGGCACTGATCCGCAGCGCATCCGGGTGATCCATCGCGGCGTCGATCCGGCGATTTTCGACCCGGCTTTGGTCAGCACGCAGCGGATGATGAAGCTCAATGATGCGTGGCGGCTGGAAGTCGGCCATCCCATCGTGATGCTGCCGGGCCGGATCAGCCGCTGGAAAGGCCAGGATGTGCTGATCGAGGCGCTGGCTTTGATGCGCACCCGCGATGCTTGCGTCGTGCTGGTCGGTGACGATCAGGGGCGGCTGCGGCTGGTGCAGGAATTGACGGCGTTGGCTGAAAAGCGGGGCGTGTCCACCCGTCTGCGCTTTGTCGGCCATTGCGACGACATGCCGGCGGCTCTGAAACTCGCCGATGTGGTGGTCAATCCCTCCACCGATCCTGAGGCGTTTGGCCGTGTGGTGATCGAGGCGCAGTCGATGGGGGCGATGGTGGTTGCCTCCGATCATGGCGGCGCTGTGGAGACCATCGAGCATGACCGCACCGGCTGGCGCTTCAAGCCGAGCGATGCGCAGGCGCTGGCCGATACGCTGGATTACGCCCTTTCCTTGACGCAGGACGAGCGCGAGGCGGTGGGTGTGGCGGCGCGGCAATCGGTGATGGCGAATTACACCACCGCTGAAATGCAGCGCAAAACGCTCGATGTTTATCGCGAATTGCTGGGATGAGCGCGCGGATTCTGGTGATCAAGCTGAGTGCGTTGGGCGATTTCGTGCTCGCCTTCGGTCCATTCGCCGCCATCCGCGCCCATGACCCAGACGCTGAAATCACCCTGCTGACCACAGCGCCCTTCGCGCAGATGGCGCGTGATAGTGGGTGGTTTGACCGGGTGGAGATCGACACCCGCCCGCGCTGGTATGATTTTGCCGGTCTCGCCCGGCTGCGTCGGCAGATATCGGGCTTTGATTTCACCTTTGATATGCAGACCTCCAGCCGCTCGCGCTGGTATTTCTATCTGGCGGGGTGCCCGAAATGGTCAGGTATCTCCTGGGGGTGCTCGCACCGGCAATGGGGACCGGCGCGGGAGGCGATGCACACCTTTGAGCGGCAGCAGGATCAGTTGCGCATCGCGGGAATCACCGAATTTCCGGTGGCTGATCTGGGCTTTCTGACGCGCACCCCGCTGCCCGACCTGCCGGAGCGTTTTGTGCTGCTGGTGCCCGGCGTGTCGCCGACGCGGCGGATGAAGCAATGGCCGGTGCAGAATTTCGCCGAACTCGCGCAGATTTTGGTCAGCCGTGGCCTCACCCCGGTGGTGATCGGCGGCAAGGCGGAGATTGAGTTGGGGCAGATCATTCGCGCGGCGTGCCCGGACGCGATTGATCTGACCGGCCAGACCAGTGTCCCTCAACTTTTCGCCCTCGCCGCCCGCGCGCAATACGCCGTGGGCAACGATACTGGGCCGCTGCACATTTGCGGGGCGGCGTGTTGCATCTGTGTGGCGCTGTTCTCGGCGGCGGGCGTTCCCGAGCGCGATATGCCGCGCGGGGTGGATGGGCGGCGCAACATCGTTGTAAGCGAACCGGTTCTGGCAGATCTCCCTGTCGCCAGGGTTGTCGCGGCGCTGCCCTAGCGGCATATCAGGCCGTCTTATTTTGTTGCGAGGATCTCATGCCCATCATCACCCTGCCAGACGGTTCCGAACGCCGCTTTGATGGCCCGGTGACGGGCACTGAAGTCGCGGCCTCCATCGGACCGGGTCTGGCCCGCGCGGCGCTGGCGATGAAACTCGACGGCAAAATCGTCGATCTCGCCACGTCGATTGTCCAAGACGCCAAGATCATCTTCATCACCCGTCGCGATGAAGACGCGCTGGAGATGATCCGTCACGATTGCGCCCATGTGCTGGCCGAGGCGGTGCAGGCGTTGTTCCCTGGCACGCAGGTTACGATTGGTCCGTCCATCGAGAACGGCTTCTATTACGATTTCTCGCGCAACGAGCCGTTCACCACGGCGGATTTCGCGGCCATCGAAGCCAAGATGCGCGAGATTATTCAGAAGAACGCTGCCTTTGTGCGCGAAGAGCATGATCGCGACGAGGCGATTGCCTTCTTCAATGCGCGCGGTGAGGCGTTCAAGGCCGAGTTGATCCGCGATCTGCCGCCATCTGACACCATCACCTTCTATAAGCAGGGCGACTGGCTCGATCTCTGTCGTGGCCCGCATATGCGCTCCACTGGCGATATCGGCATGGCGTTCAAGCTGATGAAGGTGGCCGGTGCCTATTGGCGCGGCGATCACACCAAGCCGATGCTGTCACGCATCTATGGCACGGCATGGCGCGATCAGAAGGAACTCGACGCCTATCTGAAAATGCTCGAAGAGGCCGAAAAGCGCGATCATCGCCGCATCGGCAAGGATATGGGGCTGTTCCATCTGCAGGAAGAAGCCACCGGCTCGGTGTTCTGGCATCCGAAGGGTTGGAAGCTCTACCGCACCGCTGAAGCCTATATGCGCCGTCGCCTTGACCTGAACGGCTATCAGGAAGTGAAGACGCCGCAATTGGTCGATCGCGCGCTGTGGGAAGCCTCCGGCCATTGGGAGAAATATCGCGAGCACATGTTCCAGGCGCAGGTTGCCGATGAGGACAAGATCCTCGCGCTGAAGCCGATGAACTGCCCCTGCCATGTGCTGATCTTCCGCCAAGGCCTGCGCAGCTACCGCGAATTGCCGCTGCGTATGGCAGAATTTGGCGCGTGTCATCGCTATGAGCCGTCCGGCGCGCTGCACGGCATTATGCGGGTGCGGGCGTTTACCCAGGATGACGCGCATATCTTCTGCACCGAGGGGCAAATCGCCTCCGAGACGGTGCAGTTCGTGGCATTGCTCGACAGCATCTATAAGGATTTTGGCTTCGAGAGCTTCCGGGTGAAGTTCTCTGACCGCCCCGACATGCGTGCTGGCTCCGATGAGGTGTGGGATCGTGCCGAGGGTGCGCTGAAGGAAGCCTGTGCGATTGCCGGGGTGGAGTATGAACTCAATCCGGGTGAGGGCGCTTTCTACGGTCCGAAGCTGGAATTCGTGCTGCGTGACGCCATCGGGCGTGATTGGCAGTGCGGCACCTTGCAGGTGGATTTCGTGCTGCCGGAGCGACTCGACGCCGAATATGTGGGCGAAGATGGCGCACGTCACCGCCCGGTGATGCTGCATCGCGCGATTTTGGGCAGCTTTGAGCGCTTCCTCGGCATTCTGATCGAGCAATATGCCGGCCGCTTCCCGCTCTGGCTGTCGCCGGTGCAGGTGGCTGTCGCCACGATTGTCTCAGACGCTGATCCCTATGCGCATGAAGTGGCCGAGGCGTTCCGCAAGGCCGGGATGACGGTGCTGATGGATACCGCCAACTCCAAGATTCAGGCCAAGATTCGTGAACATTCGGTCAACCACGTGCCGGTGATCGCCGTTGTTGGCCGCAAGGAGGCCGAGCAGCGCACGGTCGCTCTGCGCCGTCTGGGATCGGACGGGCAGACGCTTTTGCCGCTCGAAGATGCGGTGGCTCTGCTCGCGCGGGAGGCAATGCCGCCCGATCTTGCACGTCTCAACCCCGTCGATTGATGCAATTCTGTGCAGCGTTTGCATCACATTGCTTGATCAATCGACGCGATAGCGCCACAACCCACTTCACGTGGTCTGGCCGGAAGCCAGCCTGCGTCATCCCGTGAACTGAGACAGGAGATCACCATAGCCAGACCGCCGCTCCCCGCCCCCAAAAATGATGGCCCGCGGGTAAATGAAGAAATCCGGGCTTTGCAGGTTCGTCTGATTGACGAAGAAGGCGAGATGATTGGTGTGATGACTGCGCGCGATGCGCTGCTCCGCGCCTATAGCGTGGGCCTGGATCTGCTTGAGATCAGCCCAAATGCCGAACCGCCAGTCTGCAAAATTCTTGACTTCGGCAAGTTCAAGTATGAACAGCAGAAGAAAAAGAACGAAGCCAAGAAAAAGCAAAAGGTCATTGAAATCAAAGAAGTCAAAGTTCGTCCGAACATTGATGAAAACGATTACAATGTCAAAATGCGCGCGATGAAATCCTTCATTGAGGAAGGCGACAAGGTGAAAGTCACCCTGCGCTTCCGTGGTCGCGAAATGGCGCATCAGGATCTTGGTATCAAGGTGCTTGAGCGGATTCGTGCGGATATGGATGCCCTGACCAAGGTTGAGCAGATGCCCAAGCTTGAAAATCGGCAAATGGTGATGGTGCTGACGCCGCGCTGATGTGGCGCTGATATTTTCAATCGTTTCACAAAAATGTGATGCCGTTGGCGCCAGTAATGGCTTCAACGGCATTTTTTTTGTGACTTGTGTCACCGACGTGAACGTTTTTTCACTGATACCGTTTGCTTGCTCCAGTCAAGGAAGCTTGGAGGGGCAGGGGGGGGGGCGATCTGGCTTGCTGCAATGGCAGGGAGATGCGGAATGGTGGCTAGCTATCAAGGCTTGGCGACACCTGCCTCGGGGGCAACGGCCCCATGGCCCGTTGGTGGGCGCCTTAAGGCCCAGCGTCTGATGATTGTCGGGGTCTTGCTTGTCACGACCTTGGTTTGCCTGTTTTTGGCCCAGGAAAGCCTCATCCTTCAAAGAAGAACTGCCGCGGCCGATGCTGCTGATCAGGTCGGGCAGCGCATTGACGCAGCGCTGGGTGGGCTCAGTTCGACCGCACAGATCATTGCCGAGGCAATGCCATCAGTCATCGCTGAAGGGGCGACCGAAGGGGCGGCGCATCTGCTGGCGCAAGCGGTGCGGTTGCCGTCGGTGTTTGCGGCGGAATTGCTGGATGCCTCCGGTCGCACATTGCTGATACAGCACGGCGTGCGGGGGCTGATGCCGGATACGGTTCAATTCACGGAAATCGGTCCGTCGCGCAACTGGGAAAACGCCACGTTATTGCGCAGTGAGGCCGGGGCGGTGGACCATTCACTGTTGGCTTTGCGCGCCTACACCCCGGTTGGGCCGGACGAGGTGCGCCATCAGGTGCTGATCGTACTGCGCAGCACCGATCTGCCGAAAATGCCGGATGGATTGGGGGCGGCTTGGCTGTTTTCCTCAGGTGGTGGCTTGGTGTCTCGCCCACTCGGCACTGGGCGGGCTTACACATCCGATCGCGTGTGGCAGGCCTGGCTCAATGTGCGGCCCACTCAGCCATCCGGGCATTTTCTGCTGCCGATGGCCGATGGTGTGCACTTGATGCTCTATCGCAAGATGCATAATTGGCCGATCTGCTTGGTTATCGATGCCGGGCTGCAAGCCGTGCCGCTGCTGCCACAGAGTTGGGCACCGATGCTGATGTTGTGGATGGCGGCGCTGTTGCTGGTGGGCGGTGTGGTGCGGTGCTTGCTGCGTAATCGCGCTGGCGCGGCGCAGTCTGTTGCGCCGGGCGCTGTGCCAACACCGTCTGGCGCTGTCCCCCAGCCCAAAGGCGGCAGACATCTGGCGGGTCAGATGGCGCATGAGATGAATAACCTGCTCACCCAAGTGTCGTGTGATGCCGAGGTGGCGGGGGAGTTGCTTCCTGGCGATCCGGCGATTGCACAGATCAGACGCTCCATGCTGGAAGCGGTGACGCGCGGGGCGGATTTGACGCAGCGGCTGCAATTGATTGCCGATGCAACGCCTGTCCCGCCGCCGCGCGTGTTGGATGTGGCGGTGGAGATTCTCAATCTCTACGATCAACTGGCCGCACTGCTTGGGGCAGACCGGACGCTGGTGCTGCAATTACCGTCACCGCAGGTGCCGCGGGCACTGGCCATGCTGGATCCTGCGATGTTCGCCACCGCACTCTGTGCGCTGCTGCGTTATATGGTGGCCATTGCTGGATCATCAGCGGAATTCTGCCTCAAGCTGAGTGTCGTCGGGCCGATGGAGGAGCGGGTGGTGGAGGTGTCGGTCAGTGATCTGGCGGCAGGCGACCAGCAGGCGTCGCAGGACTACTCGGAGACCAGCCTTGCCATCGCCGCCGAATGCTCCCGCCAAACCGGAGGCACATTGCGGGTGGAGACATCGCTCGGCCAAGTCGCCAGCGTCCAACTCTGCTTTCCCGCCCATGCCGAACGCCGTCGGGCGGATGTTTTGGGGCTGGCCGCGACTTTGGCGGTGCCAGATGCCCCCGGAATGGGCGCGCGAATTTTGTTGGTTGATGACGCCGCCCCTGTGCGCAGCTATATCGCACAGCGTTTGCGTGAGCTTGGATTCTGCGTGGTTGAGGCGCGCGATGCTGAACACGCCGAGCGGATCAGCGCTGCCGATGTGGATGTGCTGGTGACGGAGTTGGTGCTCAACAACAACGTCGATGGCAGTGACCTTGCCGCGCGCATCCGCAAACGGGTGGCTGGGCTGCCGGTGGTGTTCATGAGCGGCTTTCGCAACAGCAACCAGACGGCGGCGATGGCGTGCGATAATCTGACCAGCTTCACCCGCAAGCCGGTCAATGTGGACGAGTTGCGCGCGGTGATCGACGGCCTGTTGGCTCAACGTGAGCCTCGGTGGCATGAGGCTATGCAATCCCGCGCTTGACTCTCGCGCCCACCAGGACCATACCCGCCCTCTCTTCCCCGTCGCCTCGCGAGTGTTCGCGCAGCGGCGCGTTTTTCGTTGTGCGGTCTATCGGCCTGCTGGGCCATTGGGGTTTCGTTGTTCGACGCATTGTCCACCAAGCTTTCGGGCGTTTTTGACCGGCTGCGCCGCAGAGGCGCGCTGAGCGAAATGGACGTGGCTGAGGCGATGCGCGAAATCCGCCTCGCTTTGCTCGATGCAGACGTGGCTTTGCCGGTGGTGAAGGATTTCATCAGCAAGGCGCGCGAGCGGGCGGTGGGTGCGGAGGTGCTGGAAAGCATTTCGCCCGGCCAACAGGTGGTCAAGATCGTGCACGATGTGCTGGTCGAGGCCTTGGGCGGCGCTGGTGCGGTTCCGATCAACCTCAATGCCACCTCGCCAGTGCCGATCTTGATGGTGGGTCTGCAGGGCTCGGGCAAGACCACCACCTCCGGCAAGATCGCGCTGCGTCTGTTCAAGCGCGACAAGAAAAAGGTGCTGCTCGCCTCGCTGGATACCCAGCGCCCGGCAGCGCAATTGCAGTTGCAGCAGTTGGCCGAACGCGCAGGCGTCGCCTCGCTGCCGATCATCGCCGGTCAGACGCCGCTGGAAATCGCCCGTCGCGCGATGGACACTGGCCGCCGCGAAGTGTTTGACGTCGTTATCCTCGACACCGCTGGTCGCCTGTCGATTGATGAAGAGTTGATGGATGAGGTGCGCCAGATTCGCGCCGCCACCAACCCGGCGGAAACCCTGCTCGTCGTCGATGCGATGACCGGCCAGGATGCGGTTGTCACGGCGCAGAAATTCAATGAGGCCGTGGGCGTTACCGGCATCGTGATGACCCGGATGGACGGCGATTCGCGCGGTGGTGCGGCGCTGTCGATGCGCGCTATCACCGGCGCGCCGATCAAGTTGACCGGTTCGGGCGAAAAGCTCGATGCGCTGGAAGATTTCCACCCTGAGCGCGTGGCTGGCCGCATCCTCGGCATGGGCGACGTGGTCGGCCTGGTTGAGAAGGCGGCTGAACTCGTCGATCAGGCGGATGCCGAGAAGCTCGCCAAGAAAATGGCGAAGGGCACCTTCGATCTCGAAGATTTCGCCAGTCAGCTCAAGCAGATCGGCAAGATGGGCAGCATCTCCTCCATTCTCGGCATGCTGCCGGGTGGAGCGAAGCTGCAGGCGGCGGCGGGGGATGCGAAGATTGATCCGAAGCTGCTCAGCCGCCAGATCGCCATCGTCTCCTCGATGACGCCGAAAGAGCGCAAGGCACCGGAATTGCTGAAGGCGAGCCGCAAGAAGCGCATCGCCGCCGGCTCTGGAACCACGGTGCAAGACGTTAACAAACTGCTGAAACAGTTCGACGACATGTCGGACATGATGAAGCGGGTGAACAAGCTTGGCCAGAAAGGTCTGATGCGTCAGGGACTTGGAGCCCTGATGCCGAAGATGTCGCCTCCGGGCGGCGGACGGCGACCTTTCTGACCGCGATCCTTTAACCCTTTAGAAGTCACGAACGGAGTTACACAGATATGGGTCTCAAGATCCGCCTCTCCCGCGCTGGTGCAAAGAAGCGTCCTTATTACCACATCGTGGTGTCGGACAGCCGCAGCCCGCGCGATGGCCGCTTCATCGAAAAGGTGGGCAGCTACAACCCGATGCTGCCGTCTGACCACGCCGAGCGCGTGCGTCTGCAGAACGACCGCATTGCGCATTGGCTGAGCCAGGGCGCTCTGGCCACCGACCGCGTTGCCCGCTTCCTGGGTCATGCCGGTCTGGCGCCGATGCCGAAGTTCAACGAGCAGCCGATCCAGTCCGCGCCGAAGAAGAAGGCGCAGGAACGGGCTAAGGCCCAGGCTGCTGGCTGAGCGAGATAGGTGCCAGCGCAACTGATCCTGTTGGGCGTAATCGGACGGCCGCAAGGTGTGCGGGGGCTGGCGCATGTGCACAGCTATACCGCAGACCCGTCGGATCTGGACGCCTACGGCGTGCTCGTCACCGAGCAGGGCCGACGGTTCCGGCTGCGTTGGCAATCGGCAGGTGTGGCGGAGATCAGCGAAGTGATCGCCGGTAAGCGGGTGAAAGTTACCACCCGTGAGGCGGCGCAGGCGCTGGTCAACACCCGGCTCTATATCCCGCGCGACAAATTGCCGCCGCCTGAGGAGGAGGAATTCTATAATTCCGACCTGCTTGGGCTGGAGGCATTTCTCGCCGATGGCACGTCGTTGGGTCGTGTGCAACTGGTGCACGATTACGGCGCGGGCACTTTCCTTGAAATCGGCACCCGCTTGCTGCCCTTCACCCGCGCTTGCGTGCCGGTGGTGGACATTGAAGCTGGCCGGATCGAGGTGGTGATTCCCGACGAGATTGAGGTCAAGCCCGAGGAGCAGGCGAAAGCTGTGCAGGCTCCGCGGGCGGATGTTGATGAAGAGGTGGAGCCATGAGTTGGCGCGCCACCATCATCACCCTCTACCCCGAGATGTTTCCGGGTCCGCTTGGCCAGTCTCTGGCCGGGCGTGCGATGGAGCAGGGGATCTGGTCGTTGGAAGCCCGCCAGATGCG
>Ga0316224_1003907_pt1 | contig 11727 bp, 30 predicted proteins | sample TBH18013metaG_FD_206254 | JGI IMG/M metagenome (GOLD analysis project Ga0316224, IMG submission 206254) | Freshwater microbial communities from Trout Bog Lake, Wisconsin, USA - TBH18013 | ecosystem: Environmental > Aquatic > Freshwater > Lake > Hypolimnion/Profundal zone | place: USA: Wisconsin...
ATGCACAAGATGAAGTTTGATATACTGAAATTTCCAACTGCTAGGAGAATAAATGAAGAAAATAAACGCATTAGCCATCCGTATTGATGGTGGGACTCAATCACGAAAAGAATTAAACCAAGAAAAAGTTCAAGAATACGCAGAGTTAATGAGAGATGGAATTGTATTTCCACCAATCACCGTATTCTTTGATGGCACAGATTACTGGCTATCAGCAGGATTCCACAGGTTCTTTGCACAGAAAGAAATTGGCAATGTAGCCATCGACTGCGAAGTTATTGACGGCACAGTCAGACAAGCTAAATGGCATAGCTGGGGATCAAATTCACATGGCTTACCACATACTCAAGAAGAAAAAAAACTGATTGCTCTTGAGATTTTGAAAGATCCTGAGTATTCAAAATATTCTAATGTTCAAATCGGTAAACACATTGGCGTAAGTCATGCAACGATTAGTCGATACAGAGCATCGCTTGGAGAGAAACAAAAAGAAGTTGTTTACACAGACAAGCATGGCAACGAAGCTACCATGAAAGTGGCAGCAAAGAAACCTAAAAAAGAACCAAAGAAGACTAAGGTTAAAAAAGAAGCAGAGAAAGCACCTGACATTCAAGAACTAGAACAAAAGTTAGATGAGGCAGGTCGCACCATTCTTCAACAAGAAGAAGAGACTATTAAACTTAGAGATATCCTTGCTTCTAAAAGATATAACGCAACTGAAATTGAGCAAGAAGATGCTCTCGTAACAATTCAAGAATTAAGGGAAGAAATAAAGATGAAAGATTTTGAGATTCAATCTTTGCGAGAGAGCAGAGATATGTATATGGAAAGGACTAATGAGTTGATTCGTCAAATCAATGCTATGAAAAAGAGAAAATAATGGAATTAGCATTAAGAGAACACCAACTGGGAGTTGTCGATAAACTCCGTCAGGGCTTTAAAGAAGGACATCGAACACAGCTTTTATACGCACCAACAGGCTTTGGTAAGACCGAAGTGGCTATCTATCTGATGAAGGCTACGGCAGACAAATATAATCGTTCTGCCATGATATTAGACCGTATTGTTTTGATAGAACAAACCAGTCTTCGTCTTACCAAATACAAGCTTGATCATGGCGTATTACAGGCAGACCATTACAAGCGTGACATCACAAAGAAGATTCAAATCTGTTCATCACAAACCATTGAGAAGCGTAATAAGTTTCCTGAAATGGATTTGTTGATTGTTGATGAATGCCATGTTACTCGCAAACTTATTTCTAATTTAATTAAAAACAATCCTAAGTTAAAAGTCATTGGCTTAACAGCAACTCCGTTTACCAAAGGTCTTGGATCGTTATATTCAAATGTTGTTTGTGGTGCAACGACTGAGGACTTAGTAAAGAAAGGATGGCTTGCACCTTTGCGTGTCTTTATATGTAAAGAGATTGACATGACTGGTGCAAAAAAACTTGCAGGAGAATGGAGTCCTGATGATGTTACAGAACGAGGTATGAAAATTACTGGTGACATTGTTAGCGAATGGGAAAAGAAAACAATAGAAATATTTGGCAAACCAAGAAAGACGATTGTGTTTTGTGCTGGAGTTAAGCATGGTCAGGACTTGGTAACGCAGTTCGCTGCCAAAGGTTATAACTTTGTAAGCATTAGTTATTTAGACAACAACGAATACAAACAAGAGGTGATTGATGATTTCTCAAAACCAGATACTGAAATACATGGTCTTATTGCTACTGACATACTTACTCGTGGGTTTGATGTTCCTGATGTCATGATTGGGGTATCAGCTCGACCTTTTTCAAAGAGTTTATCTTCACATATACAACAACTCGGCAGAGTCATGCGTAGCCATCAAGGTAAAGAATTTGCTATTTGGTTAGATCATTCAGGTAATTACCTTCGATTCCAAGATGATTGGGAAGATGTTTATACAAAAGGAGTTGAGATTCTTGATGAACGAGTTGAGAAAACCAAGAAAGAACCTGATGAAAAGGTAAAGAAAGAAGCCAAATGTCCCATGTGCTCGGCTCTCTGGCCACCAAATAGTTTGTCGTGTCCTTCGTGTGGTCATGTGAAGCATCGGTCATTGATACAGGCAGTTGATGGCGAGATGTTTGAACTCAATGGTTTGATATCTAATAACAGAACAGAGCAACAAAACTTTTATTCAGAGTTAATTTATATCGCCAAAGATAGAAACTATGACATCGGCTGGGCAAGTAATAAGTTCAAAGAAAAGTTTGGTGCTTGGCCAAAGGGTTTACTCCAACATCCAAGAATACCAAGTGTTACTACAATGAAATGGATTAAGCATCGCAATATTATTTACCATAAACGCAGGGAGAAGATGGGATTATGATTGAGTTTATCAATTTTGCTAGAGACTATGGTCTCATTTTAAGTAATATCGAATACGACAAATGGATTGCAACACCGACAGACGATCATCCACATAAACGAAACGGCAGATACAAGTTTCTTGGTGATGTTGGATGGGTGCAGAACTGGGCAACAATGGAAAAGCCAGTCACATGGTTTGCACAAGGGCAGAATAAGGAGACAGTTCGCAAAGTTATTAAGCAGTCCTCGGACAAACGAGACATAGAAGCAAGGAAGGCAAGTGAAAAAGCCGAATGGATTTTAAGCCAATGCAGTCTCAATTTACATCCTTATTTTGAGAAAAAAGGATTCCCCACCGAAATGGGGAATGTATGGGATAAAGATGGTCAGCAAATCTTAGTTATCCCCATGAGGAATCAAGAGAGAATAGTGGGTTGCCAACTCATCAATCACGAGGGGGAAAAGAAGTTCCTCTATGGTCAAACCTCTAAAGGTGCAACTTTCACTATCAACGCAGAAGGAACTCCGATATTCTGCGAGGGTTTTGCGACTGGTCTTTCGATTCGAAATGTAATGAAGTCGATGAATCTTCCTTATTGTATTTACATTTGCTTTAGTGCAAGCAATATGCAGTTCGTAGCAAGGAACATCAGGGGTGGGATCATCATTGCTGATAACGATACCAACGGTGTCGGAGAACGATTCGCCAAAGACACAGGCAAGCCTTATTGGATCTCGGAAACAGTTGGGGAAGATTTTAATGATTACCATATGCGTGTCGGTAACTTTAAAGCGTCTCAGGCATTAAAGAAACTGCTAATCTCTTTAAAAACTTTGCCTCAATTTGCCTAACTCTTTCTCGTGAAACATTGTATCGTGTTCCGACCTCAGCCAAAGTTTTACCTTCGGCTCTCATGTTCATCATTACCCAATACTTCTCAATCAACTCTGGTTTAAACGATTTATAAAGTCTCTTAAACTGAGGTTTACTTGGAAAGTCCACCAGTTTGTAAGGGGAATCTCCCCCTACAAACACAGGCACTTTACCACCACATTGGCTAAAATTCATGTGGATCAACCTCGCAGTAATCAGAATCAATAATTTCTTCTCCCTTGTTTAATTCAAGTTCATCCCAAGCATACTCTTCAGGATCTTCACCATTTGGCACATCCACAGTAATGGTAACTTCTCTTTTAAGGTAATAAGTTACATCATAGCGTTTCATTCTTCTTCCCCTTCTTTTTCATCTTGATAGTATTCAGGTCTAGGATTTCTAAAAAAAGTAATCATTAAATTACCTTGTTCATCCCAATCCATTGACCAGTCCTTATGTCCAAATTCTTCTTCGCAATACTCATCTAATAAATCACTATTCATTTTCCACCTCCATAATAATTTCACTGATGTAATCTCGATACTCTCGCAATAATTCTGAATCACTATAATTTTCAAAACCCTTAAATCCATACTTTAAATATTCGTCTAAAGTTTCAGGACATTGTTCTATGTGATCAAATGTTGAATCAATCAACTGTTTAATCATGGTATCTCTATCAATTTTTATAGTCTCAGTCATTCTCTTCCCTTTCTAACTCGTCTAAATATTCGTTAATGTATTCAATCTCAGGAAAATCTGTCCTGATTTCCTTTGTTCCATCATTCCAAGTTACTTCTAAAGCATAACTAACAATTTCTCTATTCATCTTCTTCCTCCATTGGATGTAATTGCTTTGCAAAGGTGCAACAACTGGCTTGGTGTGTATCCATCTAATACCAACTGAACCAAGTTATCTATCGTTAATTCGGCAAAATAATCGTAAACTGAAATAGCATTATCTTCACCTACTAAATCTTTAAGTTCTTCATATTGCATTTTCAATCTCCTCTTTGACATAATTTACCCAATACTCAATTTCTTCCCAGTTAATACCGATATCTGCTTTGTGCTCTTTGCCAACAAGTCGCAAGACTTCTCTGCAATCTTCATCAGATAAATCTTCAGCACCATCAACTCCTTTAACATCATCAATGTGCCACCATTCGGCTAACCAGTCAGGATCAGTTAATCGAATAATATCCTCAGCAGTAGGAATCTTTTGTCCATCAGGCAAGTTAATTTCAATCATTACTTTCATAAATCTCATCCTCCAAATCAAGAATTAAACAAACATTTTCTATTTTTGCTTGAGGATTTTCTTCTTTAAATGCTTGAATCGCTTCATAAGCATCTTCACCCAAATAACAATCGTATGATGGATCGTCACTCTCAAAATACTCAATCATATAACGCTTAATTTGATTCATAAAACCTCCACAATTCTAAATTCATCATGTAAATACGGCTCTTCCAAATTGCCTTCTCTGTAATCCTGTTCGGTATCAGAGATAAACTCATCCAGTTCTGCCTGTGCTTGTTCTTTCGTTTCATATACAGTCGGCTCTCCTGTTTCGCCATTGTGCCAAACATTCTCCCAACCATAAATAAACTCTTGCTCAACTATGAACGGCATCATTCACCTCCAGTAATTTATCTAAATAATTTTCAGCATCAATGATGCAAGAATCAGCACAAGACATTACGCTTTCTATGCTTGTGTGATTATTCTCACAAGACCAATGGTAAACATCATCTAATAGTCTTTTTGCTTGATACAAAATGGCTTTATAAGCCCTGATATCATTCTCAGACATTTTCAACCTCCTGTATCTCATATAAATTCCATTCAGATGTGTTATCCACTTCTTTGAAAACACCACCATCCAAGTCTCTTGCTACATCCCAAGCGTCTTGTCCTTCTTCTACATCAAACTCGCACACTAAATCGTATGAAATTGTGGCGTAAGCCTTATATCGTTTCATATTAAAACCTCATTTCTACTATGCGAACATCTTCAGGTAACGGCAAAGATTCTAAATTGGCATTTTGAGGAATTGTTTCTTCAATCATGTCATCTTCAAAAAAACACTCAAGTGCTTCTTGCTTGGTATCAAACAACATACCATCTTCACGCAAGTTATCCCATCCATACTTCGAACCATAAAACTTCTGAATAATAAATACATTAGTCATAATTTCTCCTAACAGTTATGATTACCGAAAGTGGCAATCCCTATGCCCAATTAAGGGCATGAGGATTACAGCACTACCAATGCACTTGACTATCTAAATCTTTCACATCAACAAAGTCCTCTGCCCTTCTAAAAGAACCTATATAAAAAGGGTAACTATCTACTGTTCCCATATCACACTTCTTTAAGGATTCAACAACATCAAGTAATGCAGTTTCTAAAGATTCATAATCATAAAAATACATTTTGATTTCTAGTTTCATGGCTTACCTCAATACTGGCAAACAAAAATCAGTTTCATGCGAAGTGAAAAGTGCACCTCCACCATTTCCTTCATCATCACGACTGGGATAAAACCATGTCCCATCATCTACTTGAAATGCTATTGGTCTTTCATACCAACCCATTTCCCACGCTTCATCATGGTCTAAATAACGCACCTGAATGATTCTTTTGCCAAGCAATAAACTCTCGGCTTTTTCATTCCAAATCTTGTTCAAATCTTTCAAAATGATTCCTCCAATTCTTCGTATTCCTGTTTAGTTTTGATCAATTCTGCTTCTAACTCGGCTTTTTCTGTATCAGTTGCAGTCTTTAATTGCTCTTCAATATTGTGGATGGTATCCAGTAGGTCATCAAGTTTATATTCCTTAATGCTCTCCGAGATTCCATATTCCTCGTCTATGTTTCGAGGTATGTTTTTACGCACCCATTCATAATCATTTTCAATGTCATAGCAATCTTCTAGGTCATTTGTCCAGTAACCACAGAACGCACAACCACTTTCGTAGTAAGTTGCCTCTACTTCAAAACCTTGTTCGGCAAGTTTTTGATAGATTCCTACTGGAGGACTCCAAGCACTAGAAAAACTAAAAGAGATTTCATGGTCGCTGATATTGATGTCATAACCTTTAGTTTCAATCTCCCATTTTGTCCCCCAATGTTGCACCCTCCAGTCCCACCAATTACTAGGATTGATAGTAGGCATATATGCTTGTGCCTTCTCTTCTTCAGTCTTGGCATACTGGGCTGATATCTCAGGGTATGTTTTTTTGACTGGTGTTACCGAGTAATCAGGTTCAGGGTAAATAGTCGCAAAAAACCTTCCTCGTTTATAGGCAGTTACCAGTTTCTTTATCTTCCGTTTATTTTTGTGACTGATAGTCACAGCGTTATCGCACCAATTAGGCATAGTATTCCTCCAAAGTTTCAATCGTTGTATCAAGGTCTGCATTATGAAGAACATCATTCTCTTCAATCCACTCCCATGTTTTTTCTTCTGCCTCTGCTAAAGTTTGTGCATCAATCTGCACATCTTTAGTAAAGGTCGTAGTCACTACCATATTAAATATTGGCATTTTCTAATTCCTCCATTGGGTAAACATCTGTATAAAAAATAGGCTCTTTGATAATCTCTAAAACTGTTGTGCCTTCGTCTAGGTCATCTCCAACCTTTAACTGGGCAAATTCTTCTTTCGTCATTTCATAATACAAGTGTGAATCAATCCAAGAATCCCATAAAATTTGAGGAGGAATACCATCCTCTAAAATGCCAATCTTTACATACTGTGGCTCATTCCAGTCATCTACTGTGACTAAAACTTCATAGGCAGTAACAATAAACATCCGTCTCATGTTTCCTCCGTTAATACTTTGATTAGTTTTCCATTGGATTTAGTCTCGATTCTTTTAAGACTATTCCATCCCAAATATTGCTCAACCCACTCACACGCCTCAAGAAAAGACGGCAAGGTGTGGGAGGCAATAACCTCCAGTTTGATGTTATAAATAAGTGCTTGCATCAGAATCCCCCAGTCCTAAAAATCCAAACAAGGGCAAGACCACCACCAACAACAAGGGCAAAGATTGTGCCTAAAAAATAATCCTTCATTTTGTTCTCCTAGCAGTTTGACAAAGACTGTCTCTCGACAGTTTCGGATATTGAATCCTCATCAGTTTGTCTTAAAATCTTTTCCCATCCTCCGTAAAAGTGTATCCATTGATAATCAGCACTTCATCAACGGATTCATCTGAATATTGATATTCCCAGTCCCTCACAATGTCCTTCAATGCCTCGTCTATTGCCTCATTAAATGCCTTGAGAGCACTACCAGTCTTTTGCCAAACATCTACAAATGTTGTCCACAATGTGCAGTCTAGGTAATAACCAGTCGGCATCTGTGTGGCATCATACTGTTTCAGTTTCAGTCCTCTAAAATGGTGAGTTTCGGCAGTTGTATCAATGAAAGATGGTGCAAACGCACCGACAGAATAGTCCTTTACCTTTACCCCAAACTCTTTACAAAATGCGTCTATTGAGGCTTTGGCATCATGCCACCAAGGATAATCTAGTCCTTGCTTATACCATTCTCTTGCTCTGTCCTTTGCCGAATCGTCTAATTCCTCAAAGTTATAAACTTTAGTTTCGATAATTTCCATCATGCCTCCTCATAAAAGTAGTCGGATTCAATAACCCCATTATTCATACAAACTTCTTCTATCATGTTGAAATACTTTGATTCTGAAATTGCTTTACTGATTAACTCCTCGATTAAGATTCTGTCGGCATCATCTACTGTTTCCCAGTCGTAAGAATCAGTTAAACGGCTCACCAAAGCCCACGCCACTTGTTCGGCTGTTGCATTGTGATAATTGCTAATTTGTTCTTTCATGTTTCATTCTCCTAGCAGTTGAGTAAGATTGACTCTCGTCAATTTCGGATAAAAAATCCTCGTCAGTTACCCTAAAATACATTCTCTTAATGTTCGCATTTCCTCAGTCCAAGACTGGCAAGGCACATAGTCAGCACCAATAGGGGTTAATTTCATTCTGTTATAAATGCCGTAAGATTGAAACAGGCTCAAGGGCATGTTTAGCCGTCTTTCTAATTTTTCTTTGGTGCTCTGTCGGCATCCTTTCCCCACTAGGTCGAGGATATCTCTTATTTGGTAATCGTTAAGGTGTGTTGGTGCACCCTCTTTGAATTTTGCGTCATGTATTGCATAGTCTAAGTTTGTCATTTTGGAATTCTCCTAGCAGTTTGAATAATATACCCTCTCGGATATTTCGCCTCATCAAGGCTCATCAGTTATTCTTTCTTTCAAAAATTGGCTTGTTGATTTCCATGCACTCATTAAAAACGCCCTCGTAAAATTCTTGTTTAAAATTGTTGTATGAATGAATAGGTCGGTATTTTCTCCCTATAATGTCCCAGTCCTCGCCTACGATATACAGCCCATTGTCTCCATTGTCGCAGTCGAGAGAATCAACAGGACCAACACCGAGAGAGAGATTCCCACCAAAGAAATTCCCCACCAGTTGAGAAAATCTAGCAATTCCGTAAGAATCACGAACAGGCGAACGGATACCCAATTCTTTTGCACAATCTAGGAAGGCTTTAACTGATTCTGTCCCACCATTCCAATGAAGATAAACACCAGTAGAAACACCCTTAAAACTAATGACGGCACGATTTCCCATAATAAAAACTCCTAGCAGTTGTAAAAGACAATCTCACGATTGTTTCGCCTCATGAAGGCTCATCAGTTTTACTTTTTAAGGGGGTTTAACTCTCGGCAGTCCATGTATACAAAAATGATGTGTTTGGCTCTGTTGATTAACATTCTCACGCTTTCAGAATCGCCAAATTCTTGAGATTCTTGGGCATCTGAAAGAATAGAGGCAACAAGCATAGGGATGTTGTTAGACTTGGTGACCATGTTGTCCAATGTCTCCTCAGAACATCCAAACATTTTGTATTGAATTCGTAATTGTGCTCCAGTTAAAAAGGCTTCAGGGTTTGAAAATTTATCGTTTGTAAAATTGTATGTCATCTTAATTTCTCCTAGCAGTTGATTAAATTAAATATCACCTATTGATGATGTCTCAATTATAAAGCATGTTGAATATTGCTTGTCAATACCCTTTTGCAAAATAGTTGAAAATATTTTTCAGCCAGTATTTATAAGGGTTTGAGACGGATTTTAAGGGGATATTGCAGGGCATAGGCTCACAAAAAAACAAAGTAGGGCACAAGAACACGCCAAAAACCACCAAAAAGCCGAAGGCGAACAGTCCAAAGGTCACAAAGAGACAAGAGAGAGAATACACAGGGAAGTTGATAATCTTTCCCCAGTTGCCCTATACTTGGGTAATGAACATTCCGAGAATATACCTATGAAAAAATTGACAAAAAAAGAAATAGCCGAAGGCATACAGTCAATCCCAATCGAAAGAATACTAATGGGTGCTAATAGTCCTAATGGATTAAAACTAACCAAGAGACAAAAGGAATTCGCAGAGCAAGTAGTAAAGACTGGTAATAAGACGGAGGCATACAGAAGGGCTTATACATCCAATGGGAAGAACACCACAGCATCACGCAATGCAAACACAGTTGCAAAAAATAGCAAAGTGCAGACATACATTACAGCCCTTGAAACGGCTAAAGAAGTGGAGGAATATCTTTTACCCACTCAGTTGAGGACAATGGCAATTCAGAAATTATCCTCAATGGCTCTCAATGACGAGTTACCACCAGCCCAACAGTTGAAGGCTCTTGAGTTGGTCGGCAAGATGTCGGAAGTCTCATTATTTTCTCAGAGAGTAGAACACATTCACTCAGTCGATAGCAACACGCTGAAGGCTCAGTTACTTACAGCCATCACAACGGCAATAGGAAACAGTCGCACGCTTCACTCTAAGACAAAGAGAACGGCTCAAGAGTTGCTTAAGGAAATACAAAACAATGATGAAGATTCCAATTTTCCAACACTAGAAATTTCACACTATCCCACCCCCAACGATTTCCTAGAACACGAACCCCCACCCACCCCCACCCACCCAAATCCGAGTTTGACCATAGGTTTGGAATTGCATACTATTCCACACAATCAATCACCATCCCAAAGCAAAGAATTGTCACCTTTGCAGATGAAAAGGTTACAACAAGTTGTTGATATTAAAGAAGAAAAAAGTGAAAAGGAGGGGGTAGGGGTGCAAAATCCTGGCTGGATTGAAAAGGAAATGAATATAGAAACAACCCCCATCACAAATTGGGTAGAAAAAGGGTAGGGGGGTATATTTTGGAAAATTACGAAGAATGGAAGAAAAGAATTGATATAGAGGTAGCGGTATTAGATCAAACAATTGCGATATTAAAAACATTAAGAGATGCTACTGCTTTAAGTTCTTTTCCATGTATAAATAGATTTAGGATTGCTAAGAAACAACCGAATGAGGATAAGAATGACTTTTGATGATGTTGAACAGTATCTACAGTATTTAGCTATTCATGATAGGAGAAGGTTAATGCTTCTGATGGATAGGTTAAAGCATACGCTGATGCATGATGCTGCCTGGGAGGCGGCACAAGAATTAATTAGGAGAGTAAAGTGACAGATGATGAGTTTATTGCGTATATGAAAGCTAACTTTAATAATCCAGCTGTTAGAAATAACAGGGAGAATGTGTATAGGATGGTTAGGTTATGGAGAAGGTTTCTATGACAAAGGCACAGAAGGAGATCTTCCATGTGATTGAAGCGTATTGGAATAACTTTGGCTTTGGTCCTACGGTGGATGATGTAATGTTTATGACTGGCGATAAGGGGCGTGGTAATACGCATCGCAAAATGAAAATGTTAATAAAAATAGGGGTTTGTAAAGGTGACTTAAAGTATGCTCGTAGCATTCGCCCTGCGTATATTAAACTTAGGAATTTAAATGGATGAAGAAATAAAAAGGCTGTTAGATATTCTTGAGCTTCTTCCAGATGAGGAGAAGAAGCCATTGATGCCGATTGTAAGTGCGTACCTTGGATCTGTGATCAGGGAAGAGGGCGAGATTGACTTTATGAGTTTTGTGCAGACGATGTGGCCAGGATTTATACATGGCGAACATCATGCGTTAATGGCAGCTAAATTTGAGGAGATTGCTAGTGGAAAAATTAAACGACTTATTATCAATATGCCTCCTCGGCATACTAAGTCTGAATTTGCTTCTTACCTGTTACCTGCTTGGTATTTGGGTAAATTCCCCAATAAAAAAATTATTCAATGCTCGAACACGGCAGAACTAGCCGTAGGGTTTGGTAGGAAGGTGAGGAACTTAGTTGATGGAGAAAATTATGGAAAAGTATTTCCCAATGTATCTCTTCGGTCGGATAGTAAAGCTGCTGGTCGTTGGTCCACCAATGCTAATGGTGAGTATTTTGCTATTGGTGTTGGTGGTACTGTTACTGGTAAGGGAGCTGATTTACTCATTATCGATGATCCTCATTCAGAACAGGAAGCTGCGTTGGCAGCAGGAGATCCT
>Ga0316224_1003914_pt1 | contig 11709 bp, 9 predicted proteins | sample TBH18013metaG_FD_206254 | JGI IMG/M metagenome (GOLD analysis project Ga0316224, IMG submission 206254) | Freshwater microbial communities from Trout Bog Lake, Wisconsin, USA - TBH18013 | ecosystem: Environmental > Aquatic > Freshwater > Lake > Hypolimnion/Profundal zone | place: USA: Wisconsin...
TCCGACCTCCGCGACCGACTCGCCATCATCGAGTCCATGCTCTCCGAAGGACGCTCCAAAACCGAATCCTGGGGATGGAGCTTCGTCGTCTGGGGCATCGCCTACTACGTCGCCACCGCCTGGGCCACCCTCGGCCATGCCAACTACGCCTGGCCAGTCACCATGGTCGCCGCCGCCATCATCACCTCCCTCGGCGCATTCAAAACCCGCGAGCACCAGCCCGAAACCACCCTCGGCCGCGCCGTCGGTGCCATCTGGATCGCCATGGGATGGTCCCTCTTCATCCTCTGCATCTCCATCGCATCCAGCGGACACGCCGAGCAGCACGTCTTCCTCGCCCTCATTGAGGGCACCCTCGGCACCGCAAACGTCACCTCTGGCATGATCCTCCGCTGGCGCGTACAAATCGGTGTCGGCGTCGCCTGGTGGATTGCCGCTGCTGCCACCTGCTTCGCCACCATCTCCCAAACCAGCTACATCTTCCTCGGTGCCATCTTCGTCTGCCAAATCCTCTTCGGCATCTACATGATGGTCGGTGAAGCCAAGCAGCGCCGCGCCAGCGCAGCACGCTCCGGTGCCAGCCATGCCTGAGCTCCCCGAACTCAACCCCATCATCCACGGCAAGCTGCGTTTGGCACTCCTCTCGCTGCTCGCCACCGTTGAGGAAGCCGAGTTCACCTGGCTCCGCGCCAAAACCGGCTCCACCGACGGCAACCTCGGTGCACAACTCCTCAAGCTCGAAGAGGCCGGCTACGTTTCCATGGAAAAGCGCTTCGTCCTCCGCAAACCCCAAACCCTCTACCGCATCACCGACTCCGGTCGCACCGCCCTCACCGAGTACGTTCAGGCCCTCCGACAACTCCTCGGCGCCGCCATCGACGCCTGAACCGCAAACCCAACCACTCTCCGGGTCCCCCGGTCTCACGTCTCACACCGGGGACCACCCCCTCAACCCCAACCCTTTCCCCAGGGAGATACGCCATGAACCACACCCTCACCGCCAACGAAATCCAGGGCCGCGCCACCGGAGCCATCTTCTTCGCCGCCTTCGGCACCCTCTGGATCGCCCTCGCTCTCTACGCCCGCCAAAGCCTCCGCCCCGCTTCCCTCGCCTGGCTCGCCATGATCCTCCTCGTCCTGCTCGTCATGGCCCGCTGGGTCCATCGCCAGGGCAAGCGCTACCCCTCCGTCACCGACGACCCCACCCTCGCCCGCACCTTCAACCGCGTCAACCTCATCCAGTGGATCGCCGTCGGCCTCACCGCCTTCACCTTCGCCCGCCTCCACCTGGACGCCTACATCCTCTCCGCCATCACCGCCATCGTCGGCCTCCACCTCTTCCCCCTCGCCCGCCTCTTCCGATATCGGCCCCACTACCTCACCGGTGGACTGCTCTGCGCCTGGGCCGCCGCCAGTGCACTCTTCCTCCCCCTCGACCGCATGCAGGGCCTCACCGCCATGGGCACCGGCATCCTCCTCCTCGCCAGCTCCTACCTCACCCTCGACCTCGCCGCCGCCAAACTCCGCCGGAACTTCCCCCGCGTGGCCACGCAACTACCCAATCCCCAGCGCCAGATGCAATGATGGTGCCCAGCACCTTTCTCGCTCCGCCCGGAGGAACACATGCAGGATTGGGACTCTCGCTTTCTCGAAATGGCCATCCTCGTCTCCAAATGGAGCAAGGACCCCAGCACACAGGTCGGCTCCGTCATCACCAAGGGCAAGTTCGTCGTCTCCCTCGGCTTCAACGGCCACCCCGCCGGCGTCAACGACTCCCCCGACCGCCTTGAAAACCGCGAAGTCAAATACCGCACCATCATCCACGCAGAGGTCAACGCCATCCTCTCCGCCGGCAAAGACCTCCACGGATGCACCCTCTACGTCTGGCCCTTCATGCCCTGCTCCCAGTGCGCCTCCATCATCATCCAGGCCGGCATCCGACGCGTCGTCACCGTCCCCAACGACTCCGAACGCTGGGCAGAATCCTTCCGCTACACCACCGAACTCTTCCACGAAGCCGGCGTAGAACTCATCGTCCGCGACCCCGCCCCCAACTCCTGACCCGCATTCACACTCGTTATCAATCCCAAAAGCAAAAGGGGGCCGCACTCTCTCGAGCGCGGCCCCCTCACCTGTTTCAGCCTACTGAACCGTCAGTACTAACGTCGTCGTCCGCGCTTGCGTTCCGCTCTTCCCGGTAATCGTAAGCGTGTACGTTCCCGGCAGAGTCGTTGTCGCAGGCGTCAGTTTCAGCGTCGATACGCCCGACCCCGTCACTGCCGCCGGGGTGTAAACACCCTTACTCCCCGTCGGCAATCCCGAAACCGTCAGCGCTACGCTGCCGTTGAAGCCACTCAGCGCACCCACCGTAACCGATTCTGAGGCAGAAGTACCCCTCGTCACAGTCAGGCTCGCGTCCGTGGTTGACACTGTGAAGTCGGTAATCGTGATCGTCGCATTGACCGTCTGCGTTTGAGCAAACGTGTCCGTCACCGTAAACGTCACCGGATAGGCTCCGGAAACCGTCGGCGTGCCGCTGACAACACCGGTTGAGGAAACCACCAACCCCGCAGGCAGGCCGCTACCAGTCCACTTCAGGGTTCCCACTCCACCAGTTGCCGTCAGGGTGCCCTTGTACGCTGAATGGATCAGACTGCTCGGCAGCGTTGCCGCTCCCAACACCACAGCCGGCACCGGATTGATGCTTACCGTCTGGTTGTAGCTCGCTGCCTGACCCAACTTGTCCTGCACCGTCAAGGTCACCGTAAACACACCAGTTGCCGTCGGAATTCCGGATACAACACCAGCCGCGCTGATTGAAACCCGAGTCGGCAAGCCGGTCGCAGACCAGGTACGGGCTCCCGCGCCACCTGTTGCTGAAGCGGCTCCGTTGTATGCGTGTCCCACATACCCGCTCGAAGGTAGGCGAATGGCGCCAAGTACAACGGGTGCAGCGGTCAGGATAGTGATTGTCTTGTTGACGCTCTTTTTCTGTCCGATTCTGTCCTGCACGGTGAGGGAAACCACGTAGGATCCAGGGGTCGTCGGGGCTCCTGAGATTGCGCCATTCGCCGCAATTGAGAGACCGCCAGGCAGGTTGGCAGCGGACCAGGTCAATCCGCCGAGCCCACCCGTGGCACTTGCCGAGCCACTGTAGGAGAACCCAACCCACCCATATACCGGCACGGTAACCGTACCCAGCGAAATCACTGGCGCGGTGGAGAGAACCACTGTTCCCGTAGCCGATTGCGATTGCCCAATCCCGTCAGTCACCTTCAGCGTTACATGGAAGGTTCCCGAAACTGTGGGCGTACCAGAGATTGTTCCAGCCGACGAGATTGTCACGCCCGCAGGCAAGCCCGTCGCCGTCCACATCAGGCTCCCGATACCTCCTGAGGCACTTGCCGAACCCGAGTAGGTTCCGCCCTTGTATCCGGTCGCCGGCAGGTTAATCGTGCCCAGTGCAATCGCAGGGGGCGCAGCAATCGTCAGGCTCAGGTTCGTATGAACCGTCTCACCAACGCTGTCGCTCACCGAAATCACAACCGAGTAGACCCCGTTGAGCCCAACCGAAGGCGTTCCGCTGATCGCTGTGCCATCAAAGGTCAACGCATTCGGCAAGCCGCTCACACTCACCGTGAAAGGCCCAACACCACCCGCAGGAACCACATCGGTCGTCGCATATGCAACGCCAACCTGGCCATCAGGCAGTGCAGTTGGGCTTCCCAGGCTCAATCCCGGCGCAATCGTCATCGTCGCGGCGGTGCAGTTGCCCGAGCCATCCACCGTACCAGTGAAGCTCGCCAGTTCCCCGTTCACCAGAGAACTCGCCGGCGAAACGTAGTTGATCGACGCAGGCACCGTTGCCGTCTGCCCGCCCGGATTTCCCTTGCCGCCACCGATATCAATCGTGCTGGCACCCACCGACGTAATCACCTTGTTCGTCGCCGAGCAAGCAATCGGAACACCCACCGCCGAAACCGTCAGCGTCGCAGTCGCGGAGTTCGAATACCCAAGATGGTCGGTCACCTGAATCGTGACAGAAGGGGTGCCCGCTGTTGTCGGTGTACCCGTAATCGCGTTGCCCACCAGGGAAAGCCCAACCGAAGCCAGCTTCCCGGTTGGCTCAGCATACGTGTAAGGAGCCACACCGCCCGTAATGTTGATTGTCTGGTTATACGCCGTACCCACCGTCGCAGGTGCCAGCGTGAACGGGCTCGCGAAAACAATCGGCGAATCCCCAACCACCAGGTTCGTCGAACCGCTCGTTGAGGTGCTGTTCGTCGTATCCGTCACCGTAATCGTCAACGGGAACGTTCCAATCACCGTCGGGCTTCCGCTGATTGTGTTGCCCGTCAGCGTCAACCCAGCCGGCAAACCAGTTACCGCGTAGGTCAGCGTATCCCCCGGATTCCCTGGAGTCGCTGTAATCACCTGGCTGTACGAAACCCCATACTCGCCACCCGCAATTGAAGCATTCAGCGTCGGAGCAATCGGCAGCGGCGGTGGAGGCGGAATCACCCCGTCAAAGTTGATGCCCGCATTCTGCGCCACGATAAACGCACCCAGGTCGCCCGCACTTGGCCCAATCGCTCCCGGCGTATCGCCGTTCGGTCCCGGCAGTGCCTCATTCGTCTCGGGGTCTCGCTGGCCCGTGTACTTGTAGAACTCAAACCGGTAAACCACGCTGGTCGTCCCCGGATCCAGTGCCACGCCCGTCAGGTCAATCTGCCCAGAGCCAGGCGCGCCCGAGTCCACCTGCAGCAGTTGCCACTCCAGTTGTGTCTGCGTCTGCGCCTTCTTGATCACCGCATTCTCGGCCACCAGGTCTTCCACGGCGACGTCCTTCGAGACGCCCGTCGCCGTCACCTTCACCCAGCGCGGCTCGCCAAACTCATACCCCAGCGGCTGCGGCGCAACAATCACCACATTCACCGCAGGCGGCTGCGGAACGTTGTTCACCACCACAACCGGGCCCACCGTCCACACCGGATTCGGCACCGTCGCCACCACCGGCACAAGTGTGCTTGAGCCGGGAGTCGCTTCCACCAGCCACTTGTACGTCACATTCGGCGTACTCACCGATGTGCTCACGCCAAAGTGGTCGCAGGGATAGTTGGGGCCGTAGTTCGGCGCGCCATACGGCCAGCAGCTGTCAGCCGGGCTCACCGGAAGCGTCCCCGACGGCGTACCGGCAGACCAGCCGCCAGCCCCGTAGGTCGCCTGATAAACAATCTTTACGCCGGTCGCAGTCGTGGAAACCACCGGGCTTCCATAACGCTCCATCCCCGGCCAACGGCTCGCATCGCCAAACAGCGAAGTGATCTCGCTCGGCGTAATCCCGTCGATATCGATTTCAAAACCGTGGGCGGTCTCACCCGTATCGTTCACAACGTCAAAATTGGCCAGCGAACCATACACGCCGGCAAATGCTGGCACCGATATTACGGCGCACGCCAAAAGCGCAATCCAAATCTTTCTGATCACAGTACTTCCTCTTTTTCTGTGTTTATGTGCCAGGCAGGATTCAAAGTAATCAATCAAACGCTATCGATACGATTGTTTTGCCGGAACGGCCGTATCTGCCGTGTCCAAGTCCAATCTAGCCCACTTTTCTCGCAAGTTTCCGGAATGAAGCCCACTATGAATCACTCTTCATCCCGCCGTCATTCCAGCTTCATTTCGGTGCCTTCTGGCGCGCTGCCTACCCCAATCTGCCGTCACCCCTTGCCCCCTGCAACCCCCAACCCCTACACTTCCCCCATCCCTACAGGAGCACCCTGACCATGCGTATCCACAAGCCCCTCCTCGCTCTCGCTCTCTTCGCCCTCACCGCCGCCGCCGCCCACGCCGCCACCCCCTCCATCACCGGCAATTACAAGGTGCACATCTCCGTCGCCGGCACTGAGGCCGACTCCGACTGCACCTTCACCCAGACCGACAAGGATCTCACCGGCACCTGCAAGGGCGACAACGGCACCACCACCCTCAAGGGCTCCGTCGACGGCGCCAAGGCCACATGGAAGTACGATATCGACTACAACGGCATGGCCCTCACCCTCGTCTACACCGGCACCATCGCCGACTCCGGCAAAATCGAGGGCGACATCGACGTCCAGCCCGTCGGCGCAGCCGGCTCCTTCACCGCCACCCCAGCCACTGACGCTCCGGCCCCCGCCGCAGCTCCCGCCAAGTAACCCACCCCGGCCGCCGCTCAATCGGCGGCCGTTTTTCCATACTTTCTGCTGCCCAAGCGGGCTTTGAGGCCCATCATGCATCTCTCTCGTCGCAGCGCCCTCAAGGCTGCCGCCGCTACCGGCTTCAGCCTCGCTTCTGATCTCGCCCTGCCCCGCTTCGCCGCCGCACTGGCTTCCCCCGCCGCACCCCTCCGCGTCGTCTCCCACGGTAACCCCATCATCCCCAACCTCGGCGCATGCGACCCCCAGGTCCGTGTCTACGACGGCCACGTCTACCTCTACTCCACCCACGACGCCTCACCCGACAGCAACAACTTCGTCATGCACGACTGGCGCGTCTGGCACACCACCGACCTCGTCCATTGGGAACTCGTCAGCACTCTCAGCCCTGAGCAAACCTACTTCGGCAAGCCCAGCTCCCAGTGCTGGGCCACCGACGCAGCCCGCCGCAATGGCAAGTATTACCTCTACTTCTCCATGGGTCCTGAAGACATCGGCGTCGTTCAGGGCCCCACCCCCGCCGGCCCCTGGCACGACCCACTTGGCCACGCCCTCATTCCCAAAGGAATGCTCCCCACAGAGGCTCGCGACCCCGGCATCCTCCAGGAAGAGGACGGCACCACCTACATCGTCTTCGGCACCATGAGCTACTACATCGCCCGCCTCAACCCGGACATGATTACCCTCGCCGAAACTCCCCGCCTCATCCAGGTCACCCATCCCGAAGGCCCCTACGGCAAGGGCACCACCGACGACAAGCCCTTCCTCCATCGCCGCGACAACAAGTACTACCTCAGTTGGGGCTGCTACTACGCCATCGGCGACTCCCCCTACGGCCCCTTTGACTGCAAGGGCTCGCTCATCCACGCCGACCGCCTCTCGCCTGAGTTCCTTGACCCCACCAACCGCACCGGCCCCCACACCCCGCCGCCCGAGTGGACGCCCAAAGACTGGCTCGGCTATGACCGTCACGGCTCCTTTTTTCAGCTCCACGGCCAGTGGTACTACATCTGCAACGACCAAGCACTGCCCGGCAGCAGCACCTTCTACCGCAACTCCGTTCTCTCCTATATCCGCTACCGCGACAACGGCGAAATCGACCCCGTCCGCATCAACACCATCGGCGTCGCCCAGTACGACGCCATGCAGCCCATCCCTGCTACAGATTTCTTCGCCATCACCGGCGGCCGCGTCGCCGAGCGCTCCGACGGCAGTTTCCACGTCCGCGACCTCACCGCTGGCAGCACCCTCACCTACCCGCGCATCCGCAACCTCGCGCAACGCAGGCAGCTCACCCTTACCGGCACAGTCCTCGCTCCTGTAAAGGTTGAAGTCCGCCGCGGCACCCCCACCGGCCCCACGCTCGGCTCCCTCAGCCTCACCCCCGGCACCGCCCCCTCATCCCACACCGTCACCCTCGCCCACCTGCGCGACATCGACGACCTCTGCCTCGTCTTCAACGGCGGCCCCGCCGAACTATTCCGGCTCGATTCCCTCGCCTTCAGCTAGCCGCTTACGAAGCCCGCAACCCCTCGCCCATCTCCGCACCGCTCACCCGCTGCGCCTTGATGTCCCGCATCGGCGGCAGCCCAAACATCCGGCTGTACTCCCGGTTAAACTGGCTCGCGCTCTCGTACCCCACCTCAAACGCCGCGCTCGCCGCGTCCATCCCCTCCGTCATCATCCGCAGCCGCGCCGTATGCAGCCGCAGCCGCTTCTGGTACTGCAGCGGACTCATCTGCGTCAGCGACCGGAAGTGATGATGAAATGTCGAAACCCCCATCTGCGCAACCCCTGCCAACTCCTCCACCCGCACCGGCTTCTGGTAGTTCGCCTTCAGCCACGCCACCGCCTTCGCCGTCCGGTTTTCGTTCTCTCCCAGCGTCGCAATCGCCCGCAAGTGCCGCCCCAGCGTCGATCGCAGCAGCCGGTACACAATCTCCCGCTCCATCAAACTACCCATAAACGCGATATCCCTCGGCGACTCCAGCAACTCCATCAGCCGCAGGCACGCCCGCAGCATCTCCACCGGAGTCTTCCCCACCGCCATCCCGCGCGCCCCACTCGCCGCAGCAGGCTCGCGAAACTCATCCTGGCTCAGAATCTCCCGCACCAGCACCATATCCAGCCGCAGCACCACTCCCAGCAGCGGTTCGCTCGCGCTCGCCTTCGTAATCTGGCTCACCACCGGCAAATCCACGCTGGTCAGCAGCATGCTCGTCCCGTCACACTGGTGCGTCACCCCGCCCACCGTAATCCGCTTCTCCCCCTGCGCAAACACCACAAACTCCGGCTGATACGAGGCCGTCCCGCACTCCGTTTGCTCCGTCCTCTTGGCCAGGAAAAAATTCGGCAACGGTGTCTCCTGCGGCCCCTCCACCTGCACATAGGCGTCAATCTTCCGCGCCAGCTCCGCCCGCAGTGCCTCCAGCTCCGCTGCCCCTGCCGTTTCCGTCATCGTCGTCATCTCGCTGCTCCTTACAAAATCCAGCCTACCCCCAATCCGCAACCCTTTGTGCAGAAAAATGCGCGACCTCAGAGAATTAGGCAATCAATCAGCAGAATCCGGCTACCGCCTTTTTCCTGACTCCCCATACTCTGAAGTTGCGGTCATGCCACTCCGGCTCGCGCCTCAACTGGTAAGACCTGACCGCAGGAGTCCCTGGTGAACATCACCGGTAGCACGATTCGTAACCCCTTTCTCTCCGCTCTCTTCCTCGCCTTGGCCGCCCCCCTCTCCCTTGCCCAGGCCGCACCGGTGCCCGCACCGGCCGCCCCCGTCACCAACATCGAAGACCTCAACTTCCGCGGTGGCGATGCCGCCATGCCGCCCTTTGCCGACAGCAACATCCCCGTCAACTCCCGCTTTCGTCAGGCACTTTTGAGCAAGGGCGCTGCCCTTCGCCTCATCACCCTCGACAGCTACGCGCAGGACATCCTCAAGGCTCCCGCCCCCACCCTCCAGCAGGCCTTCGTCGGCGACAGCATCTTCGACACCTCCCTGGTCCACCTCATCTTCACATCCGACCTCCGCCAGCTCGGCCTCCACCACGCCGAACTCCACTTCAGCGGCGTCTGGAACTGGGCCACCTGGGAGGCCGCCGGCCCCAAGGCCATCGATATCTGGTCCCTCAACCTCTACAAGGAATTCGCCAACGACCGCGTCGAAGCCAAAATCGGCTACAACTCCGAGGAACTCGAGTTCATCGGCATGCAGGTCGGCGGCTCCACCGCCTCCGGCGTCCAGGGCGTATACGCCGTCCTCCCCTATGAAGTCGGCATGGCCTACTTCCCCCTCACCGCGCCCATGGCCAACCTCAAGCTCCGCGGCCCCCAGCACACCTACATCAAATCCGGCTTCCAGCGCTCGCTCGACCCCAACGGCGGCCCCGCCACGGAGCATCGCAACAACTCCGGCTTCCGCTTCGACCCCAAAGGCGACAAGCTCCTCGTCCTTGAAGAGGCCGGCTACCAGCGCCCCGGCTCCGCCACTCAAAACCAGACCTGGTTCCGCGCCGGCTACCTCCACAACTCCACCGCCTACACCAACCAGGCCACCGGCAAACCCCAGTCCGGCAACTACGCCGCCTACGCACTCTTTGACTACCAGCTCCGCAAACCCGACCCCCTCCAGCCCTACAAGGGCCTCTACGCCGGCGTCTCGGCCATGACCGTCCCTTCGAAGTTCAACCCTTACGACCGCTACTTCGAAGCCCGCCTCTACCAGATGGCCCCCTTCGCCCGCCGTCCCGGCGATGTCGCCTCGCTCCTCTCCACCTACACCGGCCACAGCCGCTACTTCACTGACCCCCTCGTCGCCGCCGGAAAGCCCGTCTGGCGCAACTCCGGCTCCCTCACCGGCAGCTACAACATCCACATCGCACCCGGAAACTACCTCTCCGTCGGCCTCAGCTACATCCGCGGAGCAGCCATCACCCCCCGCGTCGACGACACCGTCACCTTCTCTGGTAGCTACAGCCTTTTCTTTTAACCAAACTCCCCAGGGAATCGGCGCTCCATTCCGCCGATTCCCGAATCTAAACCTCAGAGCGTCCATCCCAATCCCGGACGCTCCCATCCTTCACGAGAGGTTCCCCATGTACAAGGCCAAAGCATATTCGGTCGCCAGCGCCACTTCCCCCTTCGCAGCAGACACCATCAACCGCCGCGAACCCACCGCAGACGATGTCCAGATCGAGATCCTCTTCTGCGGCATCTGTCACTCTGACCTCCACACCGCTCGCAACGAGTGGGCCGCCGTGATGCCCACCGCCTACCCCTGCGTCCCCGGCCACGAAATCGTCGGCCGCGTCACCGCCGTCGGCTCCGGTGTCACCAAATACAAGGCCGGCGACATCGTCGGCGTCGGCTGCCTCGTCGATGCCGACCTCACCTGCCCCTCCTGCCGCGACAACTTCGAGCAGTTCTGCCCCAACGGCGTCTTCACCTACAACGCTCCCGACAAGCACCTCGGCGGCGTCACCTACGGCGGATACTCTGACTCCATCGTTGTCCACCAGCACTTCGTCCTCTCCATCCCCGCCAACCTCGACCTCGCCGGAGCCGCACCGCTGCTCTGCGCCGGCATCACCACCTACTCGCCCATGCGCCACTGGGGCGTCACCAAGGGCAAAAAGGTAGGCGTTGTCGGCCTCGGCGGTCTCGGCCACATGGGCGTCAAGTTCGCCCACGCCCTCGGCGCGCACACCGTCGTCTTCACCACCTCTGAAAGCAAGCGCGAAGACGCCCTCCGCCTCGGCGCAGACGAAGTCGTCCTCTCCCGCGATGCCAACCAGATGGCCGCGCACGCCGGCAGTTTCGACTTCATCCTCGACGCCGTCGCCGCCCAGCACGACATCAACGCCTTCATCCACCTGCTCCGCCGCGACGGCAACATCACCATGGTCGGCGCACCCGACCAACCGCTCCCGGTCAACGTCTTCGGCCTCCTCTTCGGCCGCAAATCCTTCTCCGGCTCCCTCATCGGCGGCCTGGCTGAAACCCAGGAAATGCTCGACTTCTGCGGCCAGCACAACATCACCTCCGACGTCGAAGTCATTCCCATCCAGAAGCTCAACGAGGCCTACGAGCGCATGCTCCGCTCCGACGTCAAGTACCGCTTCTCCATCGATATGGCTTCCCTCAAATCCGAATAGCCCCAACCCGGCCCGGCGCATCGGCTCACCCCTGTGCCGGGCTTCACACGTCCGTATCGGAGTCGCACCATGGCCATTACCGACACCGCCCGAAAAAACCACGACCTCCTCTTTCCCAACCACGTCTCCACCGCGGCCATCACTGACCCCGATCTCGTCGAAACCTTTGACAACTTCGCCTTCGACCAGGTACTCCAGCACGGCTCGCTCCCCATCCGCACCCGGCTGATCGTCCAGCTCGCCGCCATCATGGGTTGCCACGCCGTCCTCGAGTACCGCGCCATGCTCAATGCCGCCCTCAACGTCGGCGTCACGCCCGTCGAGGTCAAGGAAATCCTCTACCAGGCCGTGCCCTA